>Ga0116156_10005083_pt1 | contig 11011 bp, 8 predicted proteins | sample AD_UKC045_MetaG_FD_89891 | JGI IMG/M metagenome (GOLD analysis project Ga0116156, IMG submission 89891) | Active sludge microbial communities of municipal wastewater-treating anaerobic digesters from USA - AD_UKC045_MetaG | ecosystem: Engineered > Bioreactor > Anaerobic > Digestate | place: USA... | reverse complement strand
TTGATGACGCCCTCGCAGTAGGTGCCGGCGATCTGGAACAGCTCCGGCGCGTCCAGCGTGTCGCCGCCAAAGATCGGGCCGGTGAAGCCCAGCTCGCGGGCCTGCTTGATGATCAGGGCGCTCTCGGTGTAGTTGCCGGGGGCGAAGATCACGTCCGGCTTGAGGCTCTTGACCTGCGTGAGCTGGGCCGAGAAGTCCTGGTCGTTGGTGTTGTAGTTGAGTTCGGCGAGTATCGCGCCCTGGTCGCCGGTAAGGGACTTGAAGCTGTCGGCGAAGAACTTGGCCAGGCCGACCGAATAGTCGTTCGAGACCTCGCGGATGATGACCGCCTTGCGCGCCTTGACGTCCTTGAAGGCGTAGTTGGCCATGACGGTGCCCTGGAACGGGTCGAGGAAGCAGACGCGGAAGTAGAAGGGGTTGTCCTTCGTGACCAGGGGGTTGGTGCACGAGAGGCCGATGGCCGGGATCTTAGCGTCTTTGAAGACCGGACCGGCCGCCATCGAGAGGCCCGAGCCCCATGAGCCGAGCACGACCTGAACCTTATCGCTGTCGACCAGGCGCTGACCGGCGTTCGCGGCCTCGACCTTGTCGGACTTATTGTCGGCTATCGCCAGCTCGATCTTATATTCCTTGCCGCCTACGGTGACCGTCGGGTACAGCTCCTGAGCCAACCTGACGCCGTCGAGCTCCTCGGCTCCGCCGGCCGCGTTCGCGCCCGTGAGGGGCTCGAAGACGCCGAACTTCACGACGTTCGCGTCCGTCTTCGTCTCCGCCTTGGAGCAGCCGACGATGGACGCGACCAGCATGATCGCGACGATGACCAGAATCGCTTTCTTCATACGTATTCCTCCTTGGACGGATGCGCGGCGGGCCCTTGACGGCTCTGAGCGTGCATACATCGTAGGAACAGATATATCCGTTGTCAAATATTTTATCAAGAGAATTCTACAAAAAGAAACAAAATGGCTAGTTGTATGGTTTCTATTGACAATAGTGCGAAAATGCAAGTACGTTGTAAGTTGCCGTTTCATTTTATACGCAATCTATTTTGGCCATAGAAACGTGGAGATATGAGCGAATCAGCGATCAAAGCTTTCGATCTATTGTTTCATCTATCACGAGCTGGGAGCTCGTCATTGGCCCGCCTGTCCCGAGAGACCGGCTGGGATAAGGCGACCGCGCTGCGATACTTGACCGCGATGGAGAAGCGTGGCGTCGTCGAGCGCAGGGATGGCGACTGGACCCTCGGCCTGGCCCTACTCGAGTTGGCCAGCCGCGTGCCTATCACCGAGAATATCGCCAACCGGGTCAAGCCGGTGCTGAACGACCTGGCCAAGGCCACCGGCGAGACGGCCAATCTGTCGGCGCTGACCGGCTCCGAGCTGATGTACCTAGCCAAGGCCGACGGCGGCCGCGCCCTCCGCCTCCGATCCAACCCGGGCGACCGTATGCCCCTCTATTGTACGGCCGCCGGAAAGTGTATCCTGTCTCGATTCTCGGTCCCGCTACGCGCTCAGTACCTGGCCGAAACGCACCTGTCCGCCATCGCGCCCAAGACCATCGTCGATCCGGAGAAACTAGCCGAGGACATCGAGCGGACCATCCGCCGCGGCTGGGCGATAGACGACGAGGAGCTCGAGTCCGGACTCATCTGCTACGCCATGCCGCTCGACCTACCGCGCTATGGCTTCTCCGGGGCGATCAGCATTTCCGGCCCGTCGGGCAGGATGCTCCAGGCCCAGGAGGAGATCCTGTCTTCGCTCCGCTGGGCGGTCATGACACTCCAGGAAGACCTAGGCGGGGGCATAGGCGACGAAGGTCCGCAGCTGTTCAGCCCCGCCCGAGGCGGCTTCAAGAGCACCGACTGGCACAGACCCGGCTCGGAAACCTACGAGTGACCCCCGCCCGCATCGAGCGGGCCAGGTGCGTAACCTGCCGCCGTTGCGTCGCGGCCTGTCCCGAGGGCGCCATATCGGTCGACGGCGACGCCTGCGTCGTCGACCGGGGGCGTTGCGTCGCTTGCGGCCGCTGCGCCGCTGCCTGCAGGACCGACGCCGTCCGACTCGTCTGGGCCTGAGCCGGCGACCGAGACGGGACGGTCGCTTCCCGCCGCTTAGAATACCGTCTCGGCCTCCGTGTCCTCTGCTACCATCGCCGCCTTCTCCGCTCCGGCTTCGTCGTCGCGCTTGAAAACGGGCTTGAACTCGACGTGCTCGGCGACGATCTTGATTCGAGCCTGCGTCTTGCCGTTCGGGTCCTCCCAGCGGTCCTGCTTGAGGCGCCCTACGACCCGGACTCCGCGGCCCTTCTTGAGTACCTCGCCGCAGGTCTGGGCGAGCTTGGACCAGGTCTCGACCTCGAAGAACGACACCTCCTGCTCGGTCTGGTCGTTATGCCGGTAGTAGCGGTTCGACGCGACCGCGAACGAGCAAACCTGGTTGCCGTTCGGGATCGTCTTGAGCTGGGGGTCCCTCGTCAGGTTGCCTTCGATGATGATGGAGTTCAGGTTGTTCAACATGCTTCCTCCCTCGACCGACCCTAGGTCGATCGCCAACGCTTTGATCGGCGCGACCCGCGCCTCGGGCCGACGCGCTCGGCGTCGACGGCTCGGATACGCCGCTTCAAGCCACGGCGCTTGCGCGCGTCGGCCGTTTTGCCATAGGATTGGCCGGTTCCTGGCTATACCAGATTAAGAGGGTGCGATGATCACATACGGGGAAGGCTTCGGTCCGATTACGCCTCGATCGCTCAAGGACGAATTCATCGAGCGCTTCGAGGCGTTGATACTTTCCGGCAAATTCGCCCCGGGCGATAAGGTCCCTTCGGAGCGCGACCTGGGCGTATTGTTCGGCATATCGAGGCCTGTCGTCCACGAGGGGCTACGCGCCCTCGAGTCCAGGGGACTCGTTACGATCGAGAGCCGCAAGGGAGCGCGCGTCAACGACTATCGTCGCGAAGGCTCGATAGAGATGCTGCTGTCGATACTGAACTACACCGGCGGCAAGCTGTCGCAGTCGCTGCTCGACGGCATCCTGGAGCTGCGCCTCCTGTTCGAGGTGGAGACCTCCCGGCTCGCGGCTCTGCGACGGTCCGCGTCTCACGTCGACGAGCTACGGTCCATCGTCGCCCGCGAGCGCTCGATGGTCGAATCGGACGCGGACGGCAGGGCCGCTTCATCGCGCGTGGCGTCACCTCGCGCTGCGTCGGCCCGCGAGGTGGCCGATATAGACCTCGAACTGCATATATCGATAGCGATAGCCAGCGGCAACGAGATCTATCCACTCCTGATGAACAGCTTCAGGCGCATCTACCTCGCGATACTCGAGGAGTTCTACGCCGACGCCTCGGTCGTCGGGCCGGTGTTCGAATACCACGAGCGCCTCGTCGAGGCGATCGCCGCGAGCGACGAGGACGGCGCCCGCGGGGTGATGCTCGAGATGCTCGGCTACAGCGAGCGCAACCTGCGGCGCATCCTATTCGGCTAGGCTTCCCCAGCCGGAGTAACGAGTGCCGTCGGACCAGTCTATCGTCACGGTCAGCGGATAGGTCGCTCCGTCCGGTGCGACGGCTGGGCGTTCCAGTATCGTGATCCTATAGCGGTGGCTCCAGCCGCCGACCTCGCCGGCGCCGTCTATGACGAGGCCCGCCTCTCCGTCGGAGATCGACGTGTAGCGGATGACCGCAGGGCCCGCTTCCGACGCTATCTGCAGCAGCGCGTAGGGCGGTAGCACGGTCAGGGACCAGAAGGGGTTCTCGCCCTTGAGCACCGCGCCATCGAAGCGGGCGTGCCTGGCGAAGTCCGGAAAGGCCGGGGGCTCGGCCAGGTCGAACTGGGCGGCGGACCAGAGGCGCGCGGCCTCGCCGCGGATCGCCGCTGGCAAGGCGGCCCAGCCCTCGCCGGCCACCGCGCTCGGGGTTAGCCGGGGCGCGTCGGCCGGATCGTAGCGCGTCGAGCCGTCGACGCTGGCTATAGCGCCCGCCGTGAACGCCAGGAGGGATAGGCGCTTTGCTCCGGCATCAGGGGACTCGTCTATCCAGTAGGCCGCGAGCGCCTCGCCGAGGCCGTCGCCGTCGAAGTCGCCGGTCCAGGGCGCATCGCCGTAGTACCCGGCCATGGCGCCGGCCGGCATCGGGTCGAATCGCTCGGCGGCCAATGCCCAGCCGGAGCCGCCGAGGAGGTAGCTACGCGCCTGGACGCCGGAATCGGCGGTTTCGGCGGTTTCGGCGGTTTCGGCGGTTTCGGCGGACGATACCGCGGCTGAGGCCGGTCCGTCCGCGGGCCGTAACGCCGACAGGATGACGAGGTGCTCGCCAGCGGTGTCCAACCAGCGCGCGTAGGCCAGTAGCTCGCCGTCGTAGGGCGCCTCGCTACCGGGAGCCGGCCCTCGGACGGCCGAGTAGCCGGCGGGGGCGGACGGCTCGGATGCCGCGGCGGGAGCGTCCTCGACGATAGCCTTCTCTGCCTCGCGAGCCGGCATGAAGCGTATCATCGCCCAGATCGCCGCGGCCGCGAGCGCCAAGCCGATGATCACGCCAGCGGCGACCGCGGCGCCTGAGCCGCTACGGGCGTTCTTGTTCGTTCCGTTCTTTCCGGCTTTCATAGTCCCTCTCCACCTTCTATCGTGTCCAGGTCGATGAGGGCGTATAGCAGGCCCTCGACCGCGGCCAAGCCGTGGCTCTGGCTCTCCAAACGAACGAGCGAAACATCGGCCTCCGCATCCTCCGCCTTGATCCACTCGTAGGCCCGAGCGCTGGTCTCGAACGGCACGAGCTCGTCCGAGGGAGCGGCCGCCAGCACGAGGCGCAGGCCTTGGGGCGGCGCCCAGCGGTCGAGACGGGCCTTTTCCTGGGCGGAGAAGAAAGCCGACGACGACGGATCCTCGGCTATCGCCGTCCTATACGCTGGCGCGTAGAGGTCGATGTCGCGCACCTCGCCCGCCTTACGCCCGAGAGCCTTGGATAGCTTCCAAAGGAGTTCGTCGGTGTCCCTGGTACCATCGAAGAGCGGCACGACGCGCTCGATCGCCAGCTCGGACAGAATCTCGTCGAGCTTGACCGAAGCGGGGTAGGCGCGGGACCAGCCGATGGCCAGCAATACCGCGAAGTCCGGCCGCTCGACGGTGACGCCGTCGTCGGCGAGGAAGGGTATGCCGGGCATCAGGTCGAGCGGAGCGCCGAGCGGATACGCGGCGACGATGCGCAGGCCGGGGACGGGGATGTCGCCTCCCGTCGCCGCCTTGATCGAGGCCATCGTCGCTATGCCGCCCTGCGAGTAGCCGATGATATACAGCCTGCCCGACTCGGCGTACTCGTCGCCTCTGTCGGCCAGGTAGGCCCTGGCCGCGGCCAGCCCGTCGAGGGCGGAGGCGGCCATCGACTCGGGCACGCAGTATTCCTGGGCTCCCTCGGCGTCGCCCATACCCGCGTAGTCGGGAGCCCATACCGCGTAGCCGAGGGCGGCGGCAGCGTCCATGAGGGCGGACTCGTTGGCGCCCCTACGTGACGGAACCTTGTCGCGATGGTGCTCGGAGCCTTTCAGGAAGACGATCCAGCTCAGCTCGCGCCTTCCGCCGCCGGACGGAGCCGGGATCGACAGCATGCCGCTCTGGCGCTCGACTCCTCCCTCCGGAAGCCTGGCCGAGAAGCCTATTCTGACCTTGACCACGTCGAACAGAGCCTCGCTACGCGACAGCCTCCAGGTCGGATAGCCCTTCTCCTCGAGGACGCCCATGCCGATGGCCTTACCGAGCACTCGCGGCGAGGCTATGGCCAGCATGGCGCGCGGCTTTCTGGCCGGCACGCGCCTGGCTTCCTTCGAGTCGAGCAAGAGGCCCGCGACGAGGGCGCCGCCGGCCATGCCGCCAGCGGTTCCGGTGTCGCCGTCCAAGGACCCCGATGATGGAGCGCTCGCGCAGGAGTAGGCGGCGGCTAGGGCGATGAACGAGATGATGAAGCCGGATGCTTTTACCATTGGATGAACATATAGCGCGACGACGACGATCGTCCATAGCGCTGCACCGGGTAAAAATAACTTGACGATACGGTATTCATGGATTATAAAACTGGTATGCTGGTAATACCAAGAAGGTGTACCGATAGAGTTTGTACCGCAGACCCCGACTCGAGGCGGCTGGAGCGAGCGCGCTCGTCGCTTCGGAGGAGTTTCGGTGCCTGGATCGAGGCGTCAGCCGATCGCGGCTCGATACGGCTCGAGGGTGAGGCGCCGAGCTACGATGATAAGGTACGAGCCGGTTGGCTGGCGGCCCGCTACGGGTTCAAGGGCGTCGTGAACGATGCCCGCTCCCCGGAAGAAGCCGCCGAGCGGCTGACACCGCGCGGCGCCGCCGCCCCATCGCTCGACGGCTCGTATTACGACGTGGCCATCGTCGGCGGCGGCGTGATCGGCTGCGCGATAGCCAGGGAACTGTCGCGCTGGGATCTATCCATCGTCCTCCTCGAGAAGGAGAGCGACGTGGCGGCCCATACCTCGAGCCGTAACGACGGCATGATCCACGACGGCTTCGCGGCGAAGCCCGGATCGAAGAAGGCCGCGTACAACGTCCGGGGCAACCGGCTCTGGGAGCCCCTGTGCATCGAACTCGGCCTGGACTTCAAGCGGCCAGGATCGCTCGTATTGTACGGGAACGCGGCTGCCGCCGCCCTGTATCCAGCCATGGCCGCCCGGGCGCGCCGCAACGGGGTGGACGGCTGGGAGTTCTGGAGCCGCGCCAGGGTGGCGGCCGAGGAACCGAACGTGACGCCTGACCAGCATGGCGCCTTGTTCTTACCGAGCGCCGGCATCCTGTCGCCGTACCGCGCCACGGTCGCCCTAGCGGAGAGCGCCGCGATGAACGGCGCGCGCGTGGCGCTCGGCGCCTGCGTACTCGGCATGGGGCTCGAGGGCGGCTCGATATCGTCGCTGACCACCGATCGCGGCACGTTCCGAGCCGGTATCGTGGTCAACGCCGCGGGCAACTGGGCCGACGTCGTGGCCGGCATGGCCGGCGACCGGTTCTTCAGCCTGCACCAGCGGCGCGGCACCGACATGATACTGGACGCAGAGACCGCCTCGGCCCAGCGCCGTATTCTGGGTATGCCACGCCTGCTCCAGCTCCACTCGAAGACCAAGGGCGGCGGTCTCGTACCGACCGTCGAGGGCAACATACTCGTCGGGCCGACGGCTACGGAATCTCCGGGGCGCGAGGACTACGCGACGAGGCCGGAAGAGCTCGAGCAGCTTACTCGGCATTTGCACCTCAATACGGCGCTATCGATGGCCCAGGGCATCACCTATTTCTCGGGCGTGCGCCCCTGCACCTACGAGGAGGACTTCATCGTCGAGAAGAGCGAGCGCGTCGCGAATCTCGTGCACGCGGCCGGCATCCAGTCGCCGGGGCTGGCCTCGGCGCCGGCCATAGCCGAGGACGTGGCGGCGACGGTCGTCGAGCTGGCGAGTCGCTTCAGGCGCGTGACGCCTAGAGCCGGCTGGCGGGCGGGGCGGCCCGCGCCTCGCGAACCGAGGCGCCTCGGCCTCGAGGCCCGCGACGCGTTGATAACCGGGAACCCGGCTTACGGCCGCGTCGTCTGCCGCTGCGAGGAGATCTCCGAGGGCGAGATCGTCGACGCGATACGCTCGATCGTGCCGGCCACCGACCTGGATGCGATCAAACGCCGCACGCGGGCGGGCATGGGCCGCTGCCACGGCGGCTTCTGCACGCCGCGGGTCATGGAGCTCGTGGCGCGAGAGACGGGGCTGCCGGCCTGGGCCGTTACCAAGAAGGGCCCGGGCTCGGAGCTGTGCGTCGGCCCGACCAAGGCCAGCCCGCCGCGCTTCTCTGCCGATGCCGCGCACGCCGATGCCGCGCACGCCGACGCCGGCGGGATAGAGCCGTGATCCGGCGTTTCGAGACCGACGTCGTGGTGCTCGGCGCCGGCCCAGCCGGCCTGGCCGCGGCCTGCGCCGCGATGGAGGCCGGCGCCCGCGTCGTCGTCGTAGAGCGCGAGGAGCGGACCGGCGGCATCCTCAAGCAGTGCATCCACGACGGTTTCGGCCTGGCGCGCTACGGCCGCCAGCTGTCCGGGCCCGAGTACGCCCTGCGCGACGCCGACCGCTTCGGCGCGCTCGGCGGCCTGGCCATGCTCGAGGCCTTCGTCACGTCGGCGGTGCGCAAGGACGGAGGCGGCTTCGAGCTGGCCTGCGTCGACCGCGGCGGCGCCTGCCTGCTACGGTCCGCGGCCCTCGTACTGGCGACCGGTTGCCGCGAGCGCACCGACCGCCAGGTCTTCGTGCACGGCGACCGGCCGGCCGGCGTGTTCACCGCGGGCCTGGCCCAGTACATGATCAACGTGCAGGGCCTCCTGCCCGGCCGCCGCGCCGTGATCCTCGGCTCCGGAGACATCGGCCTGATCATGGCCCGCCGCATGACCCTCGAGGGCATGGAGGTGCTTGGCGCCTACGAGGCCAAACCGGAGCCCTCGGGCTTGTCGCGCAACCTGCGCCAGTGCCTCGATGACTACGGCATCCCGCTGACCCTGTCGTCCACCGTGACGGCGGTTCACGGCGAGCGCCGCGTCGAGGGCGTAACGACGGCCCTCGTCGACGGCTCGATGCGGCCGATACCCGGCACGGAGCGCGACCTGAGCTGCGACACCCTCGTGCTGTCGGTCGGACTGATACCCGAGAACGAGCTGGCCAAGAGCCTCGGTGTGCCGCTCGACCCGCGGACGCGCGGCCCGCGGGTCGACCAGAACATGCACACCCTCGTCGACGGGGTGTTCGCCTGCGGTAACGCGGTCCATGTGAACGACCTGGCCGACTACGTCTCCGAGTCGGGCGAGCGGGCCGGCTCGGCCGCGGCGGCGTACGCGCGCTCCGGGCCCGGCTCGGCGGGCCGTAAGCGCCGCCTGTCGCCGCTCGTCGCGGGGGCCGGCTGCCTCTACGTCGTGCCGCAGCTCCTGGACCTGGACGCGCTCGATCGCGCCGCCGGAACTCGCGACGACCTATGCGTCTACTTCCGCTCGAACCGGACCATGCCAGTCGGCGCGACCGCGAGACTGGCCGTCGGGGACGGGCCCGGCGGGGCTGCGCTACTCGAGCGGCGGTACCGCGCCTTGCGCCCGCCCGAGATGGAGCGTATCAAGGCGGCCACTGGCGCCCTGGCCGCCCCTCTGGCTAGTCAGGCGGAGCCGGGGCGCGGCGCCAGCCTAACGATCGAACCAGATGGAGTGGAGGACCGATGAGCGAGCGCAAGGAACTGACCTGTATCGAATGCCCTCGCGGCTGCCGGCTGACGGTCGAGGTGGACGGCGCTCGCGCGATGGTGAGCGGCAACGCCTGCCCCAAGGGTGCCGTTTGGGGCGCTCAGGAAGCCGTGTCCCCAATGCGCGTCCTGACCACGACCGTCGCGGTCGACGGCTCGGCCAGGAAGCGCCTTCCGGTGCGCTCCGATGGGGTCCTTCCTCTCGGCCGCCTCCTCGACGCGATGACCGCCATCGACCCCATCGTCGTCCGTCCGCCGATCCGTCGCGGCGACGTCGTCGTTCGCGACCTCCTCGGCCTCGGCGTCGACCTCGTCGCCACCGACGACCTCCTCGGGGACGGACGATGAGCGCCGCGTCCTCGGCCGACCTGGTTCTGGCCATTGACTGCGGCACCCAGAGCCTTCGGGCGCTGGCCTTCGACGGGCGTGGCGCGCTCGTCGCGCGGCGTAAGGTGGCATACGAACCGTACTTCAGCTCGCGCCCCGGTTGGGCCGAGCAGGACCCCGAGCTGTGGTGGCGATCGCTCGTCGCGGCCTCTAGCGGGCTCGTCGCCGAACTACCTGGCGGCGCCGACCGGATCGCGGCCCTGGCGGTGACGACCCAGCGCGACACGATCGTCTGCCTGGACGGGGACCTCCGCCCCCTGCGCCCGGCCATCCTGTGGCTCGACGCGCGCAGGGCGCCGGCGCCGTACCATCCATCGGCCCTGGTGGCCCTCGGCGTGTCCCTCGTCGGCATGCGCGAGGCTCTCCAAAAGACGCAGGAAGCCGGCAAGTGCAACTGGATCATGGCCAACGAGCCGGGGCTCTGGGAACGGACGCGGGCCTGCGTGCTGGTCTCCGGTTTCCTGAACGCGAGGCTCTCGGGCGAGCTGGCGGACTCGACCGCGTCGCAGATCGGCCACCTGCCCTTCGATTACCGGCGTCAGGCCTGGGCCGCCCCGGGTAGCCGCAACGCGAGGATGTTCCCGATAGCGCCGGAGAAGCTGCCGCGCCTCGCGCCCGCCGGTACGGAACTCGGGCGCCTGTCGGCCCGGGCGGCGGCCGAGCTCGGGCTGCCCGCCGGCCTGCCGGTGATGGCGGCCGGTAGCGACAAGGGCTGCGAGACGATAGGCTCGGGCGTGGTCGACGAGACGGCCGCGAGCCTCTCCTTCGGCACGACGGCTACCGTGCAGACGACCAGCCGCCGCTACCGCGAGCCGATAGCCTTCATGCCGCCGTACCCGGCAGCCATCCCGGGCCGCTACAACCCGGAGGTCGAGATTTTCCGCGGCTACTGGATGATATCGTGGTTCAAGAGCCAGTTCGCCTACGCGGAGGTACTCGAGGCCGAGAGCCGCTGCATGGCGCCCGAGGCGATGCTCGACGAGCTCCTGCGCTCGACGCCGCCGGGCGGCCACGGCCTCGTGATGCAGCCTTACTGGACGGCCGGCCTGTCGTCGCCCTCGGCGAAAGGCGCCATCATAGGCTTCGGCGACGTGCACGAGCGATCGCACCTGTACCGCGCCATCGTCGAGGGCCTGGCCTACGGCCTCAAGGAGGGCCTCGAGGCGATAGAGCGGGCGTCCGGGACGAGGGTGCGCTCGCTGCGGGTCTCGGGCGGCGCCAGCCAGAGCGACGCGATCTGCCAAGCCTCGGCCGACGTGCTCGACCTGCCGATGGAGCGGGGGCGCACCTGCGAGGCCTCGGGCCTCGGGGCGGCGGGACGACGACGACATGGCCGCGCTCGCCGCCTCCACGCCCGGATACCA
>Ga0116156_10005081_pt1 | contig 11014 bp, 6 predicted proteins | sample AD_UKC045_MetaG_FD_89891 | JGI IMG/M metagenome (GOLD analysis project Ga0116156, IMG submission 89891) | Active sludge microbial communities of municipal wastewater-treating anaerobic digesters from USA - AD_UKC045_MetaG | ecosystem: Engineered > Bioreactor > Anaerobic > Digestate | place: USA... | reverse complement strand
GTCAGAGCAGCGGCCAGGGCCAGTGCGAGCAGGGCTTTATTCAGGGACATGGGTATTTCCTCGTCTAGACGTTAAACAATATTGTTAATAACAAAACGTGCGCATACGGCGCACGTCCGGATATGATGCCATTATCTTTGCAGTAGTCAAGTGATTTTTGACGGAAGCCTTCGAAGCGCACTTTCGGCGATTCACCGGCTGTTTATGGGAGCTCGATTGCGATGGCCGTGGCTTCACCGCCGCCGATGCAAAGCGCTGCTACACCGCGTTTCCCGCCTGTTTTCAGCAGCGCATGGATCAGCGTAACAATTAGGCGGGCTCCGCTGGCACCAATCGGATGTCCAAGTGCACAGGCGCCGCCATTTATGTTCAGCTTGGAATGGGGTATGCCTAATTCACGCATCGGGGCCATCGCTACCGTTGCAAATGCTTCATTCACCTCGAACAGGTCAACGTCAGCGACCGTCCAGCCGGTTTTTTTGAGTACTTTTTCGATGGCGGCGACCGGTGCGGTCGTGAACCATTCCGGAGCCTGCGAGTGGGTACTATGGGCAACGATCCGGGCCAAGGGTTTCAGGCCTTTTGCTACAGCTTGGCTTTCTTCCATCAAAACCAGGGCGGCTGCACCGTCGTTGATACTGGACGAACTGGCGGCCGTGATAGTGCCATCCTTTTTGAAAGCCGGCTTGAGGCTGGGGATTTTGGATATATCGCACTTGCCAGGCTGTTCATCGGTATCGAATACGACTTCGCCCTTGCGAGTAGTGACGCAAACCGCAGCAATTTCGTCTTTGAACGATCCGTTCGCTTGTGCAGCCAATGCGCGGCGCACCGATTCTGCGGCGAATGCATCCTGTTCTTCACGCGTGAAATGATATTTCTCGGCACATAACTCGCCGAAGCCACCCATGGGTTGTTTGTCATAGGGATTGGTCAGGCCATCCCAGGCCATGTGGTCAAGCATTTCGGCGCTGCCAAAACGAATGCCGGTGCGCGAGCCGTTCAGCAGATGCGGTGCATTGGTCATGCTTTCCATGCCGCCCGCAACCACGATATCGGCCGATCCGGCCTTGATCAAGTCATGTCCGAGCATCACGGCTTTCATCCCGGATCCGCATACTTTATTGATTGTGGTAGCGCCGGCGCTGGTCGGAATACCCGCGGCGATGGATGCCTGTCGTGCCGGTGCCTGACCAAGACCTGCCGGCAGCACACAGCCCATGATGACCTCGGAGACATCGGCAGGAGATACGCCCGATTGCTCGATTGCCGCTTTCATGGCGGCGGCTCCCAGTGCAGGTGCGGGAACGCCGGTAAATTGACCCAACAAGGCACCCAATGCGGTGCGTTTTGCACCGACGATAACGACAGACATGGCGGACTCCAGACAAGAATTATTTATTAGCAGGCGCTTTTGCGCGCCCCATATTATGCGCCTGCGTCGGCGCAGGAGGAAACATGATTCTGAAAACAGGTTGCCTGATGCTTGTGCCCGCTATGAAAGCTGGTTAGCCTGAGCCATAGGGGAGAGCATATGCGTCTTATACGTGGTGCCATGGTGTTTTGCGGATTCATGATGTTCGCATCGTCCCTGTCGCATGCGCAGGAAAACAATGCCGTACGTTTTCAGCGTTACGCTGTCGAAGATGGCCTCTCGCAAACCACCGTTCGCGACTTGTATCAGGATTCCCCCGGTTTCGTCTGGCTCGCAACACAGGACGGATTGGATCGTTTTGACGGTTACGAATTCCGTATTTATCGCAATGATCCCGACAAGACCAATACCCTGGGTGACAACCACATCATCGCCATCGAACCTGCGAATGCCGATGGTTTCTGGGTAGGCACGCAATCCGGGGGCTTGGCGCTTTATAACCGCAGCAATGACGACTTTAAGCGTTTTCAGGCGGGCGGGAAATTCGGCGATCTTGCCGATAACAGCATAAGCACGATGAAACGGGACAGGAGAAACCGTTTCTGGGTGGCAACCAACGCCGGAACCCTTCAGTGGTTCGACGAAAAGCAGATGACTTTTCAAAATGTCGCGTCGATAAATTCCGATTCGATAGGACGCGTCAAGGCCATGATTGATTATCGTCAGGGCCTGTTAATCGGCGCGCGCAACGGCATCTATTTTCTTGCCGATGAACATTCCGAACCGGAGGTCTGGCCTAAAAACAAACCTCTGGCCCTGGAGGCCGAAGTCTTGACCCGAAGTCTGGATGGCAAGGAAATCTGGATCGGTACTCTGGAAGACGGCTTGTATCGTTATTCGGCTTCCGGTGAGCTGATCCAACATATCAAACGAAGCGACGGCATTGCGGACAATAATGTCAGAGACCTGAAATTCGACCGGAACGGCCGCTTGTGGATAGCGACTTTCGATGGTTTGTCGCGTATCGACGGCCCTGCAGCCGCTATAAAAACCTGGCGTTACAACCAGGGGCTCGGCGGTAGTCTCGCCTCGAGCCGCATCCAGTCATTGATGGAAGATCGTGATGGCTTGATGTGGATTGGCACCTGGTTGAACGGTGTCAGTCTGTTTATTCCCAGAACCGAAATTTTTCAGGAAATTACCTCGCAGTCGCGTGCCCAGAATGCACTTCCCGGTTCGGCCGTGCCGGGTCTTTTCGTTGATAAGGACGCATCCGTCTGGTTTGGAGTGCTGGAAGGCGGCGGTCTCGTCCATTACGATTTGGTCAAGGGTGTATTGGCGCGCTATGTCAACGACCCGGAAAGACCCGACAGCCTTCCGCCAGGGGCTATTCAAAATATCGTACGTGACCGCAGGGACAATATCTGGGTTGCGACGGGCGCGGGCCTTGCGAAACTCAGACCTGATGGAAAATCATTCGAGATTTTCCGGAACGAAAAAGACAATCCGCATTCATTGCCATATAACGCGATTCAACGCTTATTTGTTGATTCGAAGGGAACGCTATGGATTGGTACGGCAGGGGGAGGTTTGGCATCGCGTTGTGAAAGCTGCGATGCCTTCGAACGCTACCCTGTACCTGATGCGGCAAACGGCAAAAAATATACGAATAACGATACCGTCAACACGATTTTCGAAGACTCGCTTGGCCAGTTCTGGATTGGCTTGCGTCCTGGCGGATTGGTCAAGCTGGATCGAAATACCGGAGTGATGCAGCGGTTCCGAGGAGAGCCCGGAAAAGCCGGTGCATTAAGCCATGATGCCATCACCGCGATTACCGAAGACAGCCGGCATCGTCTCTGGATAGGTACGCAAGGTGGCGGTCTGAACAGGATGGATCTCGGTTCGGGCAGTGATGGCAGTTTCAAACTTTACAGTACCAAAAACGGTCTGGCCGCAAACGCCATCGGCGGCATTGTTGAAGACAAGCACGGCGATATCTGGGCGAGTTCGACACGGGGTTTGTCACGCATCAATCCCGCAAACGACCAGATTGAAAATTTCGGTACCCGTGATGGTGCCCAGGGAATCGGCTATTTCGTGGGCTCTTACGGGAAGCAGGATGATGGCAGGATTCTCTTCGGCGGCTTGCGTGGCGTTACCGTGTTCAATCCCTCGGATGTCGGTACGCGGCCAGCGCCGAACCGCACCGAACTGACTGCCATTCGTGTCCTGAAATCCAATGAACGGAATACCGATATAAAACCGTATGTCTTCACGCCGGACAAAAACGGCGGCCGACTGCAGTTGCAGGCATTGGCGGACGACATCAGCATTGAATTTTCGGCGCTCAGTTATATTGATCCCCAGGCACTTCGATATGCCTATCGAATGACGGGTTATCATGACGAATGGTATGAAACCGATTCATTGCGGCGCATCGCATCGTTCAATAATCTGCAACCAGGCGATTACCGTTTCGAGGTAAAGGCCCAAAGTCCGGACGGACAATGGGGAAAAGTATTCCAGATGCCCATTCATTTGCCGCCGCCCTGGTGGGCGACCGTATGGGCGAAACTGGTTTACTTCATTCTTGCGGCTGGCCTGGTGGCGATATTCGCCTGGAACGTGAATCAGCGATTGAGCGAGCGCGCACGAGCGCAGGCGAATATTCGCGAAAGCGAGCAGCGTCTCAAACTCACGCTTTGGGGGACAGGTGACGAGTTGTGGGATCTTGATATCGAAAATGATTCCATCCGTCGCAGCAATCCGCTTCTGATATTGAAAGGCTCGACGGGCGATTATTCAACCAACGCCAAATCATTGATGAAGTACGTACATCCCGAAGATGCACTTGCATTCGAGCACGCAATGCGTGAACACATTAAGGGACACACCGATGTGTTCGACGCCACCTGCAGATCGGAATCCACTACTGGCGGCTGGCGCTGGATCCGCATGCGTGGCCGCGTGATCGAACGAAACTCCGCCGGCAAAGCTCTCCGGATGGTGGGAACCACGGGCGATGTCACCGAACTGAAACAGCAGGAAATTGCATTGGCGGAAATCAATGCCCAGCTTGAGCAGCGTGTTGCCCAGCGAACCGATGCATTGAGCAAGCTCAACAAGGACCTGCACGAAACCATTGACCAACTGACGCAGACCCAGCAACAACTGGTCGAGTCGGAAAAATTGGCGGCGCTGGGCGGCCTGGTGGCTGGCGTGGCGCATGAAATCAATACGCCGCTCGGGATCGGCGTTACCGCGGCCTCCTTTCTCGATGCCGAAGTAAAACGTCTCGACAAACTATTGCTCGACAATACGCTGTCGAAATCCGATCTTGAAAATTTCAGCAGGAACGCCGGCGAGAGCAGTCAGCTGATATTGAGAAATCTCTATCGCGCCGACAAGCTGGTCAAAAGCTTCAAGCAAGTGGCCGTAGACCAATCGAGCGAAGAAACCCGCGTCATCAACCTGCATTCCTATATCGAAGAAGTACTGGTGTCTCTGCAGCCGGCCATCAAGAAAACCCAGCACGAGGTACATGTGTATTGCCAGGAAGTGCTCGTCTTCGAGACCTATCCCGGTGCGATCTATCAAATACTCGTCAACCTCCTGATGAATGCATTGCTGCACGCATTCACCGGAAAGGAAAAAGGCAAGATCGATATCCTGATCACGCTTGATCGCGATACCGCCCTGATCGAGTTCCGCGATAATGGTTGCGGCATGCCGGAGGACATCAGGCGTCGCGTTTTTGATCCATTCTTTACGACGCGACGAGGGCAGGGCGGTTCCGGACTCGGGCTGCACATAGCCTGGAATTTGGCGACGCAGCTGCTCGGCGGTAGCCTGAGCTGCGAAAGTGAAGTCGGCAAAGGCAGTAGCTTCTATGTGCGAATTCCGATGCACAGCAAAGCACAATAGCCCTGTTTTTTGCGAAAAAATTCAGTCCGGTAGTTCTACGCGAACCTGCTCTGCCTGATCCCAATGTTCCATTAGTAGGCCAACCAGTCGCGGATCGAATTTGATGCCGCTTTGTTGCTCGATGAATGCGCGAATCTGCTCGCTGGGCCATGGTTCCTTGTAGCAGCGTTTGCTGCCGAGAGCATCAAAGACATCGGCCAGCATCGTGATACGTCCCGACAAGGGAATACTTTCGCCGCTTAGACCATTGGGATAACCGCTGCCATCCCAGTTTTCGTGATGCGTTATGGCAATTTCCGCAGCAGTCAGAAAGATGCCGCGTCGGGATTGCGACAGCATTTGATGGCCGATGGCCGCATGCGTACGCATGATCTTTGTTTCATCCGCGGTATGGTCGCCGGGCTTGTTCAATACGGCATCCGGAATGCCGATCTTGCCGATGTCATGCAGCGGTGCGGCATAGCGAAGTGTTTCCGCTTCCTGCTCGCTCATGCCGGCTGCGCGGCCAATCAGTTCCGCCAGCAGCCCGACGCGACGTACATGTGCGGCGGTTTCCTGTGACCTTGATTCTGCCGCGCCGGCAAGAATGCAGATCATCTCCATTTGGGCTTCAACCAGCTCCTGGTTTAGATGCAGGTTTTCAAAGCCTATCGAGACATTGGTGCAAAAGACTTCCACCAGTTTGTAATCAAGTTCGGACAGATCCCAGCTTTCACCGACATACAGCAGGCTTTCGCCATGCAAGGTATCGGTAAAATGCAGAACATAATGGTCGTGCTGGAATAGGTGCTGCTTTTTTTCGCATGCCGTTTTCAGCGTTTTGAAAATATGTGCCGGCAAGCCTTCGTCGGCGCGGTGGTTCACATACTTTGCATATTCTCCGGTAGCAGCCGAAACCAGCAGGGTTTCCGGCTCGGCATTTTTCAGGTCACCTACCTTGCAATAAAGCGCACCGCGCTCCATGCCGACCAGCGCGGTGAGTTGCGACAGTACGGCCGATGCGAATTCGGTCGATTTTTCGTGCGAGAAAATATGCGAAGAAGCTGCAAGCACGCGCTCAAGTCCGCGTTTATTGGCTTCGATCGTCATGATGTCGCGGTAGGCGCGAAGGGATGCGAACATCACGGTCGCCAGTTTCTGCGAAGTGAGTTCGGTTTTTTCCTTGTAATCGTTGATGTCGTAATTGCTGATGACTTCATGTTCCGGCGCCTGTCCGGGCTGACCCGTCCTCAGCACGATGCGGATTTGGTGATTGTTCAATTCCTCGCGAATATATTTCACCAGATCGAGACCGGCAGTATCGGTTTCCATCACGACATCGAGCAAGGTCGCGGCGATATCCTCGTGGGTTTGCAGAAGGCGCTTGGCCTGATCGACATTGTAGGCCGACAGGAATTGAAGTGGTTTTCCTTCAAAACGGAAATTGCCCAGTACCAGCCGGGTCACTTCGTGGATTTCAGGCTCGTCATCGACCAGAAGCAGCTTCCAAGGCTTCTCGGCGTGCGTGGCTGTTTCTGCCAGGAAATCCATGCAGCCCCCTGCGGATATCAAACGATGCGTTGATAACCGCAGTCTAACTAAATCGGGGAAATATGGAAGTCACAATTTGTGACTAGGATCGACCTTCGAATAATTCGCGGCCAATCAGCATTCTCCGGATTTCATTGGTGCCGGCGCCAATCGAATACAGCTTGGCGTCACGCAGCAAACGACCGGTATCGTACTCATTGATATAGCCGTTACCGCCAAGACATTGAATGGCCTCAAGGGTGACCTGGACGGCGGCATCCGAGCAATGCAGCAGGCAGGATGCGGCATCGATGCGCGAATTGTGACCGGCATCAAAATCACGCGCGACCTGATAGGCAAACGCACGCGAGCTTTGCAACGCGGTGTACATGTCGGCAATCTTGCCTTGCATCAAACCGAAGGTGCCGATCGCGGCATCGAATTGTTTGCGTTCGCGAACATAGGGCAGGGCGATATCGAGGGCCGCCTGCATCAGCCCGAGTGGGCCTCCGGAAATCACCAACCGTTCTGTGTTCAAGCCATTCATCAGCACTTTCACGCCCTGGTTTACTTCACCCAGCATATTTTCTTCGGGAATTTCGCAGTCCTCGAATACCAGTTCGCAAGTATTCGAACCACGCATGCCGAGTTTGTCGAGTTTCTGTGCAGTCGAGAAACCCTTGAAGCCCTTTTCGACGATGAAAGCGGTCATGCAGCGCGAGCCAGCTTCTTTTCCGGCTGTTCTCATGTAAACCACCAGCACATCCGCTTCGGGGCCATTGGTGATCCACATCTTGTTGCCGTTGGCGACCCAGACATTGCCGCGTTTTTCGGCGCGGCAACTCATCGAGCCGACCACGTCGGAACCGGCGCCGGGTTCGCTCATTGCCAGCGCACCCTTGTGCTCGCCGGTGCAAAGCTTCGGCAGGTATTTCCTGCGTTGCGCTTCGTTCGCGTTGTGATAAAGATTTTGTACGCACAGATTGGAATGCGCGACGTAACTCAAACCGACCGAGCCCGAGGCCCGCGAAATTTCTTCCATCGCGACCAGGTGAGCCAGGAACGACATTTCCGAACCACCGTATTCACCCGGTATGGCAATGCCGAGTAAACCCATTTCGCCGAGTTTCGGCCACAAATCCTGGGGGAACTGGTTTTCGTGGTCTATCGCTGCCGCACGTGGAGAGATTTCGCTTTCCGCAAACTTGCGAACGGTATCGCGGAGGGCATCAATATCTTCACCGAGTGAAAAGGGGCGCATCGTTATTCTGCCTTTGTGGAACTGGAATTTGCCTGCATCACGGCCTGCGACCACTTGTCGATTTCGGTCCGTGTCCAGGTGAGGGTCGAATGTAACTCTTCTTGTGGTTTTTCCACGCCATATGCCACCAGCATGATGATCTTGCCACCCAGATAGATGGATGCAGCGGACGACACGACGGTATCTTGTGCGCCATCGGGACCATCGCTGACTTTGCTTCTGGCCGAAAAAATAAATATCTCGGGCGTTTTTTTATAGACGCCAAGAAAGCCGATATCCGAGATCCTGACATCCACTTTCTGGTCGTATTGTTTGGAAAGTTCTTCGCTGGCTTTCTTCGTGTGGGCTTTAATCATGTCGCCGGCTTCGTTTTCTACCAGCTGCTTGCCCTGCTTTTCAAGAAAGACGACCAGATCGTCATACATTTTTTTGTCGAAGTCTTTTTTCCGATTAACGGTCATCTCGGTAATGAAGAAATAATTATCGAGAGTTTCCGATTCTCCAGTAGCAAGTCGCTCCATTTCGCTGCTTTTCGCCAGAGCGTCTAACAGCACGGAGCCTGGCGGCACGAACTTTTGCAAAATGCCGAACATTTCCGGGGATTGCTTCGAGATAGACACGGAAGCTTCCGGAACCGGAAAAATCGCATTGCGCCCGCCAATGTCCAGAATCAGCGCTGAAGGAGCCGGTTCATCGCCAGGCAGATTTTCGCTTATCGAACGGACGGCCGATTTTTCAATTTCAGCATTGACTGGATTGGCCAGAACTAAAAACAGGATTGCTGAAATCAATATTCGCATTGCCGTCTCGGTTTTTTCTGCTGGTGATCTTGGGCGGGAAGTAAATTGTGTGCGACAAACGGACAAGTCCCGTTTGTCGCACACCGGGCTGTTCAATCAATTGCCACGACGGCCCTGGAAGCGGGGTGCCGACAGGCCGAGGTGCGGCAGACGCAATTTGCCGATAGAACTGATGCGTTCTTCCGCCATGCGGTCGGCGGCTTTATAGGTCGGGATATTGTCGCGGGCGCTGATTTCGAAAATGCGGCCGAGATTGAAATAGATGGTACGCAGCATACGCATGGCGCGTTCGCGGTTGTAGCCGTCGATCTCGAGCGACACATTCATCAGGCCGCCGGCATTGACGGCGTAATCCGGCGCATACAGGATGCCTTTGCGCATCACTTCGTCGCCGATTTCATCGGTGGCGAGCTGGTTATTGGCAGCGCCACAAATTACTTTGCATTTCAGGCGTGGCAAGGTGTTGGCATTGACCGTGCCACCCAGTGCGCAAGGCGAATAAACGTCGGCATCGACATCATAGATCTGGTCAGCGGCAACCGCTTCCGCACCATGATCATCTACCGCGCGTTGCACCAATTCCTTGTTGATATCGGTCACGAACACCTTGGCACCGCGTTCACGCAACAGCTTCACGAATTCCATGCCGACATGGCCAACGCCTTGCACGGCGAAACTGTATTTGCCTACATCTTCATTGCCGTATTTCACTTGCAGTGCGGCCAGCAGACCTTGCAGGGTGCCATAGGCAGTGAACGGAGATGGATCACCCGAGCCACCGTGAACCTGATGCACGCCGGTCACGAATTCGGTTTCGCGGAAGACGTATTCCATGTCGTTGACGTCAATGCCGACGTCTTCGGCGGTGATGTAACGGCCATTGAGGGAGTTCACGAAACGACCAAACGCACGGAACAATGCTTCGGATTTATCTTTGCCCGGATCGCCGATGATTACCGCTTTGCCGCCGCCCAAATTCAAACCCGACACGGCTGCTTTGTAGGTCATGCCGCGGCTCAAGCGCAGCACGTCGTTTAATGCATCCTGTTCGGTGGCGTATGGCCACATCCGCAAACCGCCCAAGGCTGGACCGAGTACCGAGTTGTGAATGGCGATGATGGCCTTCAAACCGGCATCTTTGTTGTGGCAAAACACCACTTCTTCGTGACCGGTGTGGGCGAGGGTTTCAAAAATCATGGCAAGCTCCGGGCGGATGGGTATTGGATTTGCGCAAGAAACAAGGTCGCTGCGAAATCGATAGCCTGTCCGCAAGTGTTTGTAAGTAAAGGATTTGATGGTTTTATGTCAGCGAGCCACCCGGCTGCTGCGCGGCTAGTGTAATCCAAAGCTGATACAGGAGCAGTCTTGCCATGTCGGGCTTTTTGGTATCCCGAAAATCTTTTCAGTCCAAGTGTCCTCTTTTCCATCGTCGCTGCGTTCATATAAGTGCCTGATGGTTTATCTCTCCCCGGGAAACCATCGGCTCCAACCCTAGAGCAGGGACATTAGGCGGCCCTCACCCGGCCGCCTTTTTTTTGTTTGCCGGCATGCGCTATCTTAGTCGCCATGCAATCCCCGCCCGCCATTTCAATCGAACAGACAAGCAGTGGCGAATCGCAACTGATTTGCCGCATTGCGGCAGGTGATTCACAGGCATTGGCAGAGTTTTACGAATTGACTGTGTCGCGGGTTTATGCGGTGGTCATGCGGGTCTTGCGGCATGCCGCCGATGCCGAGGAAGTGATCGGCGATGTTTACCTGCAGGTTTGGGACAAGGCCGGCAGCTTTCAATCCGAACGCGGTACGGTGATGGCATGGATGAATACACTGGCCTGGAGCAGAGCCGTCGACAAGCTTCGCAAAACCAAACGTGAACACATTCATCAGGCACTGCATCCGGATGACCTGGAAGAAACGTATACGCAATGTGAAGAGTTGAATGCGGAACAAATGGCGGAATCCTGGTCCAGCAGCAAAGCCATCCAGAAGGCATTGCAGGGACTGAGCGAGATTCAACAACGTGTTTTGCGTTTGGCATATACCGACGATCTGAGTCACCAGGATATTGCGTCTGCATTGAATTTGCCTTTGGGTACGGTGAAATCACATTGCAGGCGCGGATTGGCGGCGCTGCGTGATGTG
>Ga0116156_10005080_pt1 | contig 11015 bp, 11 predicted proteins | sample AD_UKC045_MetaG_FD_89891 | JGI IMG/M metagenome (GOLD analysis project Ga0116156, IMG submission 89891) | Active sludge microbial communities of municipal wastewater-treating anaerobic digesters from USA - AD_UKC045_MetaG | ecosystem: Engineered > Bioreactor > Anaerobic > Digestate | place: USA... | reverse complement strand
TCGGTGAACCCGGCGCGCAGCACCGGCGTGGCGGTGTTCGTCGGCGACTGGGCGATCGCGCAGCTGTGGCTGTTCTGGGTCGCGCCGATCGCCGGCGCCGTGCTGGGCGCGCTGGCCTACCGGGTCATCGGCACGGACGACTGAGAGCAGCCTTGCCCCACTCTCGCGCTGCCGGATCTACACCGGCAGCGCGGTGGTGTTCTTGACGCGGTCGAGCACGAAGCTCGTCTTGCAGTCTTCCACGCTCGGGTGGCGAAGCAGCGTGTCCATCACGAAGCGCGAATAGTGCGCCATGTCTTCCACGACCACGCGCAGCAGGTAGTCCATCTCGCCGGTCAGCGCGGCGCACTCCACCACCTCCGGCCAGGTCTGCACCGCAGCGCGGAACAGGTCCATCGGGTTGCGCTTGTGGACCTCGGCGTGCTTTTCGAGCCGAACGTTCAGGTAGGCCGTGAGGCCGAGGCCGACACGCTCGGGCGCGACCAGTGCCACATAGGATGAGATGACCCCAGCTTCCTCGAGCCGCTTGACGCGGCGCAGCGCCGCCGACGGCGACAGGCTCACCTGCGTGGCGAGCACGTCGTAGGTGACACGACCGTCGGCCTGCAGCGCGCGAAGGATGCGCCGATCGATCGCATCGAGCGGGATTGCGTTTTCCATCTCTCCGATTTTGCAGTTTTCCTGCTTCAGCGACCATCCGCGCGCTGAAAGTTGCAGAAATCCTGCGCGTCAGCGCCTCTACAGTGCGATCCAGCGTTGAGACAGATCAAACGCAACCGACTACAGGAGCGCCGCATGCAGTTCACCCCCTGGGACAACCCGATGGGCACCGACGGATTCGAGTTCATCGAGTACGCGGCGCCGGACCCGGCGGCGCTGGGCAAACTCTTCGAGACGCTGGGCTTTCGCGCCATCGCCAGGCACCGCACGAAGAACGTGTTCCTGTATCGCCAGGGCGAGGTGAACTTCGTCATCAACGCCGAGCCGGATTCCTTCGCGCAGCGCTTCGCCCGCCTGCACGGGCCGAGTGTGTGCGCCATGGCTTTCCGCGTGAAGGACGCGAAGCTGGCCTACGAACGCGCACTCTCGCTGGGCGCCTGGGGCTTCGACAACAAAACCGGCCCGATGGAGCTGAACGTGCCGGCCATCAAGGGCATCGGCGACAGCCTGATCTACTTCGTGGACCGCTGGCACGGCAAGGACGGGGCCCAACCCGGCGCGATCGGCAACATCAGCATCTGGGACGTGGACTTCGTGCCGATGGACGGCGCCGAGGCCGCAGTCACCGGTCACGGACTGACCTACATCGACCACCTGACGCACAACGTGCACCGCGGCCGCATGAAGGAATGGGCCGAGTTCTACGAGCGCCTGTTCAACTTCAAGGAGGTGCGCTACTTCGACATCGAGGGCAAGCTCACCGGCCTGAAGAGCAAGGCCATGACCAGCCCCTGCGGCAAGATCCGCATCCCGATCAACGAGAGCAGCGACGACAAGAGCCAGATCGCCGAGTACCTCGACCTGTACCACGGCGAAGGCATCCAGCACATCGCGCTGGGCACCGACGACATCTACCGCACCGTGCAGGGCATGAAGGATGCCGGCGTGAGCTTCCAGGACACCATCGAGACCTACTACGACCTGGTCGACAAGCGCCTGCCCCGGCACGGCGAGAACATCGCCGAGCTGAGGCGCCTGCGCATCCTGATCGACGGCGCCACGCACCAGGGCGCGCCGAACGAGCTGCTGCTGCAGATCTTCACGCAGACGGTGATCGGGCCGATCTTCTTCGAGCTCATCCAGCGCAAGGGCGACCAGGGTTTCGGCGAAGGCAACTTCCGCGCGCTGTTCGAGAGCATCGAGCTCGACCAGATCCGCCGCGGCGTGCTGCAGGACAAGTCGGCGGCCTGAGGGAGCGCGCGAGATGACCGCCCAGCCCGACTTCCATTCCGGCATCAACCAGGGCGTGGCCCCGGTCACCTACGGCCAGGGCGACCGGCCGCCGCGCGGCGACTACGCGCAGGCCCAGGCCGACTACACCTGCAACCAGCATTGGGAGCGCTACAGCGCTGCCGACCATGACCTGTACCGACGACTCTACGAGCGCCAGGCCGCTCAGTTGCCCGGGCTGGCCTGCGAGGAGTTCATTGCCGCCGTGGCGAACCTGGGTGCACCCGATCGCATTCCGCGCTTCGACGAGCTCAGCGAACGGCTGCACCGGGCGACCGGCTGGGAGGTGGTGGCCGTGCCCGGGCTGATCCCGGAGGAAGCCTTCTTTGCCCTGCTGGCGCAGCGGCGCTTCCCGGTCACCAGCTGGATCCGCAAGCCCGAGGAATTCGACTACGTGGTCGAGCCCGACGTCTTCCACGATCTGTTCGGCCATGTGCCGCTGCTGTTCAACCCGATGTTCGCCGACTACATGCAGGCTTACGGCGCCGGAGGCCTGAAGGCGAGCCGGCTCGAGGCCTGCGAGACGCTGGCGCGCCTGTACTGGTACACGGTGGAGTTCGGGCTGATCGACACGCCGGCGGGCCTGCGCGCCTACGGGGCGGGCATCCTGTCGTCGGCCGGCGAGCTGCGCCACAGCGTGACCAGCAGCGTGCCGCAGCGCATCGGCTTCGACCTCGAGCGCATCATGCGCACGCGTTACCGGATCGACTCGTACCAGTCCACCTACTTCGTGGTCGACAGCTTCGATCAGCTGTTCGAGGCAACGGCGCCCGACTTCACGCCGATCTACCGCCGCGTGGCCGCGGCCGGCGAACTCGACGCCGACGCGCGCCTGCCGACCGACCGACTCTTCTGACCGGGCACTCGCCGGGGCCCCCTTCGGGGCGATTGCCCGTGCCGTGACCCGCGCCGACACTGGTCGGCGTGACGCCTCTTCCCATCTCCGCTGCCGGGCTCGCGCCATGAGCGAGCCGCTGAGCCGCCGTTGTGCACTGACCCTGCTCCTCGCCATGGCGGTGGCGAGCATGGCTGGCCTGCTCGCCTGGGGCCCCGTGCTGCTCGCCTCTGACGCGCATGTCTACGCCGACGATCGCGCGTTGGGCGGCCTGAGCAACGCCGCCAACGTCCTGGCCAGTCTGCCGTTGCTGGCTGCTGCGCTCTGGGGCATCGTCGCCACGCGGGCCAGTCGCTGGGGTGATGAACTGCGCGGGCCGTGGGTGGCGTTTCACTTCTGTGCCGGGGCTGCCGCCGGCGTGGCCGCGGCCTATCACGCGGCGCCAGGCGACACGTCTTTCGTGCTGGCCCACGCCCTGAGCGCCGCCGGGTTCGTGTTTCTCAGCCTGGGGGTGCTGGCGGAGCGGGTGCATCCGGATTTCGGCTCGACGCGGGCGCTGCTCGGCGCCGGCCTGCTGGCGGTACTCGCCTGCGCCATCGTGCTCGCGGACGCGGCCCTGGGACATGGCATCGATATGCGCCCGCTCATGCTGCTGGAGTGGTTGCCGGTGCTGCTGATTCCGGCGGGTGCACTGTGGCTTCCCGGCGCTCATACCCGCTCCACCGACTGGATCATCATGCTGGTGGCCTACGGAATTGCCAAGGGTTTCGACGCGGCCGATTCCGCCGTGCTCAGCGCCACCGGCTGGATCAGCGGCCACGGGCTCATGCACCTTTGCCTGGCCGCCGTGGCAGGGTGGCTCGCCTACTGCGCCAGCAGCGCACGCTCGGGGGCCGATGCGCCGGACACCCGGCGCCAGACCTCGCTGAACACCTCCGGTTGAAACGCCAGGTGCACGTGCGCGCAGCCCGGCACGTGCAGGTTGTCGGCGCCGGGCAAGGTGGCGGTCGACGGCGGGAACACGATGTTGTCGCAGTGGCTGAAGAAGCAGGTGAATCTGGCGTAGGGCTGCTTCGGTTCGCGGCGGTGTTCGGCGTCGGAGAGTTCCTGCAACCAGTCGTTGGCGCGCCGCATCTGCAGGCCGTTGGGCGTGACACCGAATTTCGCCAGCCAGGTGCCGCCGTGCGGCGAACCGATGGTGACGACATGCTCGACCGCATCACCGGGCGGGCAGCGCGACAGCCATGCGCGAACGGCCAGCCCGCCCATGCTGTGCGCCACGATCAGCGGCGGGCGGCCCGTCACGTCGCGCATGCGATGCGCTGCGGCGTCGACGATCTGCACGTACTCGTCGATGCCACCGAACACCGGCTCCAGATTGACGGCTACGTGCGGAACGCCGGCTGCCCGCAGCCTCCGCAGCCAGGGATTCCAGAAGCCTCGGTTGCAGACGAAGCCGTGCACGAACACGACACCCAGGCGGCCCGCATGCGCGGGCTCGAGAAAGTCCGGCTCGGCGTTCGAGCGGAAAGGCTGCCGCCAGCAGAACACACGCGGTGCCGACAGTACCTCGCCCCACCAGGCCTGAAGCAACTGGGCGGGTGTGGCTCGGGGGGCCGGATCGTCGCCCCGCGTGAGGGCGAGCATCACGAACTCGAGGCCGAGGAACAGCGCGTAGCCGAACAGGATCGACAAGGCTCCTGCCAATGCCCAGCCCCAGAGCCCATGAAGTCCGAACCACGCCACCCAGCTGGCGGCCAGAAGAATCAGCGAGACAGTGATGGCCTGTTGCAGGCGAGCAAGCATGCCGGGGATGCTACCCGCCCTCAGGCGAGCGTCACGTCACGGCCGCTGAGCTGCTTGGCGAGCGCGGTGGCCAGGCGGTTCACGATGCCGTAGATCGACAGCTGCGGATTCGCGCCGATGCTGGTCGGGAAGATCGAGCCGTCGTGCACAGAAAGATTGGCCACCTGCCAATGCACGCCGTCAGGGCGCACCACGCCGCGCTTGTCGTCGCCGGCCATGCCGCAGCCGCCCATCACGTGCGCACTGACCACACGCGTGAGCAGCGGCTTGATCGGCAGCGCGGCGATGGCCTCGCGCGCCTGCGCCCACGAGGTGTAGCGCTGCGCCATCTCGTGCACCGGCAGCACGACCTTCGCGCCGGCCGCGAACTGGATCTCGGCCATGCTGAGGAAGGCACGCCGGGCGCCATCCATGACGAAGTCGGTCAATGGGTAGTCGAGCACGGGGGAGCCGTCCGATCGCAACGTGACCCGGCCACCAGCCGATTGCTCGTGGAAGCCGTCGCGCAGCAGCGCCAGCAGGCTGTGCGTCTTCGGGAACTCAGCCAGCAGATCGGCCTGGGCCTGCCCATAGCCCGGCAGCGTCGAGGCGAAGATCACCGGATGGATCGGCGGCGCCTCGAGCTTGTAGCCGATCTCGCCGTCGATGGGCTGCGTCTCGAGGAAGTGATCCGTGTAGATCGTCTGCGGCGCACCCTTCCAGCCTTCGACGGCCTGCTCGAACAGGGCCGCCGAGATCACCACCGGGTGCAGGAAGGTACGTCGGCCGAGCAGTGAGTGCGGGTCGGGCAGGCCCGAGCGCATCAGCAGCGCCGGCGAGTTGATAGCTCCGCCGGCCACGACATAGTGCTGTGCGACGATCTGCACCTCGGAGCCGCTGGCAAGTCTGCCGTCGAGTTGCACGGGAACACAGCGCAGCGCCTCGATGCGGCCACCCTTCATCACGAGCTCCTGCACGCGCGTCTGCACCAGCAAGCTCGCGCCGCGCTCGAGCGCTGCAGGGATGGTCGTGACGAGCATCGACTGCTTCGCGTTGGTCGGGCAGCCCATGCCACAGGAACCGAGGTCCCAGCAGCCCTTCACGTTGCGCTGGATCATCGGCGCGGTGATGCCGAGCCGGGCGGCGCCGCGCCGCAGCAACTCGTTGTTCTCGTTCGGCGGCATCAGCCAGGTGCCGACGTTCAGACGCCGCTCGGCCTGCTGGAACCATGGGGCGAGCACGTCCGAACTGAAATCGGACAGGCCGAACCGGTCGCGCCAGTGGTCCAGTGTCGACTGCGGCGTGCGGAACGAACTCGTCCAGTTGACCGTGGTGGAGCCGCCCACGCAACGGCCTTGCAGGATGTTGATGGCCTTGTCGGCGGTCTTGCGTGCTGCGCTCTCCTGGTAGAGCGTCGGATACGCCTCGCTCTCCCGCTGGTGGAAGTCCGTGCTGCTGCGCAACGGGCCTTCTTCGACGAGCACGACGCGCAACCCGGCCTGCGTCAGCAGTTCTGCGGTGATGCCGGCTCCGGCACCACTGCCGACGATGGCCACGTCGCATTCGACGCGACCGGGCAAGGCGCCGTGCGGCCCGCCGAGCACGCGCCAGCCGCGCGCCAGGCCTTCGCGAACGGGATCGGGTTGGCGGCTCATGGTGCCGGCTCCATCAGATGTCCGACGGCCCCGGATAGCCCATGCGTTGCCATGCGGAAGGGTCGGAGAAGTACGCCGCGTTGGTGAGGTCGCGAAGGGCATGGTAGGCCTGCTGCTTCAGCGCCAGCGACGACAAGCGCATGCCCTGCAGAGAAGCCTGTACTTGCGTCACGCTCGCCTGCGACCATGCGCTCGTCAGCCCTGCCAGGGCGACACGGCCGGGCGCCGCCGCGAGCAGCGCCAGCAACTGCGACAGCTCGGCCTGTGTGGCAGAGGGAAAGGCGGCGATCGCAGCGTCCAGACGCTGCAGATGCGCTTCGATCGCCTTTTCTTGCTCGTCCGCGGCGGGGGGCAGCGCTCCGTCGAGGACGGCTCTTGCCACGGCATGCATGACGGCCCGGGCACTGTCGCTCAGCCGCCCGTCGGAAAGCGCTGGATTCAGCAGCGCAACGCCACCACCCGCGGCAACGAGAATCACCGTGGCGCCGATGCCGAGCTTGAGCAGAGTTCGTCTATGCATCTGGTTCACGCCCGGCACTTTTCTCCAGGACTGTTGGCCAGTGTTGCATCATTCCAGCTGAACGCCCTAGAGAAGACCGACTAACCGGGCTCGTGAGAAACCCGCAAGGCGGGGCTACATTTTCCTGCACGAGGGTCCACAGACGATGTCAGCCGAAGCCAGGTCCATCCTCCTCCAGCTCGATGTCGTCGATCGCGAACGCTGTGCGCGCAACGCGGACCCGGCATTGGCCGAATCGGTCGTGGGGCTGAAGTCCTATCAGCAGCGGCGCTTTGCCGGGACCTATGCCGACCTGCTGTCGAACCTTCGTTACGCGCCCGCTGCCCGCTTCTTCCTGGACGAGTTGTACGGTCCGCGGGACTTCAGCTCGCGCGATGCCCAGTTCGCTCGCGTGGTGCCTGCGATGGTGCGCCTGTTTCCCGCGGAGATCGTGCACACCGTGCAGACGCTTGCCGATCTGCATGCGCTGTCGGAGACGCTCGACACGCTCATGGCTCGCCGTCTGCAGGGGCGCGACATCGATCGCCTCGCCTACGTCGATGCCTGGCAGCACGTTGGTGACCCGGCACAGCGCGAGAGGCAGATCGCCCTCACGCTCACGGTAGGCTCGGATCTGGACCGTTTGACGCGCAAGCCCCTGCTGCGCGGGGCGCTGCACATGATGCGCGGCCCCGCCAAGGCCGCTGGGCTGCCGGCTCTGCAAGCGTTTCTGGAGGTGGGGTTCGACACCTTCAAGGCGATGGGCGGGGCGGCGGAGTTCCTGTCGACGGTTGGCCAGCGAGAGCGTTCTCTGGCTCAGGCATTGTTCTCGACGAGTGTCGACAGCGACTCTGTTGAGGCCGCGTTAGGACAACTACCATAGGCGCGCTGCCTGTGGCCCGCGAGCATGCTGAGCTCGCCAAGAACGCAGAGGAACACTTGACTCAATCCGTTGATCGCCCCTGGCTCTCGAGCTATCCGCCCGGCGTTCCTGCCGAGATCGACCCCGGCGCGTACCGATCGCTCACCCATCTTCTCGAAGACGCCTTCCGCAACCATGCCCGCTCCTGTGCGGCGGTTTGCATGGACAGTGAGTTGTCGTTTGCTCAACTGGACGAGCTGTCTTCAGCCCTCGGGGCCTGGCTGCAGAGTCGCCAGTTGGCCAAGGGTGCGCGCGTGGCGCTGATGATGCCCAACGTTCTGCAGTATCCGGTGGCCATCGCGGCGGTGCTTCGTGCCGGCTACGTGGTGGTGAACGTCAATCCGCTGTACACGCCGCGCGAGCTTGAGCACCAGTTGAAGGACTCAGGCGCCGAGGCGATCGTGATTCTGGAGAACTTCGCCAGCACCTTGGCAGAGGTGCTCCACCGCACACCGGTGCGTCACATCGTGCTGGCTTCAATGGGAGATCTGCTGGGCTTCTGGAAGGGCCAGTTGGTGAATCTCGCGGTGCGGCACGTTCGCAAGTTGGTGCCGGAGTTCAGCTTGCCGCTCGATGGCGGCAGAACCGTCACGCGCTTCAACATGGCGATCGCCGAGGGCACGAGATTGAGCCTCAGGCGTGTCGATGTGTCCCCGGACGACATCGCGTTTCTCCAGTACACGGGCGGGACGACGGGCGTGTCCAAGGGGGCCACGCTGCTGCATCGCAATGTCGTCGCCAACGTGCTGCAGTCGGTAGCCTGGTTCCGGCCCAAACTCGACACACTGCCTGCAGGGCGCCAGCTCACGGTCGTCTGCGCGCTGCCGCTGTATCACATCTTTGCCTTGACCGCGTGTTTCATGCTTGGCGCCCAGTTGGGCATGAGACTGTTGCTGATCCCTAATCCGCGGGACATCCCCGGGCTCGTGAAGACGCTCTCGGCGCACAAAGTCAACATGTTCCCTGCGGTCAACACGCTGTTCAATGCGCTGGCCAACGATCCAGAGTTCACCCGTCTGGACTTCTCCGAGCTTGTGATTTCGAACGGCGGTGGCATGGCCGTGCAGCGCGCTACGGCAGAGAAGTGGCTTGCAGTTACCGGTTGCCCCGTCGTCGAGGGCTACGGCCTTTCGGAGACGTCTCCCGTCGTGACGGTGAATCGGTTCGACCTGGAAGCGTTCACGGGCAGCATAGGCTTGCCGGTTCCATCCACACGGGTGGTGATCCGTGACGATGATGGGAGGGATGTTGACATTGGCGTCCCCGGTGAGATCTGCATCCAGGGGCCGCAGGTCATGTCCGGCTACTGGAATCGGCCGGACGAGACTGCAAAGGTCATGACGGATGACGGGTTCTTCCGTTCCGGCGATGTCGGCGTCATGGATGCCGCCGGCTACATCCGCATCGTCGATCGCAAGAAGGACATGATCCTGGTCTCCGGGTTCAACGTCTATCCGAACGAGATCGAGCAGGTCGTGAGCCTGCTGCCTGGCGTACTCGAGTGTGCTGCGGTCGGTGTACCGGACGATCGCTCTGGCGAGGCGGTGAAGCTGTACGTGGTTCGCCGGGACCCTTCGCTTTCGGAGAGCGACCTGATGGACTACTGCAAGGAGAACTTCACTGCGTACAAGCGTCCGCGTCACATCGAGTTCCGCGACGAGCTTCCCAAGTCGAATGTAGGCAAGATCCTTCGTCGCGAGTTGCGCGGCTGATGGCATCGAAAGTTCTTCGGTCTTCCGTTCCCGAACTGGGGGATCGTCTTGAGGCTGCAGGAGCCACCGTGTTCGAGCGCGGATGGCTCTCCTCCAACAATGTTCTCTTCGTCCCGGCGTCCGGGGCGGGCGCCACGCTGGTCGACAGCGGGTACTGGACCCATCAGGCGCAGACGGTTGAACTCACCCGTCGGGCTCTGGGTGGGGCTCGGCTCGAGGCATTGTTGAATACGCACCTGCATTCGGATCACTGCGGAGGCAACGCCGCACTCGTTCAGGCTTTCGGGTGCCGAATTTCCGTGCCTTCCGGGGAGCACATGAAGGTGCAAGACTGGGACGAGTCCTTGCTGACCTACCGCCCGACAGGGCAACATTGCCCGCGGTTCAGCTCCGACGGTGTTCTCTCGTCCGGCGATGTGATAGTCCTCGCCGGCCGCACGTGGAAGGTTGTCGCTTCGCCTGGTCATGACCCCGAATCGGTCATGCTCTACGAGCCCGATCTTCGGTTGCTCATCTCGGCTGACGCACTCTGGGAAGACGGGTTCGGTGTCGTTTTCCCGGAGTTGGAGGGGAAGGACGCCTTCTCAGACGTGCGCTCGACGTTGGAACTGATCGCCTCGCTCCCGGTTGAGTGGGTTGTTCCCGGTCACGGTCGTCCGTTTACCGGTGTTGCCGCCGCTATCGATCGGGCTAGCGACAGACTCAGTCGATTCGAGGCAGATCCGCGGCGACATGCAGCGCATGCCGCGAAGGTACTGATCAAGTTCCACCTGCTCGAAGTGCAAGCCCAGCCTTTGGCGGAACTGCACGCCTGGCTGGATGCAACGCAGTACTTTGCGGCAATCCATCGCACGCACTTCGCGAGAGCCCCCGCAGCCGAGTGGCGTGCCGGACTCCTTGAAGGCCTATGCAAGAGCAAGGCGATCGGGGTTTCAAATGGAGTGGTCAGGAATCTGTGAGATTCCCACGCCTCATTTGAAGCCCCAATGAGAAAAGGCCCCCGTCAATCGACGGAGGCCTTTCTGCTTGTATTAGCCTGACAATGTCCTACTTTCACACGGGAATCCGCACTATCATCGGCGCTGAGGCGTTTCACTGTCCTGTTCGGGATGGGAAGGAGTGGGACCACCTCGCTATGGTCATCAGGCTTAACCGGTTGCCGCCTTGCCATCGAGGCAAGGAAGCCAATTCGCAGAGTCTGAATCAGTTTGATTGCACACCAATCTTCACTTGAAGATCGGCAAAACAGCTTGTACTCACCCTGACCATCAGGTCAAAGTTATAGGGTCAAGCCTCACGAGCAATTAGTATCGGTTAGCTTAACGTATTACTACGCTTCCACACCCGACCTATCAACGTCCTGGTCTCGAACGACTCTTCAGGGGGCTCAAGGCCCCGGCAAGACTCATCTTGAGACGAGTTTCCCGCTTAGATGCTTTCAGCGGTTATCTCTTCCGCACATAGCTACTCGGCAATGCCACTGGCGTGACAACCGATACACCAGAGGTGCGTCCACTCCGGTCCTCTCGTACTAGGAGCAGGCTCTCTCAATCTTGCAGCGCCCACGGAAGATAGGGACCAAACTGTCTCACGACGTTTTAAACCCAGCTCACGTACCTCTTTAAATGGCGAACAGCCATACCCTTGGGACCGGCTA
>Ga0116156_10005072_pt1 | contig 11030 bp, 9 predicted proteins | sample AD_UKC045_MetaG_FD_89891 | JGI IMG/M metagenome (GOLD analysis project Ga0116156, IMG submission 89891) | Active sludge microbial communities of municipal wastewater-treating anaerobic digesters from USA - AD_UKC045_MetaG | ecosystem: Engineered > Bioreactor > Anaerobic > Digestate | place: USA... | reverse complement strand
TTTACTAAACTTGCGAAATATATTTTTAATTCTTTTTTCCTCGGGATTTTACTGCTATTAGTATTTTATAAGGTTTGTTTGGGGTTTTGTAACTTGCGAAAAATATTTGTTCTTTGGGACTGATTAAACCCAAAAAACGTCGGGTTGAGTTCACGAAAATAGAAAAAGCCGACCTCAAACAATAATTAAAAAATAATAAAAAATTAAAAATTCGAGTAAATCTGTTAAATCTGCAATCAATCAGCGTTAAAAAAAATCTTAACACAGATGTAAACAGATTAAACTGATTTAACGGATGCGGTTATTTGATATTTTTAATTAAAAATTCATAATTACAGTAAAACTGTTTTTGTCCGATGTTTTGCTTCCATTGCCTAATAAATTGTTAAATTATTTTTTTTAGAATTTCCATTTCTTTGGACTGCGCCCAAAAACGTCATTAAAGGTTTAAATAAATTTTCCATGACATATATTTTACTGCGGCGGACGAGGTTAATATGCAAATAGTATTTTTGTATAATCAAAAATATTTTTATTTTTCAGTAAAAAAAATTTTGATAATATGAAAAGCTTTTCCGGTTTATCCGGCTTATTCGTTGTATCATCAATCCCGAAAAAATTTCGAATATAAAATTTTGAAAACCGATATAATAACTATAATAACTGTCAAACTCTGAATCAAAAACGGCAAGATATATCCGTATTTGACATAAAAAGTTTTGGTTGTTAAAAGCGGGATTTTAAAATCAAGAATATATTCGCCGGTATAATCAGTTTGTTTCAAAATTTTTCCGTTTGGCGAAATCACAAGCGATATGCCCGAAGAAGCCGCTCTTAAAGCGTATCTGCCGGTTTCAACGGCTCTGAATGGAAGCAAAAAAGAATGCTGAATATGCTGTATATACCACCAGTTTTGCGCGTCGTAAGTCGGGTTAAATAAAATTTCCGCTCCTTTCTGAACTGTTTTTCTTGAAACGTCTTCAAAATCATAATCAAAACAAACGCCGACGCCGGCGGTTGCCCCGCCAATTTTAAAAACAGGATAATCGGTTCCGGCTTCCCCATCGATAAAAAACGGAATAGGATGATGTTTTTGATATTTGCCGATAAATTCTTTTTTGTTTGAAATAAGTAGAGCGATATTATTGAAAAAATTTTTTTTATTTTTTTCAAAATATAAACATCCGATTATGTAATTTGATTTGGTCTTATCAATGAAACCGTCTATTTCGCGTTTTAACAATTGATTCTGTATTGGAGAATCCCAAATTGAATACTCGGGAAATACTATGATTGAATCCTCCGGAATTGGTTTTGAAACGCTTAACTCAAGACATTTTTTAAAATCATTTTCAGTTTGAACTAATCGGCAATAAACATTACGCGAGCTTGTTTCGGGATTTTTATTCTTATTAAGTATGTATGCCGTTAAAAATATTGTTATTATCAAAAACAACGATATGCTTTTAATCAATATTTTTTTACCGGATATTATAAAAACCAACAAAATATTTATTAAAATCAATACGAACGAAATGCCGTAAATTCCAATATATTTTGCAAGTCCCATAAATATTTCAATATTATGAACCGAATAACCCAAACTCATCCAGCCGAATCTCAAAGCCCACTGTTCGCTTTTTAAATATTCTATGGAAACCCATAATAACGGCGAAAATATTAGAGCAAGCCAATATCCCATACTTATCCTTACAAGTGAAAAACACAAACAGAATAAACCGGAAAATAACGATAACACTACAAAAAAGATTATTGATATGGAACCGAATATAAGATATAACCAGGAAAGAAGTATTGAATATGTTATAAATCCGGTTATTAATCCGATTCTAAATGAAACAATAACCGATTTATTTTTTAAAACTAAAAATAGCGGAACAAAAGAAAAAAAAATACAGAACGAAAAACTGTAAACAGGCATAGAATATACTACAAGCCCGCCTGTAATAACTAATAAAAGAAGTTCTTTTAGCGAAATTCCAAATTTAAAAAATTTATTCATACGCGATTCTTAAAGTCTTGAAATTTCTCACGAGATTTCCTGTAAAAAATAATATCGGAAATATTTAAAATGTCAAGATTTTTGTTACTGTTCGGGCCTATTTGAGCGCAGCCAGAAATTGTTTCAATAATTTCAAATTTAAAAATAAACCTTGAATTATTTAATTAAATCAATTAAATATAAATGGTTTTAATTTTTTATATCAGAGAATAATTATGAATGAATTTGAATATTACAAATACGTTATTGATAAACTCGAATCTAATTTCAGATTTTCGAGATACGTAGTGGGCGCAGGTAAAGAGCTTATTAAACGCGGATGGAATCCGAACGGTCTGCTGGTTTCGGTGGAACCCAAAAATAATATAAGGAATCTCGCCTGTAATTACTGTCTTCAGACCCACATCCCAATAGTAGGGATTAACAGCGAGTATATTCTCGCTCCCATAGATTTTGAAATATCTTTGACGGATCAGAATTATAAATTATACGAATCCAAACAGGCTCAGACTTATTATTTTAAAGCTATGGTAACTCCATTGCTGAATTATCTTGAAGAATTTTTCATTTCCCGAAAAATTCCGTTTCTGCTTGATTTAACTCCTTCGGGCGGGCATATATTATTTTGGGTAAAGAAAGGAACTAACGCTTGGGAATCGTTCAAAAAAATCGGTTATCTTGAACCGGATTTAATGAAAGCTTACGAATATAAAGACCCGAACGATATTAAACGGATAACAGGAGTTTCCGAAGAAGCGGGACTCGTTTTTTCAGGAATAGGCAGAATATCAGAATATATCGGACTCAAATCAAAAGTCGATTTGAACGGTAAAACCGAATATCCAATAAGTTTTTGCGATTCGCTAATGCAATCTCTGAATTTCGACATATCGTGGGCAAGCGACGCGGCTTATATGCGTTCGATAAGATCCCCGTTCAGTCTTCACAAAAAAAACAAAGAAAAATATTATAACCTTAAACAGTCCTCGCTTGTCGACGTCATAAGAATCGAGTTTGACGGAAAAAAAATTCTCCCATCAGCCGGTTTTATGGATATCGATTATCAGCTTGATTGCATGTGGGATTTATGGATGGCAGCCAAACATTCTAAAACCGTTTCAGGTCTCATACCGGTTGCGGACGATTCAGTTTGCGGACTAATCGACGAATATATGAATTCCGATTTATACGCTTATCACAGGAAATTCGATTACGAACCGATTTTGCCTAAAGGCAAAGCAATGGAATTGATAAAATCAAATCATAAATTAAATCAGCATGCGAGATATATGCTTGATTTTCCGGAACCATATATGCTCCAGCCAATGCAATTGAATATATTCATTAGAGAACTTGTTTCAAATCATAATTATTCGCCCAAAACCGTAGGGTGTCTCATCCGCGATTATTATCAGGATTCAAGATGGAAGTGGTATGGAACCGACTGGTATAAATATCCGTCAGAAACAAGGGCTTTTTTCTGGACGCGGCTATATTCCGACGAATTATTTACGGATAATAAAATAATAAATCTTTGACAAGCGTTAACCTGAAAACTGCATTAGAATTATGAAAAATTGCCGGAAGTTAGGAAAAACATTGATTTTACGCGCTTTTTCAAAAATATTAATAATTACTTGGCAGTTTTCAGTTTTTTAGAAGTTTTAACAAACACGCATATATGTTTTGAAAAACTTCGCTTTACATTTAATATTATCCATGTTTAATTCTAAAAACGTCTTGTATTATTCAAATGACTAACGTCTTATTTATAACTTGTCCGCCGTTATGGCTGAAACTGCCGGCTCTCTCAATTCCTTATCTGGTTTCAAGTTTATCCGACGAAAAACTTGGCAGCATTTCGGTTATTGATTTAAACGCTGAAATTTACAATCTGTTAAAACGTTCCTCGACAAATTACGCCGAGAATTTTTATTTTCAAAACTGGGAAAAAAATATTACTGAAATCAAAAGCGGATTATACGAATATTTAATTGCAATACCCGAAATTAATCAATATCTAACCGGAATCATAAAAAATTCAATCCTGAAAAAAATTGATTTCATTTGTTTTTCGATATTTGACAGCAATTACGATTTTACTATGAAATTCGCCGGACTTTTCAAAAATAATCGCTGCAAAGCCAAAATAATTTTCGGAGGTCCGGAAATCACTATTCGAACAAACGCCGCTTTTCAAAACGACTTTGAAACAAAAATTCCCGAAGATGCGGCCGATTATCTCGTATCAGGCGAAGGAGAATCCGCAATAAAAAAAATTATTAATGGAACCGCCGAAAAAAAAACAGCGTTCGACGAAACCGAAAACATTGATTCGATAAAATTTCCCCGATTTGATTTATTTAATTTGAAATTATATAAAACCGTTCATTGTCTTCCTCTTCTTATGTCGCGCGGCTGCATAAACAAATGTTCGTTTTGTTCGGAAAAAAATCTATATTCAAACATTAAATACAGAATGCATTCGCCGGAATATATGATTGGACAAATTGATTTTTTTATAAAAAAATACGGTATCGCCAGATTTATTTTTCAGGACTCTTTGATAAACGGAGATTTAAACAAACTCGAAAAGTTTTGCGAGCTTTTATTGTCTAAGAATCTAAACGTCAAATGGGAAGCGCAAGTTTATATACGGAAAGATATGGATTTGCGGCTTATGACGCTAATGAAAAAATCCGGTTGTTATAATATGTTCGTAGGTCTTGAAAGCGGGTCGAATCAAATATTGAAAGCTATGAATAAAAGATTCGACTGCGAAACGGCGTCCGAATTTTTTTTAAAATGCAAAAAAGCCGATTTGTTTTTTGAAATAAGTCTGATACTCGGCTACCCCGGCGAAACTATGCAAACAATAAACGAAACTATAAATTTCTTGAAACTAAACTCAAAATCGATTCCAAAAATAGCGCAGATTAACCCTTATATTTTTTACCGTTTTTCAGAAGTAAAAGAACGGGAATATCTAAATCAGAAAGAAATAAATGAAAAACTTGAAATAGAAAATCATATAAATATTATTCTGGAAACCGCAAAAAACAACGGAATAAAATTCACAAAAGCTTTTGTTAAAAATTTATAAACTCAAAAACAGAGGTTGTTTTTGAGTTTATAAATTTTATCCCGCTAATCTCTTCCGATGATTTTATGAGCTTTTTTCAAGACGGAATCCGAAATATGAAAACCGCTCGCTTCGGCGGCTTTCAAATTTATATTAAATATATTATCATAAACAATATTTACAAAAGGCATTTTTGTAGGTTCTCCGCCCTTAAACGCAGTCAAAACCATATCGGCGAATTTATTAAAAGCAATGCTGTCGTCGTTGTCGCATATAACTGCCGCATTCGAATTTTCTTCATTCCAATACGCTAAAAAAGGAATTTTCGTTTCGGCGGATTTTTTAGATAATTGCGCGTAAGTTAAATCGCAATTCAAATCTTGAGTGTGAATCACGGCGTCGATTTTTTTTGCGAACAAAGAATTAATAGCGTCTGAAATTTCATTTTTTGTCGTATAGGGCTGGGCTTCAAACTCAAGTTTCATTTTTTGACATATTTGAGACACATTATTTTTCAAAAATTCAGATTCTTCTTCTCCAAGCATATATATCAATCCGATTTTTTTTATATGCGGAAAACATTCTTTTGAAAAACTTATCAACGCATCCGCCGGTTCAATATCATAGGCGCCCGTAAGATTCGCAATATGGTCGGTATCGGATTTTCCGGCGCCAAGTATAAACGGATTAGATACGATAGAAAAAATTTTTTTTAATTCAGGAGCCCGCGCAATCGCCGAATATAAAACCGCGGAATGAAAAGTTATAAGCAAATCCGGTTTGTCGTTTTTCGCCATATCTATCAGAGTTGGAATACCGCTCATATCGGCTTGAGCCGAAAGTATTCTAAGACTATAATCTTTGTTTTCATAAATATTATTTTTTTCAAATACGCCTTTCATAGCGCTCATTAAACCGTTCATATAGTATTCATCGTTATCGGAGTAAGCGATTAAATATATTTTTTTGGGCGCAATGTTAGATTCAGATTGAATCGAAGAATCTTTTTTAGAGCAACTTGAAAAAATTAATGCGATTAATAAAAAAACAATTAAACAACGATTCATATTAAACATACCTCCAAAATTAATTATAGCTAATCAAATCATAATGCCGCATTCGCGAAAAATCTATTAATCTTATCGAAAATATTTTTACTAAAATTGCAAGAATATTTTTGATGAGACGCTAAATATATAATTTAAGAACGCTATGAAAAAAGTTCCAAAATAAAAGTCAATATATAATTTTTTTTATTGCAATATTTTAAAAAAAATTGTATTATTAAATTAAAAAAGCGCAACTGAATTTTTACAATTTTTAAGTTTGAAAAGAAAGGCGTTTATAGAATATGAGTTTAATAACAATAAATAAAGAAAAATGCGTAAAATGCGGGATTTGCATTGATTCCTGTCCGACTATGATAATAAACAAAGATAAAGACGGCTATCCAGTTATAAATCTTGAAGCCGTATGTATTTCCTGCGGACACTGTTCTGCGGTTTGTCCGAACTCGGCGTTAGACAACAAAAACGCGCCTTTATCAAAACAAACCGGATTAAATAAATTTCCGGTTATAGATTTCAAAACTGCGGAAAATTTTTTAAGGTCCCGCAGGTCAATACGCTGTTTTAAAAATGATGCGGTCGACAAAAACAAGATTGTGGAATTATTGAACATCGGGCGGTTTGCGCCGACCGGAACAAATTCTCAAAACATTTCTTATCTTGTAATCGACGATAAAAACCAATTAAAATCCATAACGGAATTAGTGGTTGAATGGATGCGGAATGAAATTAAAAATCAAAATCCTATAACGAAATTCTACGAAGGTTTTGTAAGATTATACGATTCGACTAAAAAAGACATTATACTTCACGGAGCTCCAGTTTTAGTTTTAACCTTAATCCCAACAGGTTTTCAAATGGGATACGGGAGCTCTTACAATTCAATTGCGTATATCGAATTATTCGCGACTTCAATGAGTTTAGGTTCGTGCTGGGCGGGATTCGTATTTTTATGCTGCGCGGCAAATTATAAACCATTGCTTGATTTATTAAAAATCGACGCGTCAAAACAATCGGTATCAGGCGGAATTATGCTCGGCTATCCGAAATATACTTATAAACGATTGGTTGATAGGCGCCCATTAAATGTGGAATGGCTAAATAAATAAAAATTTTTCATTCGAATTTTAAGTTGCTTTATATTTTATAATATGCCGATGTATATTCGTAATTAATTGAGACTTATCGCTTTTAACGCATTTGCGTTGGAAACTGCAATATTAACAAAAACAGATTTAATATATAATATAATAACAAAACATAACGAAATAATTACATTATGAGAGTTATATTTTTACAAGAAATCTGGTTCCCGTTGCAGCAAGTAATGGTTCTTTCAGGCGCTTTAAAAAAAGCCGGTCATAAAACAGCGGTTGCAATAGGAAACTGGAAAAAAATTTTTCCAGAACTGCGAAACTTCCAGCCGGACATAATAGCTTTTCCGGTAATAACTCCATACAGAAAATTTATGATGGAAACATCCGCTAAAATAAAAAAATCCGGATTCAAATCTTTGATAATAGTAGGCGGATACGACGCCTCATTTTTTCCGCAAATTATTGAAAAAACGGATATTGACGCGCTTTGCATAGGCGAAGGCGAAGAAGCGCTCGTCGAATTTGCCAACGCATTAGAAAGTGAAAAGGATTATTCAAACATAAAAAATCTATGGATAAAAAAAAACAATAGAATTATTAAAAATCCTATCAGACCTTTTATTGATTTGAATAAAAAAGATTTTGAAGACAGGGACATTTACAGAAATTACAGTTCGTATTTTAAGGATCTCGGTTTCGAACAAATAATGGCAGGCAGAGGTTGTCCGTATCAATGTTCTTATTGTTTTAATCATCAATACAGAAATTTATACCTGCCGGTTGATAAAAATTACTGCGAATTAAAATCTCCCGATAAAGTTATAGAAGAATGTCTTATTTTAAAAACAAAATACAAGGTTAAAAATATTTTTTTTAACGACAGCACTTTAGTATCTTATCAATGAAATTCTTGCAATTTAAGCAAAGAATTATTTATTAAAGCACAAATTGGGTATAATAAAAAATTCTTTTATTTTTTGAGCAGTCGCTATAATTTCTCTTCCAAAAGTTGTTATGTAATATTTATAAGTTCCATAAATTTTTTTTATAACTCCGTGAACCATTAAGCGTTTTATCATACGAGATATTTGTCCAGTATTTTTGTTTAAAAGAATATCGCGTAAATTAAAATTTTTAAAACCACTAATAGCGAATTCACCGCGTATAATTGTTAATAAAATATTAACATCATCATCGTTAAAAAAATTAAATCCTTTATAGGAGTGATTGTTTTCAACCTTTGTTTCAGAAATTTTATTAAGATTATTTTTTCCGATTGTTCTGTCTTCAAGAGACGATATAAATTCTAAATACCGCTTATTTGCGGCAAATAAATGTTTTTGTAGAATGCCCAAACTGTATAATCCTTTTTTCAGCGGAGCTAATTTCATCTCGCGCTCGCCGTTTTTATGTACAACCTCACGGTAGTGTTTAAAAAAAGTAAGATCATTAACTGTAGTTTCGATTCTTAAAATCAAACTAAATTTATCATAAATTTTTATTGAAACATCGCCCATAGAATGTTTTATGCGAGTTCCTTCTATTCGTGTATTAAAATTGTTTCCCATTTCATCCTGATAGTTTTCAGATAATTTTTTGCCTAAAAAAGTGGCAATGTTTTCAGCTTTAACCGCATGAATAGCTGTCCTGCTGATTGTTTCATATAAATAATTCAAATCCGCTTGTTGTTTAAAAATAATATCAGTTGAATATTCAGCCTGCATGATACTCCAATGATATTCAAGATTTAATCTTTTTATTATCGGGCAGAACTGTTTTGCGAATATATCTAACCTTCGATGTAATTTTGATATTTTAAATTCATCGCTTAATTTTTGAGCTTTATCAAAATCAGCAATATCTACAAAAGCATTGTCAATTACTTTATGTTCTATTTTTTTTTTATTAAGTTCTTTTGATAAAATATGATGTCCGTTGCAATATATTTGCAATCGAAAAGGACACCAAGTAGGCACTCGAATATAACACAATCCAAGTATTTCATCTATCAAATAAAAATAGTAGTGTAAACATTTTCCGCTGTCCGGTTTTAAATAATTTTTACCTGTTATTTTGTCATGCCAGGGTTTATATGCATGACAAGATTCCATTACTGATAATATATGAACTAATCCATGCTGATTTCCGCGTTCTTTTATTTTTTTTTGAATTATAGCTTCTTTTCGAACTTTTGATTTTTTTATGTATTCAATTTTAATACCTGAATCTTGCGCGATTTTTTCAGCGTTTATTCTTATTTCATCGCGTAATTCGGCGGCAAATTTCGGATAATCAAAAATCCTAATTTTTTGAGCGAATAAATATGATGTCATACCTTGACTATAATTGAATCCAAGTAAACTTCCGGTTATAATTATTCTATCGTAACAAGACAATACGCCTTTGATTTTATTTTTGTATTTTTCGATTATTGTTTCCACTGATAACACCTCGAAAGGTATTATATCACATTTTATTTTTTTTTCAATATTTTCAAACTGCTTGCACTTTGATATTAAGCCGGATGATTTTATTATAATACCTTTTCCGGTTCATCCGGCTTAGGTTACAATAAAATATGGCTGAAAGAATTTCTGATTAAATATAAAGAAAAAATAAATTTACCATTTACGATAAACGCGGTTGCAAGCGAAGCTGACGAAGAGTTCTGCAAATTAATTTCCGATACGGGAAAATGTTTTATAATCAGAATGGCTTTAGAAACCGGAAATGAAGAATTCAGAAAAAACGTATTAAACAAAAATGTTACAAACGAAAACTTAATTAACGCTACGGAATTATTTAAAAAATATAAAATAAAACATTCAATCGCTATGATGCTCGGGCTTCCGGGCGAAACTATTGAATACGCATTAGAAACCCTTGATTTTTATATTCAAATTTCAAATAAATATACAATACCCGCGGTTAATATTTTCAAACCTTATCCCAAATTAAAAATAACCGAATACGGCGTTAAGATTGGCCAATACGACGAATCTTTTATAGTCGATGAAAATATGATTGGAGATACAGTAATGAATTTTTACGATTGTTTGAGAAAAGATGAAATCGGTAGAAATATTATTAATCTTTCGAGATTGTCTTATTTTTATATAAAATTTCCTTATTTACGAAACATAATAAAAAACAAGCTTATTTATCTGAACGATAGTATGATTTTTAAATTCATATACAGTTTTTCTCAAGCTTTTTTTCAATTGCGGCACCACGTCAATTCTTCATGGCTCACTCTTTTTAAAATATCAATAAAACATTGGAATAAAAATATTCGAGCGTGAAAAACGGCATTTCATTTGCGCGGCGCGAGTTTTATCTGTTTTATTAACCCTAAAAACGCATTAGGCATTTTTAGTATCTTATAAATAATTTTTTTGCATTTTTGGCAAGAATATTTTTTGAGGCGCTTTGAAACCTATATGAATTACAGCATCTTAGCGTTTTTTTTCAATCTTCAACTTCAAAATAAAACGAGAAAATCGTGAAACGATTTTCGAATATTATATTAAGCCGAATTTCCGGAAAAGGATTATGAGCAAATTTTACGGTTATCCTTTTCCGATGAAATTCGGCTTAGGAAAATATTCGGAGATTTTAGTCGAGCCGTCGAACAATTCAAATTCAGACAACCCGAAGTCAGGGGAACGAATCTGATACCATATTGAAAAAAAGCCGCAGGTCAGTACCGGGGAAAACAGTTTCAGTTTCATTTAATTTTTGGCAGAGAAAACGCGCTGATT
>Ga0116156_10005066_pt1 | contig 11039 bp, 10 predicted proteins | sample AD_UKC045_MetaG_FD_89891 | JGI IMG/M metagenome (GOLD analysis project Ga0116156, IMG submission 89891) | Active sludge microbial communities of municipal wastewater-treating anaerobic digesters from USA - AD_UKC045_MetaG | ecosystem: Engineered > Bioreactor > Anaerobic > Digestate | place: USA... | reverse complement strand
GAAGTCGTAACAAGGTAGCCGTAGCGGAAGCTGCGGCTGGATCACCTCCTTTCTAAGGAGAAGAATACGCTAGGAAGCTCTGCGGAAATGCGAGCGGTCCGGCGTACTCCAGGTCGATTGCAACGGGTCTGCCCTTCACTATTCAATTGTCCGGTTCCGCCGGGTTTTAGGCGGCGGCGGCGTTCTGGTAAGCTGGTAAGGGCGTTGCTTCTCCGGTTTTTTCTTCGAAGTTCTCTTGTCGCCTTTATCAGAAATTCAAATCTGGGGTTTTATGGTTCTGTTTTTCGTTTTTTCGTTTTAAACGCTTTTAAAACCCCAGATTTGCTTGTGTACTCTCTTGGGGGGCGCTCTGGCCGGGACTCTGGCCGGGACTCTGTCCAGCATTCCCCAAGTTGAACCTTGATAACTGAATAAAACTGTGAAATTTTCCTTTCGGGTCGTGTTCTATTTTGACGCTGAACACGTCTCGATGTTGAAAAGTCCAGTCGTTTTGAGCGTGTTGCAAATAGGCTACAATATAGTTTTCAACAATCGGGAAATCTAACTGTGTTGAAAACTCGTGACTCTGGCCGGGACTCTGGCCAGCATTTTTGCGGGCCGTCCGGAAGCCGGGTGTGTTTGCGGCGATCATCAGGGTTTGCGGCCAAGGTCGTGTGATCCGGAGAGGGTTTCCCTGAAGGATGAAAGACGGCAGATATACCGGGTATGTGTGCTTTGTTCGGTCTGTCGGATAAACGACAAGGCCGAGTTCACGAAGATATTGCATCTGTCGTCTAACATGCTCGATGGACGCGGCCCCGCTGGGCGCGGTTTCTTCTGCGAGGCGCCGCGCTGTTGTGTGGTAGATGGCGGTCCGGGGGTTGGCTCGAAGATGAAGCTGGACTAAAAGTCCCTGCCCGGCCAGAGATAGTCCGGCCCGGGCGGCGGCATCGAGGAGCGCGCGGAAGATTGGCTGATATCCTGAGTTCATGCGGGCTCCTTTCCGGCGGGAGATAAATCAAATCCGGGAAATCTGTCTTGCTGAGTTAAGGCGCATGGCGGCGTTGTGTTTAAGAACGCCACCAGAAACCAGCATGTTAATAGCCGCCGCTCGTCGTTAAACGAGTCGCAACTGCGGCAACTTTTGAAAGGCTGTTCTGGCAGATCTTTGCAATGACCGGGACATCCGTAGGCGCGAATCAGGTTCGCAATGTAGTATGCGAACATGTCAACTGCTTTGCGTCTGGTGATGATGAAGTCCGGGGGTAAAAAATCTGCGTGAACGCGAAACTGAAATTCTGTAGGCTCCATGTTGGGCCTCCTTGATTGGTTTTTTCGGGGGTGTGGCGTTCGGTGTGTCACCACCAGAAACGCAAAACCGCCCGATTACTGAATCTGGCGGGAGTGTAACCCGCGAAATATTGACCTGTCAAGGATGGCGTGTTAAAATCCATCCGGCAATACATACCGCCCGATTGCTGAATCTAGCGGGAAGAAATCCACTCTGCCGGGTGGATTTTTTTTATTTAAAGCCTTTTTCGGCGTATCTGCGCAATGAGTCCATTTCATCAAGGTAGTGCCTAACTGCTTTCTCGATGAGTTGTGAGCGGGATAGTTCCGGCTCTTTGTTGCTCCAGCGCTCGTTGAGTCGGATTAGTGTTTCTTCGCTGATCATTGCCTCAATGCGGATTTTCGGTTTTCTGCGCATTCTTCGCCTCCGGGAAGCGCCCGCAAAAGGCGCGGAAAGTATGCGTAAATTATACACAAAAAAGCGAAGGGAAGCCGCCGGCCCGGCGGGCCGGCTCGAAGGCCCAAGGGACGGCGGCGACCGAAGCGCGCTGCGAGCAAGAGGCCGCGAGGGGCGGCGGGGGGCGTCGGACGAATGTTGTTGCAGGCGCGGAGAGGACGCGGGCGAGCGACAGCGAGCGAACGCGCAGACGGCGAGGAACAGGAGCGATTAGCGACAGTCCCGGAGCCGGCCTCGAAGCGTTTGCCGGAAACCGACATGAGGGAGACGCCCCCAGCCGCCAAGCGGCCCGGTCACGGATCTGTCATAGAAAAAAAAAGCGCGGGCGCAAGGCCAAACGTCCTGGAGGCTTCGAGGCCTCCAGAAGAGGCCGCAAGGCGCCCGCAAAAGAGCGCGCGACGAGGGAGGCTCTGCATGGCCACCGCGCGACCACCGAAGATATTTCCCCCAGCGGGGAGCTGCGCAACGAATAGCCGGTGAGTTCTTTTGTGGCGGATCATCAACTAACGGGGAGACCGCCACACACGACGACCGCGCCGACCGACGCCGCCACCAAAGCGGGCGACCCGCGCGGCGGGAGGCCCAGCGAGCGCCGGAGCGACCATCGCCGCCGCTGAAACGTTTTTTAATAACGGCGAGCGATTTTGAAATGGAGCGAGAGGCGCCGCGTCTCAGGGGTGGAGGGCAAGAGGGACGGAGGGGTGGAGTAACTGTCCGGGCCGGGGCGGGCAGGGGAGGAGCTGCTCGCCGATCCGCCGCCACGACACGACGACCGCTAAACACAGTTGTTGAGCGACCCTCCGCCGCCGAATCCCGGAGAGCCGTCCCGGAGAGAACCTCGGCCGCGTCCGGACGCAAACGGGAGTCGCCGCCGGAGAGCGAGCCGGGCCCAAGCGGAAAGGCGGCGATCGCAAAGCAATCCCACCGCCCCGGCTCCGGCAGTGCGCGCGCGCTTCCCCACCCCTCTGCGGTGGCCGCGCGCCGTCCCACCGGCGGCGCGGCCGTCTCGGCGCGCCCCTCCGCGCCTCGGTCAGCCCCGGCCTCTCTCGCGTTCGGCCTCGATATTGGCGGCTCGCGTCCTGCTCGCCGCTATTCGTCCCTCACCCCCGCCCGGCCTCGGCCACAAAAAAAAAGAGGGGCCTCGGCCCCCCCCTCAAAGCGCGCGCGCACTGCCTCGCCCCCCTCGCTCGGTCGGTCGCGATTGCTCCGCGCGCGGCAGTTGCCGCGTGCTCGCGCGCCGGGCGGCTCCGCGAAAAAAACCGCGTCGCTTCTTCTGCAGTCGCCCGGCGCGACGCTCCCTTCCTCGCCCCCCGTCGCAAATCTCGACTTATTTCAACCCTCTCTCCCTCTCCCCCGCCAACCCGAAAAACACCGGAATCACGCAGTCACACGCGGCAAAAAAAACACCAGACAAACCACGTCCCCGGAAACCTCGACCACACACGGCGCCGACTCAGCCGCGCGGAGAATCGCCGCGGCCACCGCCGCGCGGCCACCGGGAAGATCGGCGAATCTGCGCATTTCCTCAGTGACAGAACCGGATTCCTCAACCGTCATGAATTAATTTTAGCTGAACACCTGAACGCTCGTACAGCGAAGCCCGAAGAAAACACGCGCGGAGCGCGTGATCCGGAGGCGACGCATAGAATTTCAGAATCGTCTGGGGAGAACACCCCGCCGCGCGGGCGACAATCGAGACATCCGCGCCCTGCTCAAGCGCCCGAGTGATAAAATTCTTCCGGAGGTCGTACAATTTGAAGTTCCGGATCGAGCGGCACACAGAAACAAGAGATCTGATCGGCCACGTCGGACAAACAAGCGGCTCAAAGCGCGGCAGCGCCGCCGTAGCCGCGATAACGGCCGGGGAGCAATATATTTTCCTGCCCCGGCCGGTTTTCGTGCGCGAGAGCGAAAACACACTTTCAGTAAAATCCACCTGAGACCAAAGAAGCGACCGAAGCTCGCTCGGCCTCATGCCGGTGTCGTGAAGCGTCCGGACAATCCAGTAAACCACAGGACCCGCCCGGCGGGCAGATTTCATAACAACCTCGATTTCCTCTTTCGACAGAGTGCGAAAACGAGGATTCGACCCCCCCAAACGATGCAAGCGATCACAGGGAGAAACCTCGATATAACCCCATTCGACCGCCTTGCGGAACATCGAACAAACCGCATTAAATTCCCTGTCGACACTCTGATCAGCCACCGCCAGACGGCGCGCCGACCGCCAAGAATCCACATGGCGCGCCGTTATGCCCTCCAGAGGACACGAGCCGAGGACCTCAAGGAAATAACGGAACGCATAACGCTCCCGAGACCACGAAGGCCTAACGACCGCAAACTCGGCATATAGAGCGAAAAACTCAAGAACAGTCACAAAATAACATCCCCTCAAAAAACGACAAATTGTCAATTAGCGAAACACCCCGCCGGCGCGCCGTCCGGGAGAGGCGACAGGCGGAGCCCGGGCGGCCACACCGACGCCGAGCCCAAGCACAAAAGCGGCCGCAGAGAAAACACATGAGAGGGAGAGGAATGTGAGAGAGAAAACCCCCGAAACGACCCCGAAAAACCCGAAATGTCCGATTTGTCGAATTGTACAACTTGTACACCTCCTTTCTAAGGAGAAGAATACGCTAGGAAGCTCTGCGGAAATGCGAGCGATCCGGCGTACTCCAGGTCGATTGCAACGGGTCAACCCTTCACTATTCAATTGTCAAGTTCTAAAAAGAAGCCGGCGCAAGCCGGCTTTTTTGTTTTAAACTTATTGAGACTTTCTTTTGTAAAATCAAATGTAGCAACTTTTTTTCCCGTATTCGCAGTCTATATCGGGAATCCAAGTTGAATCATCGACTCGAAATCGGTCATTTGCGAAAACAATACATATTTCATACAGTACTTATATATATCATAATTTATATATTCTAGTTCGAACTCTAAATTTTGGACAGAAACCGCTTCTCGACAATTAAAATGCGTTTTTAACCCGGAGATACGCACTAAGAAGGCTCTGTTTTTCGCATTTATAAATATGTCGCGTCTATGCGCTGTGTCTGCCATGGAAATCAGTCAATAAGCGAGCGGGGGACAGGGAATGCATTGTGCGGTTTGCCTGATTTTTTTATATCATGCGGCGAGTCTGAAGATAAGAAGGAAATACTTTTCTATACATAATGGACTCTCTAAGTTGTAGGAATGATGGCAAGAAAGAAAAAAATAACAGCAATAGAAAAAGAATTTCGCTCCTTATAATCGATTGCATACAGAATGTCGGTTTGCGGATGCCGACAGTGTTTTATCCCGGATTTGTCGATAGAGCAGACAATTTGGTGCGGTTTTGATAGAAGAGGACTACTTTGTAGTCGCCACATTATTTTCACTAGGGGCGTGATTTCCGCGCTTAATAACCACAAAAATTTTGGGCATGGCAATCCCGCCTGCTGCAAAAATGCGCCTTTCGCCTCGCATTTCATCCGCTCTGAACAATCGCTCCAAAATCCTAACGTTGGATTGAGGTTTATTGGTTAACTTGAATCCGATATTAGCGTGTTTTTTATGGAAAAGAACGGAAAATCGGATAAGGGGCTGTCTATGGCGTTTAGTCATCGACTCGAACTGCCGTCACATACGAAACAGTATGCTCCCTCGTTCTCGCTCGATTTGCCTCGTATCTCATCCCTCTCATCGCTTTCAGGCAGCATTGGTGAAAAACGAGTTAAGGTTGTCCGGGTTATATTAAAACACGTAATAACTCAGGGACTAGTTTGAAAACAATGATTTCAGGCAATAATTATGCTATATGGAAAATTTATTTTAAGTATTGTATTCATAAAAGGGTTTGTGAAATAATAGGGATGAAAGAATTGAAAGCACAAGGCGCTTGAAAAAGGAATATATATAGTATAGTATCTGCATGACCGGGCCGACAGGCGGGAAGCGGCGGCGCGCAAAAAAGGGATATCCTGCAAGGAGGAATACGTTGTTGATCAGGAGATATATATTTCACGCAACGATTCTCGCAATTACGATAATGTTCGGGAGCGCGGCAAACGCTCACCTGTGCATGTTGAAAAACGGAAGCTACACGCTTACGGACGCGGCCGTTTGCGATTCCGGAGCGGGAACGACTCCGAAACAAGTGGAGTTTTTCGCCACTGATTCCGAAATAGCTTTAGACGTGGTTTTTCAACAGGACGGGACGACGAAAAAAACTCTCGATGCGTATCAATCCAAGATACAGTTCGACCCCGCGATGGGAAATCCGGCGAGTTGCAACTGCCATGACGCGAGATCGGCAAAGACCTCCCCGCCTCCCGGAGATCTCTGCGACAGCGATTCCCCGTCATCAGTCTGCGGTTCATATCCTGTTATATGGAATGATATTTCTTCTTCGCTTACGGTCGGGTTGGTGGATGATTTTATTACAGTGGAAGGCGGGAACTATTACGCGAAAGTGGTGCAGGGTACGCTTGGAAAATCCACGGCGAACACGAACCTGCTTATGCAGAGCTTGGTTTTCAAAAACATTTATTCAAGCGAAACGACGGCGGCGTACACATTTGCGTTCGACTCTTTCACCAATCTTTTCGACGGGAATTTCTGCGAATTGCTGACAGAGGCATGCGGTTGCGCGATGCAGCATAAAGGCATATCGACAATCATCAACATTTCGAAAGTTCCCTGCTTTACAAGGCAGCCGGCGGTGAGCAGCCTTACGTGTCAGGGAAGAGCAGGCACTTGCGCAAGTGACACTGACGGAACTCCCGCGGATATATCGATGGCATTCACTCTCCCGACAGGATGCGTGACGACGCTGGGCGGGTCGACGCCATACACTCCCTGCGAAGGCATCAAGGTTAAGATAACACCGGCTGCCGGAGGGGCAGCCGTGGAGCGAACGGCGTCGCCTTATACCGCAGAAACAACTTTGAACGACACCTATGTTTCCTATAACGTGGCGGGCGCCAGCACGAGTTGTCTGGACAGCAATCCTGTGACGACCAGTTCGGTCAAATGCAGATGTGGAGATCCGCCGGTTGTCGTCATGCAGGAATTGAAAAAGCCGTTTATTGAAAACGGAGCAATAAACGTTAAGTTCAACGTCACGGATCCGGAAGGCGGCGGGATTACTCAGTTGAAGTTCTATTACACAAACGATCCCGGTTCGGCCAGAATCTCCAACACATTGACGCAGTTGAATCTGATATCGTCTTTATTGCCAAACGGCGATGTGACGGCGACCATTCCCGGAACGGCGGTGAAGTCCGGCACGGACATCTATTTCGCGATAGTGGCGCAAAGTTCAATGGGGTTGGAAACATCGTTTCCGGCGGAGTTCGATCCTGAAGACGCGGAATCAATATATATCAATGAGGACGGGATGATTTCCGGAGACGACATAATTAAAGGAACCCATTTCTATTTCGTTGACGGGAACCATCCATATCCGAGTTCATTCCCATTCAGGGCGGGCGGGGATTTGGTATTAAAGGTATTTTTCCAATTGAACGACACGGCGGATGTGTCCGCGAGGATATACTCGCTGGACGGAAGGTTGATACGGCATCTGGACAGTTCGACGGTATCGCTAAGTTCGTGCAGCGCGTCGCAGCCACAGTATTGCAACATGTGCAACTGGCAGGAAGGATGTGTGTGGGACGGGACGACGTACGAGGGTGGAAATCGATATGTGGCGAACGGGATGTATATATTCAATATCTATGCGGTATGCAAAGGCTCGAATTTCGGCGGAAGCACTCTGGATTACACCAAAGGCATAGTTGTAATGAAATAAAACAGTGGGAGCAACGCAGATGCGGAGAATGAAAGTCCTAGCGGCGGCAGCCGCGATAATAGCGGCGATGTCGCCTGCGGCGGCGTTCGCCGGAAGCGCGGATTCCGGGATGCCTACGGTCGGAGAGCGCGCGCAGGCGATGGGCAACGCTTTCGTGGCGGTAGCAAACGACGCCAGCGCGATTTATTGGAACCCCGCTGGCCTTGCGCTCGTAAAAAACAGGCAGGCTCAGATCAGCCACACTGACCTGTACGGATGGGGCATTGACTACAACCATGTCGCGTACGCGGACGGCGGATATGGGGCATCGTGGTCGCACATTGACGCCAGCGACTTCCTGATGGGCGGAGGCGACTGGACGGATGACATGTATACCATCGCAGGCTCAAGGCAGGTTGACCCCCAGACTTATATAGGAGCCGCCGTTAAATGGAGAAAACAGAAATATAATCCTCCGGCCACGATAGACAGCTCAAGGAATCCCGGCAGCGGGATTACCGCATACGGGCTATCCGGCGACGGGTTCTCAGTGGATGTCGGGTTGCTCTATCTTGTGGACGAAGCGACGACTGTAGGGGCTACTATACAGGATTTGTTCGGCGAGTTGAAAACTCAAAACACGGATCGGGACGTTTCCGCCGACAAGATGAATCCCAACATCAGCGTAGGATTCTCAAGGAAATCCGACAACGATTCTCTGTATGCGATACAGATAAGCGACCTCGGCGAGGAGTCCACAGTTCACTTCGGGATAGAGAAGAAGTTGCAGGAGGAATTCGTGGTGCGCGCTGGCGTGGACGACGAGGTCGTTACGGCGGGGTTGGGATTCACCCGCAATCAGTGGCAAATAAACTATTCTTTCAAGAACAAGTCCGGACTGGGACTTGAGCGGACGCAGAGGTTCGGCGCGGTAGTTTATTTCTGATAATAAGCCTTGCGAGAGCAAGAAATGTGAAAAGCGAAAAACCCCGAGGTTTCCAAGGGGTTTTTTTCTATCAGCCGCAATGCGGCGCGACCAAATGAATATCTATTGATATGATTGATTTCAAACGAGTCCATCTGATTTACCACAAAGACAAAGTGCATGCGCTTAAGGATGTCAGTTTGTCCTTTTCGAAAGGCGAGATATCGTTTCTTGTCGGGCCGACCGGCTGCGGCAAGTCTTCGCTGCTGAAAATGGTTTACATGGACATCATGCCAAGCCGGGGTTCTGTGCGAGTTCTTGGGAAAGACACTTATGATTATTCCGAGCGACAGATAGCGCACCTGAGGCGGAAGGTGGGCGTGGTGTTTCAGGACTTTCGGCTTCTGCCGACGAAGACGGTGTACGAGAATGTGGCGTACCCGCTGCACGTGATCGGGGCGTCGGATTATGAGATAGAGAGAAGGGTTCCGCAGGTGGTGAAGCTGGTGGGGCTGGAGGACAAGCTGGATTCGCTGCCGGGGTCGCTGGCCAAGGGACAGGAACAGCGCGTCAGCATTGCGAGGGCGATAGTGAACGACCCGCTGATACTTCTTGCGGACGAGCCGACGGGGAACCTCGACCCGGACACATCGATGGAAATCATCAAGCTGTTGTTGGAGATACAGACGACGCGGGGAACGACGATACTTGTGGCGTCGCACGACATGGAGACGGTGAAGCGAAGCCGGAAGCGCATCGTCAGGATAGAGAACGGGATAGTGGTTTCGGACCAGCAGCCGGGGTTTGCGCATTGCGCGGAATCTACGGAAGACGTTCGCGGAGAGTAGATAATTGGGACGCAACACGATTTTCTTTTTTCAGGAGTTGTGGAAGAACCTGACGCGGAATCCGCTGATGACCGCCGCGGCGGCGAGCACGACTATGGTGTCGCTGCTTACGTTCGGTTTGTCGCTGGCGATAATAACTAACATTAATAATATTTTTGTTGAGATAACTTCTCAGGTTGAAATCCGGGCGTTCTTAAAAGAGAAAACGGACAACTACCGTATCAAGCAGTTGCAGGATGAAATCATGAAGCTGTCGCATGTCAGAAGGGTGGAATATGTGTCGCCGAGCCGGGCGCTGGACAAGCTTCAAGAGGATTTAAATCTTTCGCTGGACATGCCGCCGGAGGAGAACCCGTTGCCGCACACGATAGTGGTGAGGGTGGGAGATCCGAGGCACATAGACGATGTGGCGGACAGGATAGCGGGCATGGACGATGTGGCGGAGTTGCAGTACGGAGCGAAGATTCTGCAAGGGCTACTGGCGCTCAGCGTCGCGGTGAAGTCGGTTGGATATCTTCTGACGTTGCTTATGGCGATAGGGGCGATGTTCACGATAATGAACACAATCCGGCTGACGGTAATATCGAGACAGGCGGAGATAAGGACGATGAAGCTGGTCGGCGCGACGTCGTGGTTTATCCGGTGGCCGTTCCTGCTGGAGGGGATGGCGCTGGGAGTGATAGGGGCGGTGATAGCCGCCGGGCTGGCCTCCGCAGGATACTATATGATGAGCACGAAAGCGCAAAGCTCGCTTCCGTTCATCATTCCGATAGTGGACGCGTCGGCGATGTCCAAGCTTATCGTCTTCACGCTTCTCTTCGCCGGAGTAGTTATGGGGTTGGCGGGCAGTTTTATCTCGCTAGGCAGATATCTGCTGGAAAAGGAAGATTAGAGTCCGCACAGGATATCATCCGAACCGTTCATTTTTTGCCAATCCAGAATAATAATACTATACTAATCCAAGCGACAACATTATAGGAGAAGCGACATGAAAAAAACGGCAAAATCGCTGCTGCAACTATCAATGCTTATCGCCGTGATAACGATGGCGTTTTACGGCGGCATGAACGAATCGAAAATCAGAAGGGCTTTGGGCGTGGAGAATATTCACGCTCAGGGGATGAGCCAATACGACGACCGGTTCCCTCTCATGTTCGAGGCTTTGGATATCGTAAGAAGCAACTATATCGACGACACAGTGTCCGAGGAGAAGACCAAGGACCTGACGTATGGCGCGATTCGGGGCATGCTTCGCTCTCTCGGAGATCAGTATACCCGGTTTATGGACCCAAAGGCGTACAACAACATGTCCATCGACACGAAGGGGAAATTCGGCGGCATAGGAATAACCATCGGAATAAGGAACGAGCAGTTGACTGTGATATCCCCGATAGAGGGAACTCCGGCTTACAAAGTCGGTTTGAAAGCGGGGGACATAATAATAAAGATAGACGGGGTGGCGACGGAGGAAATGGCGCTTGACGACGCGGTGGCAAGGATTCGCGGGGAACAGGGGACGCCGGTCAAACTTACAATCTGGCGTAGGGGGTTCGAGGAGGACGGCAAGGAATTCGACATAGTAAGGGATATCATCGAACTGAAGCCGATAAACACGGCGAAGATGCTGGACGGCAAGATTGGCTATGTGAAACTGGACACCTTCAGCGAGCTTTCGGCGGAGAAACTGGAAGAACAGATAACGACGTTTAACAAGCAGGGCATGAAGTCGATGATATTGGATTTGAGATAAAACCCCGGCGGGCTTCT
>Ga0116156_10005062_pt1 | contig 11046 bp, 10 predicted proteins | sample AD_UKC045_MetaG_FD_89891 | JGI IMG/M metagenome (GOLD analysis project Ga0116156, IMG submission 89891) | Active sludge microbial communities of municipal wastewater-treating anaerobic digesters from USA - AD_UKC045_MetaG | ecosystem: Engineered > Bioreactor > Anaerobic > Digestate | place: USA... | reverse complement strand
TGGGACATGGAAAAACGAGAAAGAATTGCCGTCAACATTTTGATGGACGTGAAAAAGCGGGTTATGAGGCTGTACGAGTTCATCCGGAAAAAGAAAATGATTCCTTTCGCACCGCCAGACAACACCGAGGAGGACGTAGATGCCGGATCGTTTGTAGGAGGAGCCGATGAAATTGAAGATGAGAAGACCGTTGAGATGATGGTTGAAGAAAGAAACTGTGCAGCCGTTCTTGATCGTCTTGTAGCTGCGGATGTGATCAGCCCGCAGGAATCACTTCTCATCGTGCTTCACATATTCCACGACCGCGATCTTTCCGAAATCGCCGAATCCAGCGGGGTCAATTACAAAACGCTCTGTCGAAAGTATGAAAGAGCAATCAGTAGATTGCGAAATTTCTTCGGGGATGAAAAAACCGGTAGGCATTTCTTGAGTTAAACATCGTGGCAATGAAAAAAACCGATTCTATTATTCAGCGCTGTTCGACTGTATAATTATTTTGCGCTCACAGTACGGGCGATATGTTCAAAATAGACGAGCGGTCGTAGGTAAAGTGATATGGATATAAAATTCAGCAAAGGCCCCAAAAAAATAAACTTGTCAAAGGCGGATATTCAAAAGCTCAGACCCGCCCATCACATGCCCAGGGATGAGCAATTTCAAGATCTGTTCATGCAATGTATGAAAAATGAAGGTGTTGTGTTAGAGGAAACGTTGATGGACATTGCTATGATCGATCCATTCTCAAAAGACGTTGTGGTTCCTGCAGTGTATATAGATGCCATAAAAATGCAGATACAAGATGGGGATAAACCGGAGATATTCGTTTACAAAAAAGGTGAGAGATACATTATGAGTGACGACTACGCGGCGTATTATGCATATCTGTCGCTCGGATGGACAAGAATCCCAGTAAGCATTTTGAAACCTGTTGAGAAATAGATTGATTGCACTTTACCGAAATGAATCTCAAACTGTCAGAGCGGAGGCGAAAATCTGTAACATAGCTGTAACATACGGATGTGGGCGCTCAAAAAAGCTTGTGTTTATGCGGTTTTTTAGGATTGCCGTCTGACTGGCAGTCAGAAGGTCACGGGTTCGAATCCCGTTAGCTCCATCGAAAAATAACCGCTTGAGAAGGCGGTTTTTTTGTTTCTTGGGGTTTTGTTTGATGTTGCAATAATGCTCAAAAAAGCTGTAACACAAATGTAACACAGAAATATCAACAGGCTTTTTGAAGGCTTATATATGAAGCGGTGTGTAAGAAAGGGATGCTCTGACTGTCTTTGCCCATAAAATAATCGAGCAAGACAGAGCATGCAACTTCGGTGGATAAACTGCGCATTGCGGACATGTTTTTTTATCATGTTTTAGTGCTGAAGCTGAGTTTAGAGTAAAATATATGGTATAAAACTGGCTTTCGTGCAGTCCGGTCCACATTGGGGCGCAAAAATCGAGGTTTTACGGGTTGTGCAGAGCCAAAATAGACGCGATATGGGGAATGTCAGTTAATATATGAGGAGGTCGCACAATGGACTACAAAAGAAAGGTTTCCCTTTATTTCATCACCGCCTGTTTCTTTTTTTCCATCGCACATGAAAAAGCCCTGTGTTCTGAACCGGTTCTTTCCAAAGGACAGACGATATACGTCCCCGCGTATTCTCACATCTACAGCGGGGACCAAGAACATAAGATGCTGCTAGCGGTTACGCTCAGCATAAGGAACACGGATATGAAGCATTCCATGAGGATATTGTCCGTTGACTACTACGACACGAAAGGGAAACTTATAAGGAAATACGTCGGCAATCCGGTCAGCTTGAAAGCCCTAGAATCAACCCGCTATGTTGTAAAATACAACGATACTTCGGGTGGCTCGGGGGCCAATTTTATCGTAAAGTGGGAATCTGCCAAGGCAATGAATGCGCCTATGGTGGAATCGATAATGATAGGAGCACAAACCCAGCAGGGCATATCCTTCACATCCAAGGGACAGGCCATAAAAGAACACCAGTAATCACATGATTGCCCTTTCGGAGAAAAGGGAGCTAATCGTTTTGTGACATAGCCGATGTCAGTTAATCCGTATCGCCGTTGCGTGTAGACCTTTAGCGAGAATGAGAATCAGAAACAAGTACTAGGGCTGGCTTTGCCGAACACTTGCTTTTCTTCTGAATCAGACAAAATTCGAACATATAAAACATTTCATCCATATGTTTATTAATTACATTTTTAAATCATCGAATGAAAGCGTCGTTGCAGCTTATAACCTCATTGGATATAGCAAATAATTAGTTTCTAGTAATTCAATTTAACAGGCATTCTTACGATTAATGGCACATGCTGAAGGCTTACAAGAAAGTAGTATGGTTCAAGTATCAGCTCCGACTCTTAACCCTAGTGTGTTGTCGTAAATAACTTCGTTTTGAAATTCCCAAATATGGGCTTGGCCCAACTTCTCTCCAAATATTATTTCATTCGTACAAAAAGGACATGCGGTATCACGATTTTGTAAAACTTTATAGCATTTATCACCCTTTGAAATATTGCCCCATCTTATTTTGAAAGCTTCATTAGCAAACAAAAGCTCGTGGGTTTCTGGGTCGCTTACATAAATAACCTCGTCTATTCAATCAAAAACAGGCAATATTTCTAAAATATCTTGCACCTGCCACTTTGATGATTGCTCTTCTAGTTCTTCATGGGATCGGTTTCTTGTCATTCATGCCAACCTCGCACAGATAACGATTATGCAACTGTGGAATAATTGTTATTTCGGAAGTGTATTATTAATGACATAGTGAGTCAATGGATCGAGTAATTGTTTGCTATCACACTTCTGTATAGAATCCAGCGCATCCTTGTCTTTCCACTTCACCACTGGTGGACGTTGATGATGTGTTAAAACACAATTGTGTGTAGCAATGTGTAGCAGAACCCAAATTCAAATAACCCAATGTTTATGCGGTTATTTGTTTAACGGTGTGGACTGGCAGTCAGAAGGTCAGGGGTTCGAATCCCGTTAGCTCCATCGACAAATAACCGCTTGAGAAGGCGGTTTTTTTGTTTCTTGGGGTTTTGTTTGATGATGCAATAATGCTCAAAAAAGCTGTAACACAAATGTAACACAGAAATATCAACAGGCTTTTTGAAGGCTTATATATGAAGCGGTGTGTAAGAAAAATTAAAGTTACTCGGCTAGAAAGCCTTTCTGTCTAGCTTTTCATTTATCTTTAAACTTCATTATACACAAATTAGACAGTGGCGCTGGCGCTGGTTTATTATTCTCATCATCGCTGAAGATGTGCAAACTCACTTATGATATTCCAATAGTTGATTTTTCATGAAATCAATTCATCAAATATATTCATTTTGCCTATTATATAAGTTAAAATTGCTTGTTAATTTTGTTTGACATTTCTTTTTAAGAAACATCTACAAATCGGAGCGGTTTTATGAATAAATTCATACAGCTCAATTCCTTCAAAGGCGACTTAACAGGCGGGGTGATGGGTGGAATTATCGGGATACCGATCTGCATGGGGTATTCTGTGCTTGCGTTTGCTCCTTTAGGTGAAAAATACTTGCCCCTCGGAATCGTTTCGTTTATTGCTTCAATGATTGTGATGAATATTGTCACGGCATTTTTTAGCGGAGTTAAGATACTTATTAACGGACCTAACGCGCTTGTGGCTGTAATGTTGGCATCAGTTTTGTCCGCTGGGTTGAAAATCGCAGAAGGCATGCCAAATCAAGCGCAATTGGCGCTTACGCTTTTGTTTCTAGTTTGCCTAATTGCCGGATTGATTCAGACGCTATCTGGAGTTCTGAAGATCGGCGGACTCGCAAAATATATACCGCTTCCTGTAGTCGCAGGCCTTATGAACGGCACTGCTGTGATAATTATGAGCAAGCAGATAAGGCCGCTGCTCGGACTTAAGGCTGACGCAGTTCTGTCGAATTTCGATTTCTTGTCAAAGAACGCACAAATGCCGACTCTGGCGGTAGGCATTATTACTTTCGCGACAATCATGTTCGGCCCAAAAATATTAAAAAGCATTCCCCCGGCGATTATGGGAATAATTGTGGGAACAGGCTCCTATTACGGCGCAAAAGCACTAGTTGGCGCACCGCATCTTGGCCCAGTAATCGGCGAGATTCCATCTGGAATTCCCAAGCCTGAGTATATATGGTATTTTATGAAGCTTTTCGGCGAAAGCGATATTATTAAATCAATCCCTTCGTTGCTTCCACTTGCTGCCAGCCTTGCGGTTGTCGCAACGTTACTGACGCTCATTGCGGTCGTAACCGCTGACAGCATGAATGGAGAACGCTCAGACTCAAATCGTGAACTGATTGGACAGGGCATAGGCAACACGATCGCTTCGCTTTTCGGAGGAACCACTAACATTGGAAGCGTAACCGCTATGGTCACCAGTTTCACAAACGGAGCTCAGTCGGCAACATCGAAACTGATATGCGGAGTTTTTATGCTGGGCATTTTGCTCGCGCTCGGGGTTTTTATCGCGCTGGTTCCTAAAGTTGTGCTCGCTGGCGTTCTTGTTTTCATGGCTATCAAGCTTCTGGAACCTTGGAGTCTTGCGCTATTCAGCGACATCTTAAAACGCAAGATCAGCCTGAAAGAATCGGCAATGGACGTCGCCATCATCATGACAGTCCTTTTGATTCTCGTTTTTATGGGCGTAATTCAGGCCGTTTTCGCCGGAATAATCATTTCGCTCATTTATTTTGTTTACAGAATGACCATGGACAATGTCCGTAGGGAGTACGGCGCTGACAAGGTTCACTCTAACACAATGCGCAACGAGCAGGAATTTACTATACTCGAGCAGAACGGCGATAAAATAAAGGTTCTCGAACTAGAGGGCGCGCTTTTCTTCGGGACAACCGACAAGCTTTCATGCCATATCGAACATCTGCTCACAGAACAAGACGTAGAGTTTATAATTCTAGACTTCGCGCGCGTTTCTGAAATCGACAGCACAGGTTTCAACATACTCATGAAGGCTTCGATGAACTTCAAGAAAAGAAATGTCGTGCTCGCGATCAGCGCGATCAGGTCGAAAAACAAGATATCTGTCATGGTCGACACAACAAATATTTGCGGCGCGATAGGCAAAGAGTATTTCTTCGACAGCATAGACGATGCGCTTTCATGGACTGAAGACAGGTTGCTAGACAATTATCTCGGCATAGAGAGATATTCTAAAACGATCGCGCTAAAAGATTTTGGGATGCTCCGCGCGCTGACTAAAGATGAAAATGAAATCATATCAGGCTATGTAGAGCTGAACAGTTACAACGACGGCGATAAAGTTTTCAAACAAGACGAGGAGGCCGACAGAATCCACCTGCTCGCAAAGGGCCGCGCGCACATCATAATCAGACTGGCAAACGGGGCGACCCTAAGAGTCGGAACCCTGAGCCTCGGAACAGTATTCGGCGAAATGGCTGTAATCGACAGCAAGCCGCGCTCCGCGACGGTCATAGCGGACGGACACATCGAATGCTACGAGTTTACAGTGGACAGCCTCAGCAGGATGAAAAAGGAAAACCCGGAAATCGCGTTTAAGTTCATCTCAGGACTCAGCCACGAACTCTCTAAACGCATAAGGATTTCCAATAGGATCGTCACTGAGCTTAAGGCTTAACGTTAAACCCGAATCCTTCGTTAGGATTCACGGGCGATTGTTCAGGGGTATCTGGGTCGCTTACTTAAATAACGTCGTCTATTCACAGACGTAACACAGAAAATACAACTGGCTTTTTGAAAGCTTATATATGAAGCGGTGTGTAAGAATAGTAGTATTGGAATTTATTTCTTTTTCCTGCTACGGTTGCGTGCGATGTTTGAAAGGGAGGACCTTATTGCCTCATCCCCTCCTTCCAAAATTGGTGCGCCATGTCCGAAATATATCGAATCTATAGGTAGCGCAGAAAGTTTTATCAAAATGTCAGTAAACGGCTCAGAGCCGGAAGTGTCGTCGCCAGTCACAATTACATGAGAGTCGCCCACGAACAAAATGCGCGCACTGCGGCAATATAAACAAATAGAATCAGAGCTATGTTGGGGAAAATGGATGACTTCAAAAGTATCGTCGCCAGCCCTGATTCTGTCCCCATTCTTCACAAGACGATCTACTCCTGCGCCGGGAGAAAAAGCGAAAACTTCCGGGTCAAACTCCCTTTTAATCGCTCCTAATGCCCCATTATGATCCATGTGGTTATGCGTCAATATAACTCTCTCAACCGGCTTCTTTCCCACACCTGTATATACATTACGTATCCAGTCAATAACGACCGGGTCGCTCCCTACATCTACAAGAGTGTTCAAATCATGAAGCGTATTCCATTCCCCTAACACAAGATAAGAGTTGCTTGTGTATATCTTTGATCGTTCCGTGACATTAAAAACCTTCACCAGCATCTACCCAAAGAGAAGAAAATAAATCCGCCCCACCAACTCCAATTAATACTCTATGAATTCATCATTCTTTCATTCTCTTATTCAATCCTAATTCTTCTTCGCAGTCGGGAAGCCTGTGCGAGTGAGTTTCTTTATATTCGCGCTACAGTTGATGAGGCCTCTGTTCAGCAAACCTTTGTTTATAAGACCTACGTTTACTCCACCTTTGTTGATGCAGCCCAAATTCACCGCGCCCTTATTGATGAAGCCTCGATTCAGAACCGCATAGCTGAGCACGCCTCTCTCTCCTGCGCCCACGTTAACGAATCCATGATTGAAAAGACCCAGATTCACTAGGCCAGTGTTCACTACGCCCCGGTTAACAATGCCTAGATTCGCAAACCCCTTGTTCACAATGCCATTGTTGAACGCCCCAATATTCACTATTCCGCTGTTTAGGACTCCACGGTTGACTATGCCGATGTTCAGCAAACCGTCATTCACTATCCCTATGTTTATAAGTCCGTCGTTCACAATGCCGATGTCTATTAGTTTCATGAATATGCTCCTTATTGAATTTTTTCATCTTCAGATAGATTCAGAATCAAAAAACAACTGATTTCAGTTATCTACTAACGATCCTTATTCATCGTCATCAACTGCTTCACCAATTATAATCCAACTTTGCCGTCATCTTCCACATAATGCCTGTATAACCGCCTTAAAGAAAACAATAAAGACATGTTCATTATGAAAAGCCTAGATTAGTCTTCTAGAATGAACGTTCCAACGCCTTTAATCTTTGACAGTAAGTTTTTAATAATATTGTTCGCGTTTATAATCCTTAACGATTGACATTGCATTCTCAAGGCTTCAGAAACATACAGGATAGACCCAAGCCCCGCTGAATCTATGAATTTTAGCTTATCTAGATTCAGTATCACACAAGGCCCCTTGTCCCTTACTCTAATTGGGATATCTGTCATAAACTGCTTTGTATCGCTGAATATCAGCTCTCCAACCAACTGCAACTCGATTCCATTATCTGCTTGTTTGGCTTCAACTTTCAGATCTCTCATCATTCCCTCTCTGATAGCAATTGATTTCTACGCTTTTTAACGTCTTAGATCCTGTTTTTAACTGGGCCTATCAGGCAATAGTCGTGCTTGTCTGAATTCGACCCGGTTGAATGCCTATTATATAAGAATTTGCATTTTTATTTTCAATTCATTCGGTAAATAATACTTTGTCCCTCCATCGTTTTCAAACAACGCAATGAGTGACTTTGGCATAAATGGCATTCTTAAATGAAAGATAATCTTGTGCGGATGTTTAAAGCTGCTGCCCGTCAATGTGTGTGATTTGAAATTGGGTTCCCTCTTTCGAGGGAATGACGGCAGCGGGCGGGCATTTCCAGTAGTTGCCGGATTCATTAATCGACGTATGATAATATTTTCCCAGCATTTGATATAAATCAGTTTCGAGCTTCAAAATAGGGATATAATATCAATCAAGATTCTAAGAGGCATGATTATGTTGTTGACAAGCTTAACAACGAATCAATGGCTGGACATCGCGGGCCTATTCCTGTTTATCGCGGGATTCGTGATCGGCCTCGGCGCGGTGACTGTGATTGATTTGCACGGTTTTCTCGGCCGCAAGTCTTCGTATTGGACTGAAGCCACTACTCGCACTCACAAAGTGACGAAGCCTCTTATCTGGGTCGGGTTGACTCTTGCAATTATTGGCGGCGCTGTTTTTTATCGCGATGTTGATATGAGCATAGTCCCGGCGGCGCAAGCGCTTATTGTCGCTCCGCTTGTTCTTAACGGCCTTTTTCTTTCCTTCCGGGTCAGCCCTTACATGTTGCGGCGCGAACGGGAAGGAAGAGCGGGCGAACTGCTTCCGTCGTCTTGGCAGATTAAGATAACTATCAGTTTTATCATATCTTTCTTCGGCTGGTGGGGAGAGCTGTTTTTGCTCGTTTATTACATAATATTTAATCTACATCGATAATGAAAATCGGAAACAAGCGTCGGGGCCGTCAGCGCCGAACGCAAGGTTTTGAGTTTTCAAGCCTCTGATTAGCGAGTGTCGCTTTTTTCGACCTGAATCCTTCATTAGGATTCGGGGTCAATCCCACTCCACAACCGTCCAAACTGGAAGATGATCGCTCAGTTTGCCACATGTCGATTTCGGGCAAACCCCTGATTCAAAGCTCCTAGCGTTCCGAATCAGAATAATATCTATAATTACTGGGGCGCCATAGCTCATGCCGGATGTGTGACGCTTCGACACAGGCAAGTCGGCGTGCGCGTCTGCAAAGCCGTTGTCCAAGAAATGAGAAACGGCAAAGTCGTTCTTTCCGCCGTTGCGAAGGTCGTTTATGTATGAAACCGTGTTCAGGTCGCCGCCCGCAATGACTGGATAATCCACATTGGCGGCATGGGAGACGATATCCTCAGCTTGGCTTTTTGGGATGTCAGTCTTTGAAAACGGGTCTGTGTCAAAGTGCAGGGAATACACTCGTAAAGAATCCCCATCTGCGTTAATGTCCGCCGCAATAGCCATTCCGCCGCCAAGGCGCGGCTCTTTGTGGTCCCTATCCGGCCCCGGCGGCATGTAGCTGTAGCTTGTAAATCTGTGCCTTATCAACTCCGCGCCTGTTATCGGAAATCTCGAAAGCGCCGCGTTGCCGTGTTCGCACACAGCGTCAACCTCGTTAACCGCTTTTTTTGAGACACGCGGCAGTTCCACATATTCAACGCCGAACACGTAGTTCATCTTCAAGGCTTGCGCGATGTGGCGCGTGACATTCAGCTTTCCGGTGCGCGAGCATCCCCTGTCCGCCTCGCTTATCAATATGATGTCAGCTTCTTTAAAAACCGGGTGTTCCGCTAGAAGCTTTATCTGCTTTTCAATCTCCATGCCTCTCTCGATGTTGTACGCGACGACCTTCGCGGATTTGCCACGAGCCAGTTGCGGCTTTTCTGAAGGCCCTGAGAATTCGCCGCGCTCAAGCGCGCAGTGTATAAAAACTTTTTCAACCGCATTGTCGGGGTTTAACGCTTCTTCGCAAAGAGGGATAGCGGGATCGCTGTTCGTCGTCAATATTCCCTTCAGATTAGAGGATTCGCCATGCGATGCGCTTCCGAATAAAACCAGCAACGCGATCGCCGGCAAAATGATAGAAATAGCGGGTTTTATTTTCAAAGGATGACGTCTCCTTTTTAATTGCCAATACGAATGTTATACGGCGTCAAAGCAAAACCGTCCAGAATCGACATTAATATTGCTTCAAAACTTCCGCTCGCGCCCATGTCATAGCGCGCATCCTCAGCGAAAATGGGAACTAGAAACAAGTTTCAAATCCCACTTCTGCTTCACTGCTCTCAGCCCGCTGCCGTCCATGAATATTCTATCTATATACACGCGGCACTGCGCAAATGCTCCATGCGGATGCTTCAAATATGCTTTTTTTGCCCCATCTGTGGGAAACAAGATAAAAAACAATGTTTGAGATTGTCCGAATTTGGTATTAATAAGATGTAGCAAAAGTCACAGACAGGCGGAGTTGATGAGAATGCTCACGATGAAACAGAACAATACCCCGTCGGCCACAGCGCTGGCTCTCTGCGGAGAACTGATATGGGAGACGGAGCACGACTTCGTGGACAAGATTCACCACATAACCGCCTTGGACCCTCGCCCCATGTTAATTGATCTGTCACAAGTCACTTTTATTGATTCCGCAGGATTAGGCGCGCTGATTTCCGTAATCGAGCACTGCAACAAGAAAAACATCAAAGCCGCCATCTTTCGAGTGAATCCGGGGATTGAGCCGTTGATAAGCGCGTTTCTGCCGGAGAAATTCATAATACGGGAAAAAAAGGCCTCCGCAAAAGCCAGCCGGGCCGCTCAACCCGCTACGGAACCGGCGGCCGCCCGACTCCGGCCCTCCATTTCTTTAAACTGCGCCTGAAATGTCGCCCGCAAATTAGCCGCGCCCGCGCTTCTTTAACCCGAAAAAAGCCAATAGAAAGCTTTTCGCCTTCGGCTATTGGGAAAATCCTTTAAAAAGAGCTCTTTCCCAAAACCTCTTTTCCTTGCTTTTCGCATCTTTTTGTTTGGTCAAAATTGAGAATACATAACTATACGAAGAACTAAATGAAAGCTCCCATTTACTATTTGGTGAAAAGCATCATGCGCAATAGAAAAAGTTTTGCGCATGGCACACTTGGTAGTGGGTAGAATCATCTAATAGCATGTATAATGGGCAGTTTCATCTAACAAATCAATGCTGTTCAATCAAACAACGCTTTGATTCATCCCGAATCCTAATGATGGATTCGGGATAATGCTTCGTGTATTGACGAATCTGGGGTTAAACGCGAAAAAAAACCGGCGCGGGAAGAGAGCTTCCCGCGCCGGCGGTTTTAGCGGCGACTCGCCTTCAGGTTCGGGATTAGATGACGCCGAGGTCGAGCATGGCGTCGGCTACCTTCTTGAATCCGGCTATGTTGGCGCCGACCACGTAGTTGTCTTTGAATCCGAATTCGTCGTTAGCCTCGACGCAGGATTCGTGAATGCGTTTCATAATGCCGCGCAGCCTGTTCTCGACC
>Ga0116156_10005053_pt1 | contig 11062 bp, 10 predicted proteins | sample AD_UKC045_MetaG_FD_89891 | JGI IMG/M metagenome (GOLD analysis project Ga0116156, IMG submission 89891) | Active sludge microbial communities of municipal wastewater-treating anaerobic digesters from USA - AD_UKC045_MetaG | ecosystem: Engineered > Bioreactor > Anaerobic > Digestate | place: USA... | reverse complement strand
TTATAAACCTTAGTAGAAAAATATTAAAATATTGAAAAAACCTTATTAGCTTATTTTATATAGACTTAATAGATATAGTATTGAAATATTTTGTAGCGATGTCATTGGCAACCCCCTTATAAAAGAAGACTTTTATTTTAAATGGAAATGACATAAGTTTAACCTGTCATTCCGAAACGAAGTGAGGAATCTCACAAGTCATTACTACTACGAAATTTGAGATTCCTCACTTCGTTCAGAATGACAGACAAATGTAAAGATGTCATTGGTAACCCCCTTATAAAGCAAATGCTTCATTTAAATGGAAATGATATCACTATAAGAGGCATTCTGGCGTATGTCAGAATGACACTCTTATCACTTTCGGAAAGTTTCTCGGAGATTTGCGAAAGTTTTTGCTTTCTTACTTTCCGAAAGTTTTGAAGGGTAAAAGCGTAGATTTTTTAATCTTTTAAACTTTTTTATATTTTAATTACTGGAATAGTTATTGATTTTCCATTGGAAATAATTCTTATAAAGTAAGTTCCATTAGATACTTCATTTCCAATCTGATTCATTCCATTCCAGGAGAAAGAATAATTTCCGACTTCCAATCTATCTTTAAAAATAGTATTTATCTTATAGCCAGTCATATCTAAAACAGAAATTTCGTAATAACCAGTATTCTTAACATTAAATTCCAAAGCAATATTTTCTTCAAAAGGATTTGGGAAAACATTTGATAATGAAATGTAATTTTTCAAATCTTCAACAGAATTGAGTGGCATGTTATTTAGAGCCAATGGAGTTGGAGTCATTTTATAAAATAGTCCGGTTCCATTGGGATAACGTCCGAAAGAAATGTCAGCGTCCTGCCCGCCGAAGCTAACCGAATCAAGCAATGAATTCCCGTTTGCATCTTTATCAGTTAATAAAACTACTTCTCCATCGGCAGAAAGTTTAAAATTTGTATGGATACCCGGAGTAGCTTTAGAATTTTCATCAGCCCAAAGTAATAAATAGCCCCCGGCGTTAATGATTGTATTTTCCGGAAACTGCCATTTCTTGGGATTATCAACTTTATCACTTAAATACATACCGGATAAATCAATATTCTCATTTCCCCTGTTGTAAAGCTCGACCCAATCATCATATTCTTCTTGTGGGTCTTTAATTATTGTTTCGTTTGAAGCCATTATTTCATTGATAACTACTGGAAAATCATTTACTTTTTGCGACTGAACCTGATAGAAATATACATCATGCTCAGCACCTTCGGGATTGAAACTCGAAGATTGATAGGAATTATCAGAGCGGGCTTCTATGTAGTATCTTACATAAGTATATGGCGATTGGGCTGGTATTTCTGCAGCGAAAATTCCATCATTTGCAATACAGTCGTTATGATTGCCATCGTCATACATAGTAACTCTATTAAATGTTCCCATCAATTCTGTTCCCCAGTAAAGAATTACCTGACTTATCCCAGTTGAAGAACTAACATTTGCCTGAACTGTAACAGATGAGCTGCTATTCGGAGCTAAATTTTCTCCGTTGCTTGAAATATATTTTACGCTTTTTATTTCAGGCGGAACTGCACTAACAATTTGATTTTTTAGTAAATTAGTTTTTCTGTTTTTAATAAAATTTTTAATTTCAGTTATTGAACTTGTGAATTGATTATCAGAATAAATTTTCTTTGTATCAAGTTTTACTTCAGGAGTTATTAAAGTAATAAATTTATCAATAACAGAATTAGCATATTCTTCATTTAAGCAATTTTTAATAATAGTTCTAAGGTGAGCAGTATATCTTTGTTTCAATTCCGGACTTGCAAATAATTTGTTTATTAAAGGGAATTTAGTATCTGTTTCACGAAAATATGGTGAAAGATTAACTTTTTCAGTAAGAAAGGTTGAATTTCCATCACAATCAATTGGAGTTACTCTGTCTGTTGCTTCATCATAGTAAATAAAATAATCGGAACCGCCTTTATTTACATATCCATCATCATCAGTAAAGACGATTTCATTAGCGATATACCAAAGAGCACGGTCAATATCAAGATAATGCTGAAGTGTATCATATAGCTCATCTTTATCTGAAAGATTAAGATAAATGCAGGCATTTGCCAATTTTTCCCAAGGATTTTCAATATCTGAAGATTTCAAATTATAATATTTAAGATAACTTGAAGTATCCATACCAAGGTAATTCATTGAACAGTAACCTTCGCCAAAAAGGCCACCTGGACCAAAGCCACCAAAACCTCCACCTGTGCCGGCAGCCATTTCAGCACGCCAATTAGCTCCGTCATTATTTAAAAACCATTCTTCATAAAAATCTCCGTTGAGCTGCTGCACATTACTATATACTCCCCAGTTCACATCATTTATAACTAATTTTACAAAATTGACTTTATACAATGGATTATTTATACCTGCAAAATGAGAATAAAGTGCATCTCTTATAAAAGATGGGTCTTCATAGCAGTTATTTAAATTAAGAGTCTTGTACCCCATTAGCTTTAATTCTGAATCCTGATAATCAATGGAAATATTAAAGGATTTCTTTTGAGAATTATATAAAAACATATATGAAGTATAGCCACGAAAATGAACTCCTACACCTTCATAAGTAACACCATCATAAATAAGATTTGCAGGTATATCTGTTTTAGAATTATAGTTATTCGTTAGCAACTGCCACCAGTTCGATTGGCTAAAATTTAAATATATTGTTTTTATTTGAGTAACATCATACAATCCATCAGATTCCTGAGCTGAATTGATTAATCTTAATCCATCTTCAGATACAGCCATATTATCTGGTAAAGATTTTGAAATTAATAAATTAGTTAGAAAAAATGTACTAAACAAAATTATTAAAAAATACCTTTTCATTTTAAACTCTCTTATTTTAAACTAAATTCAATCAATTAACATTAAATTTAATTGAAAGTTACAAAAATATTTAAAATTTTCAAAGAATGTATAATGGATTTCTTGCTGGTGTAGTAATTCGTTAAATAGCTTATAATGTGTCATTTTGTCTCTCTTATAAAACAAATGCTTTATTTAAATGGAGATGACATCGCTTTAAGCGTCATTCTGGCGGATGTCAAAATCTATATTTAATATAGTTTTTAGAGCTCATTAGTATTTTTACAAATAACCAAAAAGTAAGATGGATTCTGGCATCCGCCAGAATTACAGGTAAAGATGTCATTGGCAACCACCAGATAAAGTCCTTCATTTATCTGTGGGAGTAGAATTCACTAAAAAGATTGAATTTTTAGAAATCCTTTTAAAAGCATTTTGGATTTTCTTATTATTTTCATTAAATTATTAAAATAAATTTGTAATTATTTAAATATTTAATATTATGAAAAATGAATCTGATGTAAAACGTTTATTTATAGGTGCATACATTGATAAAAATGTTTTCGTTCAGCATCTTTTCGATTTAAAAAGAAAATTCTATAATTTATGCAGCGGGAAATGGGTGGAAGCTGAAAATATACATTTTACTTTCAAATTCCTTGGCGATACAAAAATTGAATTAATTCCAGAAATATTAAATGCTTTGCAAGATGAGCTAAAATGTTTTGATTCTAAATTAATTTTCGATGGTTTAGGTTGTTTTCCAAAACCTCAAAATCCGAGAGTGCTTTACGTAAATATTAAAAATAATGAAAACATAATGGAAAACATTTTTAACAGTATTGAGAAAAAACTTACTACCTTTAAAATCCCGAAAGAAACAAATCCGTTCAAATCTCATATAACACTTTGCAGATTAAAGAGTTTTAACAATCCTCAATTTAAAGAAGAAGTTGAGAAATACAAATTATTTTATTTTGGAGAAATGAGTAGTTTCAAGGTGCTTTTAATTGAAAGTAAATTAACGCCGAAAGGTCCGATTTATACCGTGATAAAGTAGATACATACAAAAAACTTCATCATTAAAACAAAATAAATAAATTTAATCACTCATTCCCAAGTTGCACTTGGGAATGTAACTTTCACCAAAGCTATGCTTTAACTCTTTATTCATAAAAAAAATGCAAAGCACAGCTTGAAAATAAATCTTCTTTCCCAAGTGTAACTTGGGAAGGAGTTCAACTCCCGACCCCTCGTTGTTTGCTATTTCGCATGCTTGTCATTTCGAACCCCAAGATAAAGCAAGTGCTTCATTATAATAGAGATGACATAAATAAATGCATCATTCTGACAAATGTCAGAATGACAAGTATGCGATGTCGTTGGCAAGCGCAGCGAGAAATCTCACAAGTCATTGCTACCACTAATTTTGAGATTCTTCACTTCGTTCAGAATGACAAGCATGCGAAACAACAAACTACGAGGCATAAGAAGTTCATACTTTGCGAAAGTTTTTTAACTTTCGAAAGTTTTATGAAAGAAGCATTAACCTAATAGCCGATATTGTTGAGTTAAAAAAAAGAGCGTTCTAATCAAACGCTCTTTTTGTAATATTCTATATAATTGAAGAATAAATCAAATTAGATTTCTTCTTCGACATCATCTTCTTCTTCGTCATCATCCCAATCTTCTTCTTCGTCATCATCGAAATCTTCTTCGTCCCATTCTTCATCGTCATCATCTTCGTCCCAATCTTCATCGTCATCATCTTCGTCCCAATCTTCATCGTCATCTTCGTCCCAATCTTCATCATCATCTTCGTCCCAATCTTCGTCATCGTCTTCGTCCCAATCTTCATCATCATCTTCGTCCCAATCTTCATCATCGTCTTCGTCCCAATCTTCATCATCATCTTCGTCCCAATCTTCATCATCGTCCACTTCTTCTTCATTTTGAAAAAGTTCATCATCTTTGATTGGTCCTTTTTTTGCTAAAGAATAGTCAAAAATGGGTTCCTGAGACAAAAATTTAAAATATTTGTTTTCCTGTTGTTCCTGATTAAGAACTGACATTAAAAACTCTTTTTCAATTAGATTATTCAATAAAATCATATTTTCCTCTATAATAAAAGAATGCAATTACAAATGAATTACAAATTTAATATAATTTTAAATAACAAATAAATGTTTTTTTTTTAAATAATGAAAAAAAATAAAATTATTTATTATTAAAAACTGGAGATTCTTTAACTCTACCAAATCCATCAATTCTTAAAGTTGGAAAATCAGGATGGTCGGTTTTCACAACAATAGAGCAATTATACTGTCCAGTTATTTCTGGTATAACTGTTGAAGATAACTCAATTTCTTCATTAGGTTGAAGAATGAGTTTATTTTTAATGCTAAATTCAATATTTTTTGGCTGCACTTCAGCATCAGAAATAGTAATAGGAATATTGCAATTGTTCTTAAGTTTTAATTTTCCAACAGAACTTTTTCCTACCTGCATATCCTGATATGTAAAATATGGTGTAGGTGTTAATTGTAAGAGAGCAACAACATTTGCTTTTAAATGTATAATCTGAGAAGAATTTGCTGGGTCGTTCGAACCAATTCTTAAAGTTTTGTGAAGATTATTTACATGTCCAGATGTTCTTAAGGTAACATCAATAAAGGTAGATTCACCGGGATTTAAATCACTTTTTCCTAAATTAGTTGAAGTGCAACCACATGATGCTCTAACTTCAGTTATAGTTAAAATCTGGTCACCAATATTTTTTACTTCAATTTTAGTTTTAAGTGGGTCGTTTTTTGAGGATACTACTCCCCAATCGTAAGTATCACCTCCAACTACCTGTATTTTTGGCTGAGCGCTGAGGAAACCAAATGATAAAGCTATTGCTAAACACAAGATTAATGATTTTTTCATTTATTTTACTCCTAAAATGCTTTTATACAAATATTTTCTTTTTATAGACGTTAAATTAATAAAAATAAGTGTAACAGAAAAAAAAATTTTTTTTTAGTTTTGCTTTTGTAATTTTACTTTTTTATTATTATATATTTTAAGATGAATTTTCAGATAATCGAATTAAAAAATACTACTCAAATTCGTGTTCGATACGCCGATACAGACAAAATGGGTTTCGTTTATAATGGTGTTTACTTAACTTTCTTCGAAGTTGGCAGAACAGAACTAATGCGTGCTTTCGGTTTACCCTACATTGAATTTGAGAAAAACGGATATTATCTTCCACTCATTGAATCTAATGTCAAATATATTAGTCCGGCTTATTACGATGATTTGCTTGATATTGAAACAACCTATATTACTGAATATAAACCGATTATAAAATTTGATTATAAAATTCTACGTGGAAATGATATTATTTCTAACGGCTATACTATTCATACATTTATAAATTCACTGACTCATAAACCAGTAAAACCACCGAGTTTTTTCTGGAATAAATTAAATGAAAAATATAAGTAAAATAAATAAAAATTAATATGAAAAAAATAATATTTGCTTTAATTGTAATAGCTCTTTTATTTTCTTTTGAACTAAAAGCTGAAACCTCTCCATACCACAGCTTGCGTTATGCTTCTACAGCAAGGACTGCAGGGCTTGCGGGAGCAGTTGTTGCAATTCCAAATGATGCTGGTACTATCTCCATTAATCCTGCTTCAATTAGCACTGTCAGCGAAAAGCGTTTCTCTGCTTCATTCATAAAACATATTTTAGATATTAATTCCGGCAATGTTGCTTTTATCAAAGAATTTGAAGAAACTGGCACTTTTGCCGGATTTGTTAGCTATACTAGCTATGGTTCTTTCACTCGGGCTGATAAAGATGGAAATCAAACTGGCTCTTTCAATAGCAGTGATTTAAACCTTTCAGTCTGTTATTCAAATGAGTTAGATTCAAATTTCTATTACGGCGTTACAGCAAAATATATTTATATGAATATAGATAAGTATAATTCATCTGCTATCGCTCTTGATGCCGGACTTCTCTATTTAATACCGAATATTAGAACTAATGTTGGTCTGTCTATACTTAATGTCGGTACTCAACTTTCTACTTTCGATGGCACAAAAGATGAACTTCCTCTTGATATTCGCCTTGGGGTAAGCCATTTATTACGCGGACTTCCCTTGCTTATTAATTTTTCTTTGCATCACCTCGCTGATGAAACAGATAATTTCTTCGATAAATTCGCTAACTTTTCAATAGGAGGGGAATTATATCTTGGTAAATATGTTCAGCTTCGCCTGGGCTATGATAACCATATAAGACGGTATTCTGCTCCTTCTAACGAGAAAAAATTAGCTGGGCTTTCTGGAGGATTAGGTTTAAAACTTGATGATTTTAATCTTGATTATTCTATGTCACAAGTCGGAGTAGCTGCAACTCTACATCGCTTCAGCTTGTATTTAGACTTATAAATAATGATAAGTGATAAGTGATTAGTGATAAGTGATTTAAGTTCAGAATTCATGATTCCAAAATGAAAATAAAGGAGTTAATAGGTTTGCCTTGTAAAAAATAATTTCGTAGTTAATCTCCATAATAAATTATTTAGTTACATTAATAATTAGAATAATTCGCAAATAAATTTGGGAGTTATGTGTTTATCGCTATGTAATTATAAACTTAATAAATATATTTATTACGAAATAACAAACTATGAGGGGTCAGGAGTTCTGCAGCCAAGTAATACATCTTTTTCTCTGGATTCTTCTCTGATGCTTAGAACGAGGGTTTTAAAACTTTCCAAATAACAATATAGGAAAATCAAGTAAAATATTTCAAAAACAAATTTTAATTAATCAAAACTTAATTTTAACTTTATTCTTGTTTAATTTTTCTGAACTAAATTGCATTTTGTTCATTTTACGAGGTTAATATGGATTTATATATTTTTGATATTGACGGGACAATCACAAATACAGTAGATATTGATGACAATTGCTTTCAGCAGACTTTTGAGGAACTATATGGTATTAATAGAAATCAAATAAACTGGGATTTACTAAAACAAGAGGCAAGCGGAACCGACTCCGGACTTTTTTCTTCACTTTACAGACAATTATTTAATAAAGAAATTTCTGAAAGTGAATTAAGAAAAACAAAAATTTATTTTTTAAAATTACTTGATAATAACTTAAAAAAAATAGATGAAAACAAAATTGAAATTCCCGGTGCAACTAATCTTATTAATAAACTTTTAGAAAATAACTTTGCTGTTAGTATAGCCACAGGATGCTGGTATGAATCTGCAATTTTCAAACTTCAACTAATTGATTTCGACACAAATAAAGTTCCATTATCCCATTCTGATATTTCTAATGAGCGACCTGAAATCCTTTTAAATGCTATAGAAAAATCAAAAATACTTTATAAAAAAACTAACTTTGATAAAATCACTTACATTGGTGACGGCTTTTGGGATTATCTTTCTTGTAAAAAAATTGGTATTAACTTCATTGGATTAGACTATAATAACAAGAGAAATTTAGAAAATGTAAATGGCTACAAGGTATTCAATAGCTTTTCTGAAATTGAAAAATTTATACTTAATAACTCAAGGGAAATCGTATAATTATTTGAATCAGTTAATCTTCCAGTCATTCTGACGGATGTCAGAATCCATCATAAAAATAGTTTTTATAGGTAATTAGTCATTTGATATTAGTCATTAGAATTTTACTAACAACAAATGACCAATGACGAATAACTAAAAAGCAATATAGATTCTGGCATACGCCTGAATTATAAACAAAGATGTCACATGTAAACGAAGTGAGGAATCTCAAGCTATTTGATGGCAATGACTTGTGAGATTCTTTGCTGCGTCCAGAATGAATAGACTGCGAAATAAAATACTTCGAAAGGCAAGGAGCTTTTAACTTACTGGTATTGGAAATCAATTATATACCAGTTTTCTTTTATTTTCTGAGTTGAAAAAAATACGTTGTGGTTATAATCTAATTCCAATTTAACATTTAACCTACTGTCAGAAAGTGTATCAGTTTGGTAATTAGTTATGCTTTTATTTATAATTTGTCTTTTAAAACGTGAAACCTCGCTTTGCAGTTCATATCTTTCGAAAGCATTATATTTTTTGCCAAAAGGAGAAGCTAACAGCAAACTTGCGTACTTTTCGTTATTGCTGTCTAATTGCATCTTAAAACGTATAACTATTCCAAATGGTGTGTTTTTGTTATAATCTAGCACTGGTTCACTTTTCTGCTTTTCTCCTATAACAATCAACTCGCAACTACTGCAAAGAAAGCAAATAAATAAAAATAACTGCCATCTAGTTATAGTATTTAAACTGTAATGCAAATTATTGGTTTTCAAGCTAGTTAGTTCATTGATATTTACTTCTCGTAAATCTATTTCAATGTTTTTATATATGTCATTCATTTCTTTTGAAAAATTCTATTGTTTTTTGTATTGCAAAATCCAATTGTTCGGTAGATTTTTGCATTTTTTCACTAACACCAAAAGTGTGTCCTGTATTAGGAATACTTATTATTTCAGAAAAATTAGAATTTATATAATTTTTCAAATTTTCAAATTCTCTTTTCCTTACTGTCATATCTTGCTCGCAATAAAGAAGTAAGAGCGGTATGTTTATTAAATTAATTGCATTTATTAAATTATATTCATTATTTTGAATATCCTTTAAATATTTTATGTCAATTTTCAAATTCAAATTTAGTGAATTATCTTTGAATTCTAAAAATCCTTTTTCTTGCCAAATTTCTTTTTGTCTTTCTGTCCATCTGTCAAAAGTAGCTATAGAGTTCCATAAAGCTAATTTTGCTTTATACAAATTCCTTTTAACGACTAACAGCGAAATTGCTGCACCTCTTGAATGTCCCAGCAGATGCAGTTCTTTATTCCAATATCTATCTAAATACAAACTTAATTTGCTTTTTTCATTTAAAAATTCAATTACATTTTCTAAATCTTGAATTTCTTGGCTTACAGTATTATGTGCAAATTTTTCAACATATATGAAAGAATTTGAAGAATTATCAAAACCATTCATCGAAAAATTAAATGTAATAACAAGGAAATTCGCATCACAAAATTTTTGAGCAATATAAGGAAAAAAGCCCCAATCTTTATGTGCTTTAAAACCATGCGAAATGATGAGCAGAGGTTTCTTCTCAATAAATTCCTGATAAAAAAAATTGCCACTGATGTGATTCCCATCAGCAGCGTTTATTTCAAAACTCTTTTTAAAAATCATTTTTTCTAAAACTTATATTGAAAACCAAGTCCTACTGTTGACAAGGTATGACTTTTAAATAAAGAAAAATTGCCACTTATATAAATGAAATATCTATCATAGCCAACGCCAATTAAAGATTTAGTTAAAATTCCATTTTGTAAATCGTCAACATCTTTAAATTTAGCAGCTACAGGTCCAGCTCCAACCAGCAAATCCATAGAAACTTTACAGTTTTTAACTATGGAAAAACCAGCAACAATAGGTAAAGAAACAGAATAATTCAAATAATCGCTATCAACAGCAAAGCAAACAGTAGGCTCAAGTCCCACGAAAAAGAAATCATTAATTGGATATCTTATTCCCATCCCAAGTTCAATTAATTTAGAACTGGAGTCCTCTTCAAAGACATAGCCGGCAAATACATTGCTGGTATAAAAACTTCTTTCTTGTGTTTGTGTTGTATCTTGAGAAAAAAGCATACCCGACGAGCAGATAATTACAAATACAGCCATAGCTGAAGCTACACTGAGATTTTTCATTAAATTTTCTCCAATATATACATATATGTTGAATTAAAACGAATTAACTAAGCACTTTATTTTATTGAAGAAAAAATAAAAATTCACATTTAATTACAACTTCGATACCAATAACATCATTACTTGTTATTCTGGCGTATGCCAGAATCAATCTTGCTTTTTAGTCATTAGTCATTGGTCATTGGTAATTTGTTGTTAGTAATTATACTAATGACTAATAACAAATGACTAATGACCTATAAAAACTATTTTTCAAGATGGATTCTGACATTCGTCATAATGACGCTTTTAGTTATACTATTACTCCCAAAAACTTTGTTTTTTTAGCAAAATTTTAACTATTACTTTTAAATATCAATAATTTACTTTTCCACATTCACAATTCCATTATATGATTTTATTCAGTTAAGTTG
>Ga0116156_10005046_pt1 | contig 11071 bp, 10 predicted proteins | sample AD_UKC045_MetaG_FD_89891 | JGI IMG/M metagenome (GOLD analysis project Ga0116156, IMG submission 89891) | Active sludge microbial communities of municipal wastewater-treating anaerobic digesters from USA - AD_UKC045_MetaG | ecosystem: Engineered > Bioreactor > Anaerobic > Digestate | place: USA... | reverse complement strand
GTTGCGCAACGAGGGATTTTTTCTCATTCGTCGTTTGGCCTACGACCGCGGGGTCAAGCGCTTCGCGATCGACCTATTCACGCGCGACCGCGCCGAAGCACAGGCGGCCTATGCGCCGCAGCTCGACCTGAATGCCTCTTACAACCCCGGGCAGTTGCTTGCCGGCTGGTATCCACCCGGCGACAAGGGCGCATGGATCGGCGCGAGCGCCGCCGCGTTGTTGCCTTGCGCCGACAAACAGCGGGCCGTCGCCGTACTCTACATCCATCGGCCGTTTTACAACGGTCCGGTGCCGCTGCGTTTGTATTTGGGAGAAAATTTACTGGCCGAGCGAGTCGTCGAGCAAACCGAGTTGGTCACGCTGTCCGGCGCCTTGCCGATCGATCTGATCGCCGGCCCGCTGCAGGAAATCCGCCTGGAGGTCGGCCGCACCTTCATCCCCGCCGACGTGTTCGCCACCGCCGACCGCACGCCCAAAGGCGCGCTTGTGCAGCGCCTCGCCTGCGAATAAACCAAGGGCCTCCCGCATGGAGAGGCCCTGGTGGATCGAACATGCTTTCGCTTAAAAACGTAGACCGGTCGACAGGAACGCGCTCAGCGGCAGGTAGACGGTCGAGAGTTCGTTATGGGAGTCCTCGAACTCGTACGGCTGCCAGTTCCAGATGAGGTCCAGGCGCAGATTGCCGCCGACGAACAATTCGCCCATTTTTTTGATCTTAGTCACCGTGACGTCAACGCCGACTTGACCGAAGGGGCCGATCGCCCAGCCGGAAGCGCTTTCGTCTTTACCGTTTTCAACGTCCATAAAGAAGCTCATGTAATGCACGCCCAAACCGGCGCCGGCTTTCGGGCGCACGCGCTTGTTCTTGCCGAACACCTTGCCCAGCCCGGCGTCCAACAACATGAAGCGGTTGACCACGAAGTCGAAATCCTGGTCGTCCAGGTCTTCGTCTTCGGGACTCAAGGTCGCCTCGCCGCTCTGTCGCTGATAGGTAAGAAAATCGAACTGGATGTACCAGCCCCGGTCCGGGTACAACGCCCCGTGCAAACCCAGATAGGGAAAGCTCACGTTGCCCATGCCCGAGATGCTGCCCAGGTCCTCGCCGTCCTCGTCGTCGATCGAACCATAGGGAAAGAACCCGGCGATCGGCAGACCGAAATCGACCGCGACGTCGAAGCTGGTCATGCCCACGCCACTGGAGCCTTTTTTTGCCGCATTCGCCGCGGGCGCGAGCAAAACAACCGCCAATAACACAACCAACGAAATGGTGAGATGCCGTTTCATGGATTTCCTCCGTATTTTTCATCCATTGGCATGATTTTGACGCGTACCACGTGAACCGTATCGTGTCAAGAACAAGGCTTGCGGCGCAGTGCTTCGCCCTTTACCATGAAGCGCATGCAAAAACGATTTCTTCGTCTATCGGTCAACATTTTCTTGCTTGTCACGCTCGGCCTATGGTTGTCGACCGCCGGTTGCGCCAAGGTGTTTTTCGTTGCCGATGAGCCGTTTCTCATCGCCGAGCAACCGCCGGAAATGCCGCACTTTCCCTTGCGCGTGGCCATTGTGCGCACTGCCGCAATGGGTGCATTTTCCACGCCCTTTCCCCAAAAGGAACGCGTCGGCGAACGCCTGGCCGAAGCGACCATCGCCGGTCTGGCCGCAGGCGCCTCGCTGGTCTTCGCCGAAGTGCACATCCTCGCTGAGGAACCGGCTTCCGGTTTCGACTTGGTGTGCCTGCCGACCAACCCTTATTTCGAAATGCGCGAGGGCCGCGAGCCGCGCGTGAACATCGAACTTTCGTTGGAGGTCGTCGTCAAAGAGCCGGCGACCGGCCACGAGCGCAGTCTGTTGCTGTCGGGCAGCGGCGGACCCGGACGCCGACCGGCGGTGCCGATCCGCATCAGCGACCCGGACACCGGTCTGGGCGTGACCGCAGGGGTCACCGGACACCGGTCTGGGCGTGACCGCAGGGGTCACCGGCGCGCTGGTGCACGGCGGCGCGATATCCCAGGCCATGAACAACGCCCTGTTTTACCTGTCGTTGGATTTCGCGATGAAGATGCAGCATCGCGGCCGGCAAGCGTACCGCCGTCGCCTCGACAATCCGTGATTTCGCTTATTGCGACCCCAGCGCTTTGTACTGGTGCAACACTTCCGGATCTTCCTTAAGCGCCTGCAGGTTCGGTTTGGCGATGCAGAACAAAAGAATTTCCAACTCGTCGATCAGCCGCTGCAGCACTCGTTTGACGCGCTCGGGTCCGACCAACGCCGGTTTGAGCAGCGGATCGGCCATCGCCGCCAGGTCCGCCCCCAGCGCCAGGCTCTTGGCGATGTCCTTGCCTGAGCGGATGCCGCCGGTGGCGATCAGCGGCAGACGCGGCGCGACCTCGCGCACGTTGACCAGCGACTGCGCGGTCGGAATGCCGAAGTTCTGGAAGCTCTCGGCGATCAGTTTGCGGTTTTCGTCCTTGGCAATCATCCCTTCGACGATCATCCAGCTCGTTCCGCCCGCGCCGCCCACGTCGATGCCGTGTACGCCCGCGTCGACCAGCAGCTTGGCCGTGCGCGGGCTGATACCGTTGCACACCTCCCGCACGAACAGCGGCACCGGCAGCTCCTTGGCCAACCCGGCGATCTTCTCGGCAAGGTCGGCGAAGTTGACGTTGCCGTCTTCCTTGAGCGCCTCCTGCAATGGATTGAGGTGCAGGCACAGCGCGTCGGCCTCGACCATCTCGACCACGCGGTTCATTTCCTCGACGCCGTAACCGTAATTAAGCTGCACCGCCCCGATGTTGGCGAACAGCAGCACGTCGGGCGCGACGTCGCGCACACGGAAGGTCGCGGCCAGTGCGGGCTCCTCGATGGCCACCTTCTGGCTGCCCACGCTCATGGCGATGTTCAATTCCTGCGCCGCCTGCGCCAGGTGCTTGTTGATTTTTGCGCCGGTTTCCATGCCGCCGGTCATCGGGGCGATCATCAACGGCGCGGCTAGCTTGCGGCCGAGAAACTCGGTGGAAATATCGATTTTCTCGCGGTCGAGCTCGGGCAGCGCCTCGTGCACGAAAAAGTAGCGGTCGAAACCGCTGGTCTGCCACGGGCTGACGTCCTCGTTGATGCAGATATCCAACTGCACTTCTTTGTCGTTGCGTGGCCGTCTGGTGTACATGCGGTTCCTCCCTTGCCCCGGGGCGCGGATACGATTTCGCCGTTATTGCGTCGGCTGCAGACCTTCGGGAATGGGAACGTTGATTTTGGTCAGGCCCGCCGGCAGTTCGAATGTTTTATCCGCGATGGTCTGTTTTTCCAATTTGCGCAGAGTTTGGATTTTCTTGACCGTCTGCCCGCGCAAGGTCATCGAGGATTCGGTTTGCACCGGGTAGCCGTCGATGTTGGTCATCTTCTCGAAAAAGCGCATGGTCATCGCGTCGGTCTCGGTGCCGAAGGTGATGGCCATGATGTGCCGCAGGATTTTTTTCTCGAGGCCCACGTCGTTGCTCACCCACCAGACCGTCTTCATTTTCTGGCCGAACTGGTCGGTTTCCTCCGCGACGATCACCTCGCGGCAGTTCCAGTTGTTGATTTTTTTATTGCGACCGGTCACCCGGTAGGTGGGATCGGCCGCGAGCATCGGCATCGCCAGCTTGGCCGCACGCCGATAAATGGAAATCGGTGTTTCGCTGTAGATTTTACGCTGCATGTTGATGTTGTAGACCATTTCCAGGTCGGGCCGGATAATCGTTACGTCGTTGCCGCCTTCGGCGTCGGTGCGCATCTTCACGCCTTTGATCCAGGAGCGCGTGACGGTGCTGGATTGTTCGCTGCCCGGATACACCACCGTGATCAGCTCTTCCTCACGGTACAGCGACAGATCGGCAAGCAGTTCGTTTTCCGCCTGCACGACCAACGGCCAAATCGCGCCGGCAATCAGCGCGAGCGACAAGACGATATACGCGATTTTCCGCACGGGACACCTCCTGAGCCATTCGGCAAGAATCTTGGCCGATGCCGGACTTGGATGCAAGGGGTTTATACGCGCTTGGAAACCAACATCCCGGGTTGATTGATGCCGGCGGTGATATCCGCCATCTCGTCGTAGAAAATGGCGCCGGGCGGGATTTGCTCTTTCCACGGACTGGTCGGGCGGCTCGTGCGCTCGGCCGTCGTCGCGGCAACCGCAGTTGCGGCTTGGGAAGACGAACGCGCTGCCTGCCGTCGGTTTTCCACGTTGAGGCGAACGGCGTCCCGCCGCCGGCGCGCCACTCCCGTCCGGTCCCGGCGTGCCGGTTCCAGCGAAGTGCGTTCCTGCTGTGGACGAATGAGGCTTTCGGCCGCCGGCTCGACGAACAAGGGCGCCGGTCCGCCGTTAATCATTTCACTCATGATTCCGTCCGCACACTGTCTGGCCGCCAATGTATTCCTTTTCCCGGTAAAGATAAAGCGAATCGTGTGTGAAAAAATCACGCCGAACGCATGGTCAAAAGCCGGTTGACATGTTAGACTGCACCAGTCAAATTTCATAAAAAGTTATCGCCATCGCGGAGGTCTCGATGCCTGCGGATACGAAGGACCAGGCGCCGGAAAAAGCAAAAGTCGTACTCGTCTCGATTCCCGAGGCCAAAGATCAATACGAGGTTGTCAAAATCCTCGCCTCCCAATTGGGAATCACCTTCGAGGAAGCCGACGAAATCGTCGGCAATATGCCCTCCGAATTGCTGCCCTCGGTGCCGATCGAAGCGGGCGAAAGTTTCGCTGAAGTGCTGCGCAACGCCGGGGCGGAAATCGAAGTCCTGCCCATCGGTCCGGCCGCCGGCCGCTTTTGTTCCACTCACCCGTATCGGCGGGCCCGCGCCCGTTGCAAGGATCCGGGGTGCGATAAATACATCTGCGAAATCTGCATCCGCGAATCGGGCATGCGCCTCTTCTGCCCCGAATGCTATCAGCGATATCGGCGCCGCCGCGTGCTGATCGCCCTGGGTTCGTTGCTCGGCGTTTTCGTGCTGTTGGGCATCTGGTACAGCTACAGCGAAACGATCGTCCGTACGATCCGATATCTCGCGCCCGCTTCCACCACCAAGGTCGCGATGGTTTGCGTGTCGCGTACGATGGACCAGGATACCGCCGGCTACTATCTCCGGTTGAACGACATCGAATCGCCCGGCAAGTATCAACCCGAAAAAATCCACGAGCTGCCGGAAATCGACGGCTGGTTCCAACGCGAGTTCGAACGCTTGACCGACGGCGAAATCAACATTCTCGAGGTCGATGTCTACGGTCTTTACGAATTGCCCGGCGAAGTGCCCAAAGCCTCGCGCACCAAAAGCTTGAGCTATCAGGCGATCAAGGCCGACCGGTCTTTCAAGAAATTCATCAAAGAGCTGATCGACGTCAGCAATCTGGACTTGAGTGCTTATGATTTGATCCTGTTGGTCGAACTGACGCCCTCGGTGGGCGTGACCGAAGACGCTGTGGAAAAATTGGGCATGTACGCCGACGAATACGGCTACGTGAAATTCCCTTATCAACAGGCGGGATCGACCGACTATTACGTCATGATTAGCGCCCACTACCTGGCCCGCATGATGGGCGCCAGTCTCAAACTGAATCAGTTCGACAACCCGCTGTTCCCCTTCGGCTTCGCCAATCCGGCCGCCAAGGACAAATACACACAGTCGTCCGCCGAGTTGACCGGCGTGTACATTCCCACGTCGCCCACCACGTTCGAACGGATCCACTCGCTCGACAATGTGGTGGTCGGCGGTCAAACGGCCTACGAAATGGGTTGGATCTCCGGCTCGATGCGCAAATACCTGTACGAAGGGATCGGTGAGTAACCGCGGACAACCGCTTCGCTTCCCCTGCGGGACCCTCTCCCTGGAAGCACGCCTGCATACGCCGTCAGTCACGCCGCTCGCGGCGGCGGTCGTCGCCCATCCGCATCCGGCTTACGGCGGCGATATGGACAACAATGTCGTTCTCGCCCTCTGCGACGGTCTGACGGCGGGCGATATCGCCGCCTTGCGCTTCAATTTTCGCGGCGTCGGCGGCAGCGAGGGCATGGGGAAAAGCGGCAAGGTGGAAACCGAGGATGTCGCCGCCGCGCTTGCTTTTCTCCGCGAACAATATCCGGACCTGCCCTTGTTCGCCGCCGGTTACAGCTTCGGCGCCTGGGTGACTCTAAACGCCATCGCCGGACGGCGCGACTTGGCCGGTGCGATCGCGGTCAGTCCGCCGGTCTCGTTGTTTTCCCATCAAGCGATCGAGGAACTGCAAATACCGGCCGCGTTCCTCAGCGGCTCGCGCGACCTGTTCGCGCAGACGCTGCTGCTGCGGCGCGTCCTCCATGCCGCCGGACGCGAAAACGAACTGACTCTTTTTTCGGGAGTCGATCATTTCTGGTGGGGACACGAACAGCCGCTGGCCGAGGCTGCGCTCGCCTTCTGCCGCCGCGTGCTGGCAACCGTCTAGTTCTTCTCGCGAATCAGCCGATTGATGCGTTCTTCCATGTCCGACAACTGCCGGCCCCATTCGCTCATCGAGCGCACATTCAGTTGTTCGAGCTTATCGATTTTCTGCGCCAGTTCGGAAACCGACTCTTCCATCAGGCGCAACCGATCGCGGATGGAAACCACCTCGGAAGCCGCGCAGGTCTGCGCCAGCAACCGGCCCATCTCGTCCAGCCGGGAATGAATCTCCGACAGGTCCGGCATCGCGCCGTAAGCAGCCGGCGGAATTCGCTGTGCGACGATCGCCTCCACCCGCGCCAATCGATTGGCCACCGATTGCAGATCCGTGTCATAGTCCACGTCGGCCAACCCGACGATCTCCTCCGCCGCGCGCTCTTCTTCTTCGTGTTCGATCACGATTTCGTCTTCCACGAACGCGGCGTGCTCATCCGCTTCGTCTTCTTCTTCGTCGACGAATTCCTCTTCCTCTCTCGCCGCCGATGGCGCTGGTTCGTCCGGACCTCTGGTTTCCGCCGGCTTGGGAATCGACACTTCCTGGATCACCTGCTTGGGCAGATTGTATTGCTGCGCCAACTTGCGCGGCTTGCGCCGCTGCCAAACGGTGAAGCCGACCAGCACGAGCACCGCAACGACCGCCAAATACAGGAATACCTTGCCGACGTTGCATTGGTCGCCCCGCGCCAGGTATTCCTGGTACACCTCGCCGTCGTTCCGGTTCGCCTCGATGCTGTTGGGATCGGTCGGATCGAACTGCTGCCCGTCGAGCGTGAGCGTCAGTTCTTCCTTGTCGCTCAAACCGTCGCCGTCGGTGTCGGCCATACCCGGATCGACCATTGTGTTCGCCGTGCGCAGATCCATCTCCTCTTTATCGCTCAAACCATCGCCGTCGCTGTCGACCTGCGTCGGATCGAGCTTCAGACCCGCACCCTGCCAGCGCACTTCCTCGGCGTCGGGAATGCCGTCGGCGTCGGTGTCGACCGCTTTCGGATCACTGCCGTAGAGGTTCACTTCGTCTACGTCGAACAACCCATCGCTGTCGGCGTCCGAACGATCCTCGCTGCATTCGGCGAGAGCGAACAGACCGCGCACGCGTCCGCGCAGCAACCGCGACTGCCCTTGTTCGGTAAAGACGTTGAGGTTGCGCTCCATCACCGGTCGGCAACGATCGAGCTGCTCGACGCTGAATTCCTTCGCCCCACTGTCGGCCAGAGTCGTCAATTTCAAAAACGCCCGCAACGCCTCATTGCCCGTCGGATGCGCCAACGCCTTGTTCAGGTTGATCAACCGCACCGGCCCCACCTGGTTGGCGATCGCCAACTTTTCGGAAGCCGCGCGTATTTGCTGGGCCGTGTTGGTGCTGAACGAACCGCTGATTCGGGCGCTGACCCCGAACTGTTCGTTCAGCGTCCCTTGAAACGCCTTGATCACCTCAACGCGCGCGGCTCCATCGCCCGGCACCAGTAAAACGCCCAGTTCCTGGCACAACTCCTCGCTGAAATCGCCCCCGTCCGGGAAGATCAGGAATGCCGGGTCGGCTCCCGACCCCGGATCGGCCGCCAGCAGGTTCTGGCCGCGCGCTTCGAAATAATACAGAGTCGGTCCCCCCTCCTGAGCCCAGGCAGACATCCCGCAGACAATCAGCAATGTCAGAGCGACAGTGATGGTGCGCACCGTTTTACTCCTCGTCTAACATATTGATTCAGTGGCGATTTACGGATATTCATCGAGATACTATAGCGGAGTTGCACAAAAAGCAAAGGTTCTTTTTGTCTGGATGGAACATATTTTGCCTTCTTGCCGACGGTTTTTACGGTTGAATTGTTGACAAGCAAACCGACCGTTTTTATAGTTTTTGAAAGAAACATGAACACGGAGGAAATGATGAAACGCTTCTCGATTCCTCGCATCGCACATTGCTCGGAAGGCTGTTGTAGCCGGTCCTGAGCAAGACGCAAAAAGGCTCTTCGGCAAAACCGGATTCCTTTCCGTTGAGGAGCGGAATCCGGTTTTATTTTAATGCATTTGCCGTTTGACAGTTATCCGGCAATCTTTTATCCTTTTTTATCTTATTTCTTTTATTTCATGGGGTTCGCGATGAAAGTTCGGGTGTGGATTATTGCTCTGGTCATGATCTTCGCATTTGCCGCCGCGGCGATGGCGCAATCGACTCAGGAAGAAGGAACGCTGGCGGTCGGCGCTCACGGACTGTATACCTTCTTGCCCGGCGCCTTCATTTCACCCGCTTACTCCGATTACACCAGCATCTCCGCGGTCGGGTACGGCGCGTGGGCGACCTATGGCCTGGGCGCATTCGACCTGAGCTTCCAACTCAACAACTGGAATTTGATGATCGAGGACGGCTACTGGAAACCGCGCGGCGGCGATCTGGAAGACAAATTCTACGTCGAGTCCTCGCTGGGCATGGTCGATTTCAACATGGCCGTGATCTGGAAATGGCGCGTGCATCGCGCCGTCGAACCGTATGTCGGTCCCGGCCTGGGCATCGGCTGGCTCTACGGCGACCTGGAAGTGGATGAAGTCGACGAAAACGGCGATCGTCTCCGCGATCCCGAAGACAAAGAATTGCCGCCGGTGATTCCGTACCTCTCCGTGCTCACCGGTTGCCGTTTCTATCCCGATCCGCATTGGCGTTTGTCGGTCGACACCGGCTTCTATTTCGGCTTCTTCATCGGGGCGAGCGTCGGTTACGTCTTCTGATGAAAAGCGAAATCGTCCGGCTCGACGTCTCCACCGCGGCGCGCGAACAATTGATCGACATTACCACCCGCGTGCAGCAAGCGCTCACAACGATGGGCGCGCGCGACGGCATGATCACCGTCTTCGTGCCGCATACCACCGCCGGCGTGACGATCAACGAAAACGCCGACCCCGACGTTGTCCACGATATTCTCCTTGCTTTGGATAAGGCCGTGCCCGCCCAAAGCCGGTTCCGCCACGGCGAAGGCAACTCCACCGCGCACGTCAAGTCGAGCCTCGTGGGTTCCAGCCTCCAGGCTCTCGTGCAAAACGGCCGCCTGGTGCTGGGAACGTGGCAAGGTATTTACTTTTGTGAATTCGACGGACCGCGCAACCGCCAACTGCTCGTTCAAGCGACCATCGACTGATCACTCGGCCAGCGGATCGATGATCTCCGGCACGCCGGAATCGTACCACGTGCGCAGGTAGTGACCCATTTGCTCGTGCTGCGCTTGCACCAACGGATCGCTGTCGCTGCCGAAAATCAAGTTGTGCTCGTCGGTATCGTACATGTAATAACCTGACCCCGCGTGCGGCGCGGCCACCCGTTCGGCCTCGGGCACCGGATGCACCGCCTCGGCCACCTGCGGATACCCGAACTGGCGCGCGAACTCGGCGTCGGCGTTGTACGGCAGCGTGTAATCGTAAGCCACAAACTGATGCATAATGTTGATCTCGCCGCGCGGATCGTCCGGCCGGCGATCGTGGACGAACTGCGCCATGACGCCCGCATCGGTCCCGTCCATGATGTGTTCCAGCAAGAACGCGATCGTCAGCAGCGGATCGACGAAGTCGATGCCGAACTGGCTTTCGATGATATCGACGATCATCCAGACCGGCTCGACGTTGTCCGATTCCAGCGCGATGGTCATCAGGTCGGCGGCCGGCACATGCAGCGCGAACGTGTCGATCTCGCGCTCGAAGGCGATCACCTGTCCCGACATGATCGAACCCCAGCTATGACTGGCGTAAGCAACGTTGACGGTGTCCAGGTCGTCGATGCCGTCGCCCTTGGTGTTGTAGGGCGCCAAATCGAGGTCGTCCAGATTTTTCACCAACTGTACTTCCCAGAACGTTTCGGCGATCTGCTGCCGCATGCCGTCGCGCATGCGGATGGGATTGAACACGTCGATCATCGACAGCGCGTCGACGATGGTGTTGCCCGTACTGCGCTCGCCGTTGAAGTTCGCGTCGAAGCCGATCACCGCGAAGCCGTATGGGGCCAGGAACCTGCCCACGCGTTTCACCTCGCTCTTCGAACTGAGAATGCCGTGGTTGAACACGATCACCGGGAACGGCTGCGGGTAGTTGCCGTCCACTTTCGGAATGGTCATGTAGAACGGCACATCCCAATAATCGACGATATATGGATCGCCGTTTTCATCCTTGGCGAACCAGTTCGTCGTGCCTTCTTCGATGAACACCGGCGCCAGAAACGTGCCGTGAATGATAATATCGACCGGCGAATCGGGCGCTTGCTGCTCGATGGTAATGTCGTCCCATTCCGGCGGATGCGCCGCCGCCGCTTCCTGTACGCGCTGGTAAACCATCTCCATGTCGTGCGACAGGTTCTGCGTCGTCAGTTCCACCGCGACCAATATCCGTTCGCGCGCAAAGCCCAGCGCGTCCAGCTCCGTGAACATCGGCTCGAAGCGCAGTCGGTAGGGCTCCAGCAACGACACGATCGGATGATATGGATCGATCTCGGTTCGCTTCAGATATTGGAAATGATCGTCGGCGCGATAACAGCCCTCGACGCCGGGCTCCAGACGGTCCTGCACGACCAGCGTGACCGTCGTGCCTTCCGGCAGGTTGAATTTCGGTTCGATGGCGATCGCACCGACAT
>Ga0116156_10005043_pt1 | contig 11078 bp, 10 predicted proteins | sample AD_UKC045_MetaG_FD_89891 | JGI IMG/M metagenome (GOLD analysis project Ga0116156, IMG submission 89891) | Active sludge microbial communities of municipal wastewater-treating anaerobic digesters from USA - AD_UKC045_MetaG | ecosystem: Engineered > Bioreactor > Anaerobic > Digestate | place: USA... | reverse complement strand
GGTTAAGGTGTATCGTGTGCTCGACAAAATGAAAAAATATTTTCTTCAACAGAAATGAAACAAAAAATCACCATCATGAAACAACGACTCGATCTTTCAGATGAAGAGATCATTAGTTATATGGATTTTGACACACTCCGGAAGAAGCAAATGGACTTTGAAACCAGGAGAAGAAATCGATATACCCTTTTTAAATGGTTAGCTCCAGCTTTACTCATAATCTCTTTGGGAATTTGGTATTATGGCTTCTATGAGAATGAAGTGGAGATACCATCATCCCTACAAAAGGTAAAGTTGCAATCAGATCAATCACCTCCATCTGGTGAAACTATAGTACCCGCAATAGACACTGTTCTTGTGGAAGTTCTGAATGAGGATAAGGACTCTAAGCAGGTATCTTTAAAGCCGGTGCTTCCCACCAAGCCTACTGAGGAAAATACCAACGAGGAGCATGCTCCTATTGAATCAACCTATATTCAGGCGGAGCCTGTTGATGGATATGCGGCTCTATATACATTCTTAAATACTAACCTTCAATATCCAATTGAGAGTGTGAAGGATTCAATTCAGGGTGTTTAGACTATTTCGTTTATCATTAATGTCGAAGGTAAGCCTGAGAGTATTCAATTTAAAGAGTCATTAGGTGTTCCCTTTGAAGTAGAGTCTACGCGGCTTATTGAAAGTATGCCGCCTTGGAAGCCAGCCACTTTAAATGGCAAACCCGTAGCGAGTAAACTAGTATTACCAATCACGTTTCAGATTCAAACCGTTAAAGCGAAGAATTAGTTATGAAAAAGAGGATTGTATTATTCTTGTTCATGTTGTGCTGTGGAGTATCCTTTGCTCAACAGTTTAAAAAGAAAATGGAATTTGCATTACCTGATTCTGTTCAGGAAGCGCAATCGATTTGGGTTGACTTAGACAATGACGGCTTGCTCGATATTTTAATAGCAGCAAAAGTGAATACCAACAGGAGCTACCTTTATTTCATTAAAGGAGATACAGTTAATGCACCGGAACTATCCGCTGCGACAACTTCTATATTAAATCATGAAAGAATTGAAATAACTGATTACGATCTTGATAATGACATCGATGTGGTGGCATCTGGTAAAAAAAATGAGATTGACACTACAGCAGTTTATTTGAATATGGGATCATTTCAATTTGAAGAGCATTTTTTAAATGTACCTGTTTTTACAAAATCAGTATTTGCTGATTTAGATAATGACGCCCACTCTGAATGGGTTGTAACTGGAATTTGCAAGGGAGCACCGTATACAAAAATTCTAAAGCAAGAACAGAATTACCTCTGGAAGGTAGTTCACGATTCGCTTACATTTCAACTTTCTTCTCTTGAGGTATTTGATGCAAATGGAGATGGGCGATTTGATTTGTTCATAAGCGGTATAGCTAAACCAGATTCACTAGTAAGTGGATTCTTAATTAACCAAAATTCGTTTTACTTCAAACCAGATAGTTCGATGCTGCAACTCAAAGGAACTTCATCATCGGCCGATATAAATTCAGATGGTTTTTTTGATGTGCTTATCTCTGGAAAAGATTTGAATAATGTTTATCAAACAAAGTTATATACAAGTGCGAATAAAAAGTATACGATATCAAACTTCTCTTTATTGTTGAAAGATGCCCATAGTTTTATGGCTGATCTTAACTCCGATGGAATAGTTGATGTTAATTATTTAGGTAAGAATGATTTGGGTGATACCCTAAACATCAATCGCTTTGGTGATCAGGATTATGATACCTTAAATTCGTCTGGATTAGTTGCTCAGTACTTTGGCGATGTGGAGCATGATGGCGACCTTGATTTGATTCAACTCATTCAACGCGATTCTCTTTATATTGTGTTGTACGAAAATTCACCTCAACAAAAGAATACTGGCCCTAAGCGACCATTAACTGCCATAATACTTCCAGTCTTTAATCGCTTTTTTGTCTACTGGGATAAACAAACGGATGATCATACTCCAATTCAATCTTTAACATTTGACTTATTTGTAAATGGAGCCAACGACTATCAGGTTGGGTCATTCGATTTATTGAATGAAAAAAGACTTTCTGTAAGTCATGGAAATAATGGAACTGAGAATTTTAGATTGCTGAGCGGATTACCCAATGAAAATTTATCGGTTACAGTTCAGGCTATTGACAATGCTTTTCATGCTGGGGGTATCTGCATCGGTAATGGAGGAGGTAATTGTGGATTGGTAGAAGTAAATAGAGTAGAAACCTGTCATCATGAGAATGTTGTTTTACAATCTCCTCATAACGTGCTGTGGTTTTCTTTTGCTGATGGATTTATAACGTCTGCAAGTGAATTCACCTTTGAGGTAAATGCAACGGATTCCGTATTTTCCTACGATCCCCAATTAATTGCTTCTGGTTGTGATGCATTGAAAGTCTGGACGATTGAGATTAACGATGACACAATCAAAACAGAACTTACCACACGCTTTGCCTGTGTTGGTGCGCAACTTAATTTTGAAGTTGAGCCTGGATGGGAAATGATCAAGTGGGAAAGTGATCTTAAAGGTAATTTGGGTTCATCTCAAAGTATTGTTTACACGGTTACGGAAAATGATACCGTTTCCGTTACGCTAAAAAATGATCATGGTTGTACCATTCAAAGAAAGACAGCCATTCGAGTTAGTAAGCCTGATCTTGTAGTCGAGGCTGACCAATATAAAATCGTAAAGAGTGGTTCGGTTACTTTGGGTGCAAGCGGGGCTGAGCGTTACCTATGGACACCGGCATCATTTCTGAATCAGAATGATATACCGAATCCAATATCAACTCCCATTATGACCATACAGTACACCGTTACCGGATATGATTCTATTAATTGTTCGAGCCAGAAAGTGGTAACGGTTTCAGTTGAAGACAGTGGTTTTGTACCAACACTCTTTACTCCAAATGATGATGGCCAAAATGATGCATTGAAAATTTATGGACTTGTATCAGTCAACGACTTTTTCTTCGGTATTTACAATCGTGAAGGAAGTTTAGTGTTCAAGACTTCAGATGTTACGGAGGCCGTTCAGCGCGGTTGGGATGGAACAGTAAATGGAAAGATGCAACCCGGTGGAGTATATTTTTGGAAAGTGAAAGGAAGCTTGACCACCGGAAGGAAGGTGTTGCTGAATGGAAAAGAATCTGGTTCCATCGTTCTTATTCGATAGTTGATGTTTGATAAGAAATTCATTTTTACTTGTGTCTTGCTGCTTTTTATCGCGGGAGAAATTCATGCCCAATATTTTCAATTTAGTCAGTACAATTTTACACCACAGCGAATCAATCCTGCGCAGGTAAGTACTTCTGATTATGCCACACTTAGTTTTGATTATCGCAATCAGTCAACAGGTGGTGATTTTCATCTGAATAGTAATATCATCAACATGTCTTATCCATTGATTGCACGAAATGGAACGCGATGGTCTGGTATTGGATTGTCGTTGATGGATGACCGGTCGGGACAGGCAAGTATTTTTAAAACGAAAGAGGTTGGTTTATCCTACGCCATAACCATACCTGTTGCGAAAGGTCAAACACTTTCGCTTGGTTTTAAAGGTCTTTATCAATCACAGAAAATAAATTTAGATGGTTTGTATACAGGCTTACAATATATTCCGGATCGGGGGTTTGATGAATCCATTTCAAATGGAGAAAGTTTAAGCGGTGCAATCTATAATTACATTACGTTCAGCACCGGGTTGTATTGGCAGCGCGTAGATAAGAAAGGTGATAAGATTGCCTATTGGGGTATTTCTTTTTTTGATTTCAATAAGCCGGAGGATTCTTATTTAGAATCTACCAGTCAACTCAATTCAACTGCGGTCGCATCGTTGGGCTTCCGTCTTTACCACCAAGGTAATATTAGTCTTCTGCCCGAGCTTCTTTATACGAGAAACTCAAATCGAAATGTTTTGAATGTAGGAAATATTCTCCGTTACGAAATTAAACCGTATCCAAATCAGGTATCTGCTCATGTCGATTTGATTACAAAATATGTTATTGGTCGGTCCGGAATTATTGGTTTACAATTTCATAAAGAAATATTTTCTGTTGGCGTCAGTTATGATTTTCCTGTGATCGTTACGAATGTAGGCAACACCGGAGCGTTTGAAGTGGGATTGGAGTTTAGAAAATTAGTTCTTCCAAAAGGTAAGAAAGCTCGTCAGGAGCAACTTAAAAAGCAGCAAGAACAGGCGAAGAAAAATACTGCAACAAAGAATCAAACGAAAGCCGTTGTTAAGAAACCAGCGCCAGCATCTGATTCATCAAAAACAAAACCTGATGTGGCAAAGGAGGACTTGAGCACCCGACTAAAACAAAAACAAGATTCTGTACTAGCCAATGCAAATGCGGGTAATATTGAACATCAACCGTTGATTCTGGAGACGGCAACATTGCATTTCAATTTTGAATTTAATAGTGTAGTGCTTGATGAAGCTGCTGAAACGTACTTAAGTGATTTAGCAAAAGCATTGATGGATAATCCTGAATTAAGAATTAAACTTACCGGGCATACCGATAATGTAGGTTCTGCGAAATTCAATTTAAAGCTATCAGCTTACCGCGCTCAAACCCTTAAAGATTACCTTATTGGAAAAGGTGTTGACGAAAAAAGAATAACATCAGAAGGAAAAGGATTGAGTGAACCTTTAAATGATAATCTAACTCCGGAAGATCGCGCTAAGAACAGACGCGTTCAACTCACTATTCTCTATGAGAATTGATTCTGATCTTTTTTGAACTTCTTCCATTCTTCTTTGCTGTTGATGTTTATCAACGATCGCGTATCCGGAACAGAAATAATGTTGATGTTGGATCGCTTTAAAAAATCGCGAGGACTAATTTTTCCTTCGTTGAAAAATTGTATCAGCTGATCAAATGCCGAGGGTTCCCAAATGGTGAGTAGTGGTTCAGGATTTTTTCCATCAGAGTCGAAGAAACACGTTGCTGTTTTAGATTGATCACGATGTTGAATAAGGTATTCAATAATAGACTCATCAATCATGGGCATATCAACCGGCACCGTTATCCAGGCAACATTTTTGTTGAATTGAAGAGCGCTTAAAATTCCATTCAGCGGACTATCCATTTGAAACGCATCAGCAAGTGGATTGCAAGAAGGAGGAATAGCATCAGCCGTTTTGCGCGATGTGAAAACTTCCTGGCAATATTTGCTTAGAAGTTCTAGTACATGTTCGCGTTGTGGTTTTCCGTGATAGTCTATTACACTTTTGTCGAAGCCCATCCTTGCACTTTTTCCACCGGCAAGTATTAATCCGTAAAGTGATTTGGAAAAAGCAGGATTAATGTTCTTCTCCATTCACAATATCTTTTCCGCAATGCGGGCATATTACTGATTCTTTCTTGTTGATATCTTGCATGGCAGAAAAGAACCCTGATGAAAGTATACCAACAGGTAATGCAAGTAAGCCCACGCCAGCAACCGCAAAGATTCCACTCAAAAATTTCCCGAGTGTAGTAATGGGAATCATATCGCCATAACCAACGGTGGTGAGCGTTGCAATGCCCCACCACATGGTAGCGGGTATGCTGCTGAATTTATCAGGCTGTGCGTCTCGCTCCGCATAGAACATGATAAACGACATGATCACCAAAATGAACATGATGAAGAAAAAGCTTAATAGAAGCTGTTCTTTACGATCGTTTAATACACGTTTAAATATGTTGAGTGCGTGAAGGTAACGTGTAATCTTAAACATCCGGAACAAGACCATCAACCGGAACAAGCGCAAGAAGCGGAGATCTACAAAAAAGAAACCCAGATAGAAAGGTAGAAAGGCCAGCAAATCTATAATGGCCAGTGCAGAGCCTATGTATCTTACTCTGCCGCCTATGGGATCTTTGTACTTTTGATTTTCAACAATCGAATAGACGCGAGCAATGTATTCGATGGTAAAGAAGAGAACGGAGAACTGTTCGAATGTATTAAAAAAATCTACATACTGCTGGTCAATATCTTTTACCGAGTCTAATACAATGGCCAGGATGTTGAGAACAATGATGGTGATTAAAACAGTTTCAAAAATTTTCTCAAGAACGCCACCTTTTTCATTTGGTGTAAGCGTTAAGTAGAGCCGTTTGCGGAATGTCATAAATTATACGCTGCGTTTAAAATCTTTTTTACCTCCGGTTTTTTCCATTAATTTTATTTCTTCTACAATAATGTTATGCGAAAGTGCCTTGCACATATCGTAAACGGTTAGTGCAGCAACCGAAACAGCCGTAAGTGCTTCCATCTCAACTCCGGTTCTTCCGGAAAGGGTGGCTGTACTTTCAATCACAATTTTACCTTTTGAAACAGAAATTCTGATCTGGCAATCTTCTAAACCTATCGGATGGCAAAATGGAATAAGTGATGAAGTTTGCTTGGCACCCATCACACCAGCGATGATAGCGCTTTGAAATACCGGACCTTTTTTCGTGATGAGTTCATTATCTTTAATCTGTCGAAGAATGGCGGAACCAACATGAACTATAGCTTGTGCCTTAGCGATTCGTTTCGTTATCGTTTTTTCAGATACATCCACCATTGCCGGATTTCCGGCCGAGTCGATGTGTGTTAATTTCTTTTTAGTCATGTACCTTGGGCCTTTAACAAAGTTATAAATAAATCAGATGGTAAACGTAAAGGAAGCGACCTCAATCATCCAGACATCTATATACCGACCGGTTGTTCAGAAGGTAGAAATTGAAAAGGCTGTTGGTCGGGTGCTGGCAGAAAGTATTGTGGCCGATCGGGACTTCCCACCTTTTAACCGGGTGGCCATGGATGGGATTGCTATTTTGTTTGCATCATGGAAGGAAGGAAAACATTCATTTTTCATAGAAGCCATCCAGGCGGCAGGCGAGCCACAGAAAAAGCTGAACGATAAAGGTAATTGCATTGAGGTGATGACAGGAGCGATGTTGCCTGAAGGTACCGATACGGTTATTATGTATGAGGATCTAAAAATTGAGAATGGTGTGGCAATCATTCTGAACATTGATATTTCAATTCAAAAAAATATTCATGTAAGGGCTCAGGATGTTCGCTCTGGAGAGGTATTGCTGAATCCGGGAATGATACTTTCACCAGCTGAAATTGCTTTACTGGCTTCTGTAGGAAAAAATGAAGTAGAGGTTTTATCTCGGCCAAGGGTTTCAATTGTTTCAAGTGGTGATGAGTTGGTAGCGGTAAAGGCTACACCGGCACCACACCAGATCAGACGATCCAATACCTATGCTCTGCAGGCAGCAATGCTCACATTGGGTTGCGATAGTGATACCTTTCATTTACCGGATCAAAAAGAAAGCATTGTTAAGGCTTTGCGCGAAATGATATTGAAGTATGATGTCATCATTTTATCCGGTGGTGTATCAAAAGGAAAATTTGATTATATACCTGATGCCCTTAAAGAGATTGGCATAAAGAAACTTTTTCACCACGTGAATCAACGCCCGGGGAAACCATTCTGGTTTGGAGTTTCAGATGAAGGGAAGATCGTCTTTGCATTACCCGGCAATCCGGTTTCTACCTACATGTGTTTTTACCGATACATAAAACCGTGGTTGTACAAAAGTTTAGGAATAGAAGTAGAAACTATCCAGGCCGAATTGGCAACTGATTTTTCTTTTGAGCCCAATCTTACGTATTTCCTTCAGGTAGAAGTAAACCTTGAGAAAGGTAAGTTAAGAGCCTATCCGCGACAGGGTGGAGGCTCTGGAGATTTTGCTAATCTGAAGGAGGTAACGGGTTTTTTAGAATTGCCTTCTGATCGATCTGAATTCAAATCAGGAGAAGTTTTTGATTATTTTTCCTTCCGGTGATTATGTCAATGAGTAATCTTTTGGTTGGCATTTTGATTGGAAATAAAGTTTACCATTGGTGCAGTAGTGGTCGGCTATTCAATAGGCTTCAATACTTGCCAGCAATTCCTTTGCTTTTTTTATGGTTAATCTTTTTACATACATTTCAGTCACTTAGTATTTTAATTTTTCGTGCATAAGCAGAATCTTCTTTTAATTGATCACTTAACCTTATAATGTCAAAATTCAGATCTTCTGCAACAATATCGAGGTATGAGTTAATGATTTTCACATCCCTTACGTCCTCTCTATAGTTATCAATCAGTGAAGCAATCAATACCCCCAAAATCATAAGACTCAATTCTTTCAGATATTCTTTTAGTTTCATTGCCTCTTTTTTTTGTTGTTAACTTGCTTAATTTTTCACTATACCTGCAGTGTCTTTATTGAGAAACTCTCTTTTATATTTCCGTGCCTTATGTCCAACGTTTATGTGTATGAGGTTGCTGGTTTAGGATTGCAAAATTCTCTCACTTTACAAAATATTTTAAGTTGATAATGCCAAGATCTTAATCAATCTCCGCCATGGACTAGTGTTGTCGTACGCTTCGACATGTCCATTCTTCTATTTGCGAATTGAATTTTGCTTGCTCGTAAACAACAGAATAGCGTCTTCAAATGTCGGGATAGCCGTCCCCATATGTTCTAAATTTCTATATACCTCCGTCTGAATATTGAATTTCTTGTCAGTCAATATTTGCGAAAAATCTTCGAAATCGTTCGGTTGATTTTCTACCACTTCAAATTCTCCAATTGTTAGATACAGTTTTATGTGCTCACTATTCTTTTTAGAAAACGTGGAACTCTCTAGTGCATCAAGCAAATAATTGTCATGGTAATATAGTGAAGGACTTGCTGCAACGAAATTATTGAAAACAGGTGAATCAATACGTGGGCGGGTTAGAGTATATAACACAAAGTAACCGCCTAATGAATGCCCCATAATGGTTCTATTCAATTTGTCTGTTCGGTAAACTGAATCAATTTGTTTTATTATCTGTGTCCGAATGAAATTGTAGAATTTATCACCTTCACCACTAATTTTAAAACTGTCAGCAGCAAGCGCCTTGGGGAAAGTATAATCACGGTTTCGCAATGAATCCATGACATAAGCATTTTTATATCCAATACCGACAATGATTGGCTCAATTGAAATCTTTTTCTTTTTAACATAGTGGTCTACAGCATTGGCAATCGGATCAAAGTATGCATTGCCATCAAGAAGATAAACTACCGGGTAAGTTTGCTTTTTATTTCTGGAGTAATCCCTGGGCAGTTTTACAAATAGACTGAAAGGTTCTTCTGAAAAGTCTGACTTTAAAACGAAAGTGGGAGGTGTTTCTTCATCATCCAATTCATCGGGAGCATGCTTATCCGTTAGCGCTGTTATGTATAGACAGTAATGATGAGGCGGACGAGTCCATTGTCCTAAACTTGTTTTTCTAAAGAAACTCTTTGATGAACCACCAATCTTTACTTCATAAAATATTTGCTTGACGTCTTTTTCGGCTTCAGGGATAAACTCTAATGAGACAAGCACAGTACCTTTAATAAGAATGTTATAATCAGATAAATCGAATGTTGACCATCCTTCTTTGACAGGATGTCTTTGCATAATACTTTTTTCAACTATTCTTTCTTTTGGTGTATTATCATCAAGATCAAACCTGTAAAAGTTGATTCTGAAATTCGCACTGTCTGGTCTTGATGAATTGATATGGATGTTAAGTGAATTTATTTGAGCAAGCGTATTTCCAAGATTGATTACCTGACCAATCTCAAAGCTGTCATCTTTTTTAAAGATTCCATCTGTAAAATGAATAGTGCCCCTTTTTTTAATACCATACTTTTTCTCGACCAGCTTTTCTCCTGAAATAACAACTTCGTTAAGTTGAGTGGTTTTTTCCTTCAGTTTTATAATTATATTTTTAGCCGACACTAAATCTTTGATTGAAAGATTTGATTCATAATGCCCAACCATCGAAAAGGTTAAGCTGTCATTTTGATTTTCAAAGGGAATAAGGATAGCAAAAGAGCCGTCTTCTTTTGAAACCGTGCCAATGTTCTTTTCTTTTATTCCAATATTGACATACGACAAAAGATTCTGATTCTTTGCGCTTATTACCTTTCCAATAATTTGTGTTTGTGAAAAGCTATAGTTAATGCCGAAGCTCAGGATAGTAAGTAGCCAAAGGGAGAGAGGTTTTAAAATAGCCACAGGTTTAGGTTTCTATATGGATGAATGATTTGCCTTTATAGTTTTGGGTGTTCAGTATATTTTAAGTTGATAATACCATGGTACCCAGGCAATACCTTGTTAGCGGTTTGTTGTTTTTCATGATGCTGGTTCGTAGTAAAATATTGTTGCACCTGAATTCAGGGATTTTGTTTTAATAAGTTTGAGCATAGTGCGGTGCTTAATTTGATCGAACAATGGCAGGCCTTTTCCTTCTATTATGGGATGGATACAAATTTGAAATTCGTCAATGAGATTGCTATTCAACAGTTGAATAATTAAACTCCTGCTTCCAATAAAAATGTCTTTGCCGGGTTTTTGTTTTAGCTCTAAAACTTCTTCATCAAGTGGTTTGTCTGCAAGTTTTGCAGAGTCCCAACCGGTGTCTTTCATTGTATTGGAGAAAACAAGTTTTTCAATTTTGTTTATTGAAATGGCAAAGTCATTCATTGATTTTTCGGCAGATGGATTTTTCAATAGGGTTTGCCAAAATTGCATGAGTTGGTAGGTTGTGCGTCCATAGACTATAACACCTGCATTATTCAAGAGGGTAGTATAATGATCATGGAGTTCCTCATCAGCGGCAAACCCTGCGGTATGGTCGCAAAATCCATCGAGCGTCATGTTAATAGCCGCAATTACTTTTCTCATCATCTAATTTTTAGTTGTCTGTCAGTTTAACCGGAGCCGTCTTTTACCATGAGGATATAAGCCGTGGTGGGTCTTCGAAGCGCGTTACTGTCTCGTCAAACAAAACATTGATTTGAAAGACTAAACTACAAATTTACGCTGAAGTCACCATTGATTATGCACAGTTCATAGTGTACTAACCCCCTATAAGTTGGACAGAATCGTTGTTTAAAATGTGTAGTGCTTGCCGGTTTTCCTGTTCAACTTCTAAGCAAAAATAGGCGTCTGAAGCAGCCGTGTCAAGGCTGGT
>Ga0116156_10005035_pt1 | contig 11087 bp, 11 predicted proteins | sample AD_UKC045_MetaG_FD_89891 | JGI IMG/M metagenome (GOLD analysis project Ga0116156, IMG submission 89891) | Active sludge microbial communities of municipal wastewater-treating anaerobic digesters from USA - AD_UKC045_MetaG | ecosystem: Engineered > Bioreactor > Anaerobic > Digestate | place: USA... | reverse complement strand
CGCAAATCTACGATTTACGAGCATCCCACAAATCTTTGATTTGTGAGAAGCGTCAACGTAAAATTTAAATGCAAAAAAAGTGATTGAACCTGATTAAATAATGTAAAAAACGCCCAGGGCAGGGATTGAACCTGCGACCTTCCGATTTCAATACTTGATGAATATTCTACTTCACCTTAGAGGGGTGGGGCAGAACACACGGGGAGGGGAAACTTCTTTGATTCCGAAGGAATCTAAGATCTCTTTCGGCTTCGCCGAAATAAGATCCCCTCCGCAGTGTAACAGTCGGACGCTCTACCGCTAAGCTACCTAGGCCTAATATATACCATGTATTCACACGGAATATATGTATTTTTTAATAAGAAAACCTTTATAAGTTAATCGTTAAAAATAAAAAAAATAAAATTAATTATTTAGATATATTCAGATATTTGAGGAATGCATCCATGTTAGGTTCCCTGTTAAGAAATTCTCTTAACAATTCCATTCCATCTTTCATGTTCCCTTGGGCCAAAATTGTATTTCTAAATCTTATTCCCGTTGTTTGATTTGTAACTCCATATTTTTCAAATTCAGAATAACAATCAAAAGCATACACCTCAGACCAAATGTAACTATAATATGCTGCGTCATACCCGGCCATTAAATGTCCGAAACTTGAAGGGTAATTATTTCCTTCAACGAGTGGAATTCCTACTAATTCTTTAAACTCTTTATTATACAATTCAGTTGTGTTAAGTGAAGTGTTTTCTGTGGTGTGTATAATCAAATCAAATTCAGTTTGTGCTAATCTTTGAGCGTAGGTGTATCCCAATCCCAATTTACGTGTCATTATAATTTTATCACGAATTTCAGATGGTATTTTCTGCGAACTGTTAAGATAATGCCCTGAAACTGCATCAATAACTTTTGGGTCCCATGCCCACTTTTCAATTGTTTGTGATGGTGTTTCAACAAAGTCCCATGCAACATTAGTTCCCGCTAAACTTGAATATGGTGCAGTTGATAATGAATTATGTAATGTGTGCCCTAACTCATGGAACAAATTCACAACTTCACTATGTGTTAAAAGTGCAGGTTTATTTTCAGTTGGTGGATTTTTATTTGCCACAATTGCAGTAATGGGGATTGTATGTGTTCCATTAACATCTCTTCCCACTACTAAAGGAAACATAGCTTCATGATTATATTTCCCTTCTCTTGGAAACAAATCAAAATATATATATGCAATAGTTTCATTTGAAACGCTATCCATAGCACGATAAAGTTTAACATCCGGTGCCCATACTTTAGCTTCTTTAACTTCCTGGAAACTTACATTAAACACTTCCGAATAAATTGAAAACATTCCATTTAAAACCGATTCAAGTGGGAAATATTCACGTATTTCATCATTATTTAATGAATATTTTTCTTTCTTTAATTGTGTTTCAATATATTTTACGTCCCACACATCAACACTTGTAGCGTTAGGGTCAAATGTTTTCTTAAATTCTAAATACTTTTCTAAATCTTTTCTACTACTCTCCATAAGTGCCGGTTTAAGTTCAGTAATAAACTTTTCAATTGTGCTTGCGTTCTTTGCCATCCTTATACTTGTTTTATAATCTGCCCAAGATTGAAAACCTAATTCCTGTGCAATTTTTCTTCTTAAATCAATAGCTTCTTCCAATAAACGTTTATTTTCTTTCGGAGAACCAAGATTATTGAACGCCAAATTCATTCTTTTACGTGTTTCAGAACTTTTCACGTTTTCCATCACAGCATAATAATCAGGATATTTCATCGTGATTATAAATTTTCCATTAATATTTTTCTCAAGACGATTAAGGAAATCTTGTGGTGCTCCATCGAGTTCTTCTAATGTGAATTCAATTGTCTTGTTATCTTGGTTAAGGTTATTACTAAATTTCAATTCAAGTGATGCCAATTCCTGTTTCATTTTCCTTACCAAATCAAGCTTTTCATCAGGTAAATTAAGTCCGTTCCATTCTAAATATTCTATTGTAACATCATATAAACGAGATTCATTTTCATTAGTTGGAACGAAATCTTTAAGTGCATAATAAATGTCTTTACGTGTTGTAATCTCAGTATTAAAAATCCAAATTTTTTCTTCACATGCAGAACCTTCCGCTGAAATAATTGGGTCTGGATGAACATATCCCGCAAAGTAAAGTGAAGCGGTTTCTATGTTAAATTGTGTTAATGCTTCTTCATAATCAATTAATGTTTTATTTCTCTGTCCTACTGGTCTTGAAGCTATTTCATTTAAAGTTTGATTAACTTTTTCTATTGCTTTATCACAAAGTAAAGTAATTTCCCCTGGTTTAAATGATGTTTTTAAAGGTTCCAAATCAACATCTGATGCATTTGCAGTTTTACAGAGTGATTCATCAGTCACTTTAGTGCCGTCAGGACATATAATTTCCGTTTGTTTATTTTGAACACATCCAAATAGGAAAAAGCCAGTTATCATTAACATAGTTATTAAGTAGTATTTAAGTTCCATACTTTTCTTTTATCGCCAATTATTTAATAGATATGTTTAACAATATGGTGATACCTTTAAACGATATTACGTCCCAATATATATAAGGGAGCTTGATAAAATGTCTAAATATACAAAAATATGTCCTATTTGTCATCTAAGGACCGGGATGAACCACGAACTTACAAGTTGTGCAAAGGGAATTAATTGGATTTGTGTTAATAATTCAGAACACAAATTTACATTAGATAAACAAGGATTTCTAAAAATTTAATTCCTTTTTTTTATTAAAAAATAAAAGAAAATTATTCCAATTTCTTTTTAAGTTTAGCTAATTCTTCGTGAATTGCCGGATTACGTTTTAACGGATCCATTCTAACCTTTTCCTCAAGCTCTGTAATTTTACGTTTTAAATTTTGTACTTGTTTACCAAGATCTTTTTTACTTTTTCCCATGATTAAAATAAGTGGTTTAACCTTTTTAACGTTTATTGTTAATTTCATATTATGTTTAACAATAACTATAATTTCATAAAACCCGGTCTTGCTGCCGGATTGGTAATGCTTGTGGCCATGATAATTGTCAGTTATGGTTTTTCAATGGTTTTTCCTCAGATTCAACAAGAGTATTCAACACAGATGTACAGGTCTGCAGAGGATCCGCTCATGTTAGTATTCCTTTTATACCCTTTTGTTTTAGGTTTAATCATGTCCTGGATTTGGGATAAAACTTCTTTGATTATGAAAGGTGATAATTTAACTAAAGTCGTTAATTTCACATTAGCGTACTTTGTAATTACACAAATACCTGGGATGTTTGTAACATACACTTCCATGAATGTTACCCTTCTAATGATAATGAGTTGGATGTTTTCAAATTTAATACAAGTTTTATTTGGTAGTTATCTAATCTCTAAAATGAACAAAAAGAAAGTTTCCATTTTCTAATTTTTACCTTTATAAACATTTTTTTCTTTAATATGGAACATGAGTTTTGTTCAAGATGTTAAGGGTTTTTTTTCCAATCCTTTCAATAGAAATTTAGCTATTGTATTACTTTTATTAGGTGGACTTGTTTATATTATAGGCGGAGAAGACGGTAATGTAATTGATTTTAACAAAGATAAAAATAATGAAACTATTGAACCCTTCGTTTACTTTTTCCACTATCCTGGATGTCCTTACTGTCATGAACAAGATGTTACTTTAAATCCTGTCCTTGAAGAAAAATATAAAATAAAAATACAAAAGTATAATGTCCAAACAAGTGAAGGGAATAAAATATTTCAAGAATTTGCTCAAAAGCACGATTTACAAGCAGTTGTTCCATTAACTATAGTGGGCAATTATTCTTTTACAGGTTATAATGAAAATATAGGTCAAGAGATAGATTATGCAATTCAAAGATATTTAGAAACAGGTGGTTGTGAAAATATTGATAACCATTGTGTTATTCCAGATGAAGATACAAATAGATTTATTTACGATTTACCTTTTCTTGGTGAAACAGATTTACTTTCACTTTCACTTCCAATTCTAGCAATAACGATTGGTTTAGTAGATGGTTTTAATCCCTGTGCGATGTGGGTATTAGTGTACTTGATTTCAGTTGTGATTATATTGGATGATAAAAAGAAAATCTGGTTAATTGTAGGTACCTTTGTACTTGTATCTGGTATACTTTACTTTTTATTCATGACTGCGTGGTTAAATTTATTTTTAATTGTAGGTTTCATTAGGCCATTAACTATTTTGATTGGTATGGTTGCACTTGGTGGGGCAATAATTAACCTTAAAGATTTTTATGAGAGTAAAGGTGGCCCAATAACTTGTAAGGTTACCAGTGCCGATGACAAAACTAAAACAATGGGAAGTATAGATGAATTGGTTAATATGCCTATTACCATTTCAACATTTATAGCAATAGTTATACTTGCTTTTGTTGTCAATTCAGTTGAATTTGTATGCTCTGCAGCACTTCCAGCGGTTTTTACACAAATTTTAGCGTTAAGTTCACTTTCTTTCATTGAATATTATGGTTATATTTTACTTTATGTTTTAGCTTTCATGTTTGATGATTTAATCATATTTGGAACAGTGGCATTTGCTGTAACTTATGGAGGGTTAGGGGATAAATATGCAGTGGCATGTAAATTAATAGGAGGAATTATACTTCTATTAATGGGTATAATGTTACTCTTCTTCCCAGGTCTTTTACACTAATTTTTATATTTTTTATCAAAAAGGTTTATATATCTCTTCTTGTTTGAATATTAATGATATATATGGATAACTCTGAAACAAATCAAGATCAATCAGAATATAATATAGATGACATATTAAAGGTGCAGGAAACAATTGATGTTTATAGGAAAACACCGCTTATAAGAACAACACTTCTCGGTTCCATTATTTATGAAGCGGGTAACATGTTTTATCATTTTATTGCACAAAAGAATTCTTTAACTAGTTATGTCAATGATAATATTAATTTTTTCAATAACTCCATAGTTCCCACACTAAAAGAGATGGGTAATTATACTTATGAGAATACAGGTTTAAGTGTTTTAATAGCAAGTGGTATTGGTTTTGGATGGTATTTGTTAGAAAAAGGAAGAAATTTAATTCCCCAAAATACAATTCAAGAAATTCCAATAAAATCTGATAAATTAGAAGTTGTTAAAGAACTTAATTATGAGTTAGATAAAAAACATTATTTCTTTCAAGATAAAATTCAACATTATGTTAATAAATATGCAAAACCTTTCGTTTATGGTTTCATGGCCATATCTGCCGGGGTTACTACAATAGGTGGAACTTATGGTTCATTCATAAAAAATGGTTTGAATGTATTTAAAAATTTCCCACAAGTTGTAGATAGTTACTCAGGATTTCTTTTAACTGCTGGAGTTGGTGTAGGTTTCTTTTCTTTAAGAAAATTTAGTGAATATGCTATGAACATAGGTAGAGGATTTTATGAAAAATATTTATTTGTTGAAAATAAAGTTACTTCATTAAATGAAGAAAAACAAGTTTTATATAAAACTTCTGAACAAGCAAAACAAGTAAAATATGTTGATATTAATAGGATACCCCGATCAGAACAAGTTAAATATCTTGAGAATTTAGTTAAAACTAAAAATAATATCTCAAAAAGAAGTACAAATAAAAATTAATTTTTCTTATTTTATTTATGGATTGGAATTTAATTAAAACAATATGTATTGTAGGTTTATCTCCCAATGAAGAAAGAGATAGTAATAAAGTAGCAAAATATTTCATAGGTAAAGGTCATAAAATTGTACCACTTAATCCAAATCATAATGAGATTTTAGGTGAAAAATGTTATTTTTCTATAAGTTCTATTCCGGAAGAAATTTCAAATAAAATTGATATGATCGATATATTTAGAAAAAGTGAATTTGTTCTCTCTATAGTCCAGGAAATAATACAACACAAAAACAAATTTAAAAATTTAAAAGTAATTTGGATGCAGGAAGGTGTTTCAGATTCAGTTGCTTTTGATTTAGCCAAAAAGAATGGTTATGAAGTTATAATGAATTCATGTGCTATGGTCCAGCATTCAAACAAATTAGAATTCAAGTTATAATTAAATGTTCCAGATTGAATCCCCAACGTAATGTATGTTTTTAATTATTTTACCCTTTTCTTGTTTTTTCATTTCCTCAGTGGTTCCCATAGCTTGTCCTAACGCTATTGTTTTACCATGAGTTTCCTCTTGTATTTGTATTATTTCATTTTGTTGTATTCCCTCATCAAAATTTCTAACACCAGGCCTCATAACATCTGCTCCATTAGTAACAAATTTAATTGCCCCCATATCTACAATAACCTTTTTCAAATTACAAGACTTTTCAGAATAAATATATTTAAGTGTAGGAATCCATTTATTTTGAAATCTAAAATATTTTATTTCATTATTAATCTTAAGAAATTTATCATCAATCACATCAACAATATCCTTTTTATCAATGTCACTTATTTCCAGTGAAATTTCTTTTACCTCCTTATTACTTAACCTTTTTATCATTAATGGAATATTACAACTATAAATCTTTTAAAACTCCTTTTTTTAATATACTATTATGCCTGAGTTAAGTGAAATTCAAAGAGAGATTGTAGAAAGTAATGCAAAAACAATTCTTGTAATTGCAGGTCCAGGTTCAGGTAAAACACGTGTTCTTACATTTAAGGTGGCACATTTAATTTCTCAAGGGGTGCCCGAAGATGAAATTATGCTTTTAACTTTCACTAATAAAGCTGCTAAGAATATGGTTCAGAGAATAGAAAAGAAAATACATAGAGAAACTAAAATTGTGGGAGGTACTTTTCATCATGTTGCAAACATTTTTCTAAGAAAGTATGCGCATATTTTAGGTTACAAATCTAATTATACAATAATTGACGAATCTGATTCTGTAAAATTAATCAAAATGATTCTAAAGGAAGATTATGCTAATAATAAGGAAATACCTCGCGCAGAGTCATTACAAAGGATATATTCATACTCAAGAAATTCAATGACCTCTTTTAGGGATTATGTTGAAATTAATATGAGTGGGTATTTAGATGAAATGAAAAGTATTGATGAAATATATGAGAAATACAAAAAAAGAAAAATTAATATGATGGATTTCGATGACATCTTACTTAACTTCTATAATTTAATTAATTCAAATTCTTCAGAGGTTTTAAATCAAATTAAAAATCAATTCAAATATATTTTTGTAGATGAATTCCAGGACACTAATAAATTACAATTCGAGATAATTAAAAAGATATATTCTGAAGAAAATAATTTATTTGTTGTGGGTGATGATTGTCAAAGTATATATTCATTTAGAGCAGCCGAAATACGTAACATTTTAAATTTTCCAAAAATTTATCCACAAACAAAAACATATTATTTAACTGAGAATTATAGGAGTTCTAAACCCATTGTTTCTTTTGTTAATAATATAATTGAAAATAATAAATTTAAATTTGAAAAAAAATTAATTTCAAAAAACGATAATGAAATAAATAAACCTAAAATTTTTTATTTCAATGACCAGAAAGAAGAAGCAAAGGAAATAGTTAATGAGGTATCATTTTTGATAAATGAGGAGAAAGTATCACCAAATGAAATTGCCATTTTGTACAGGTCAAATTTCCTTTCTGCATATTTTGAAATGGAACTTGCTAAAAATAATATTAAGTACATTAAACTTGGGGGAATGAAATTTTTTGAATCTGCACATGTTAAAGATGTGATTTCTTTTTTAAAAATAAGTTCCGAATTGATTGATGAACTTGCTTTAATTCGTTTACTTATGCTTTTTGAAGGAATAGGAGAAGTTAGTGCGCAAAAAGTTTGGAAAACCTTTTCACAGGAAAGAAATTTAATTGAACAAATATCAGAGAAACGTAACAAGAAACTCAATCCATTAATTGTATTGTTAAGGGAAACTGAAAAGTTAAATAAACCGGAAATGAAAGTTAAACTTTTTATTGATTCTTTTTACAGGAATTATTTGTTGGAAAGGTATAATGAGAATTATGAAGATAGGTTAAATGATTTACAACAGTTAATTGAAATCGTAAGTGTTTATTCAACTTTAGATGAATTTTTGGAGGATGCAATTTTAGATGCCAATTTGATTGATAATACAGATTCTGCAAAGTTAACTCTTTCAACAGTACATCAATCAAAGGGATTAGAGTGGGAACGTGTTTATGTTGTTGGTATGATTCAAGGTAAATTCCCTTCCAAACATGCAATAGATAATTTTGATAAACTTGAAGAAGAGAGAAGATTATTTTATGTTGCTTGTAGTAGGGCAAAATATAATCTACAACTTTCTGTCCCGTTGGTTGAAACCTTTACATTTGATAGGGATGTTGAAGTTTCACAGTTTATAACAGAACTTTCTGAAGAATATTATAATCAAGATTATAAGAAACCTAAGAAAAATAAGATTAAACTATTAAAAGAATTTGATGATTTCGTGAGCGCGGACTCTTTCTTATAAATATTATTTTTCTAATTTATTTATGAATACAGTTCGAACTATCTTACATAATGTTGGTAAATGTATCTCTGATTATTCTATGATAAGTGAAGGGGATAGAATATTAGTTTGTTTTTCAGGAGGTAAAGATAGTTTTGTTTTATTGGATGCATTAGAAAAGTTGAGAAATAAAGCACCAATTAAATTTGAAATATTTGTTTTATGTATTAATCCTAATTTCAAAAAACAAGATTATACGGAAATGAAAAATTTCTTGGAAAAAAATAAATATAATTATGAAATATTAGACACAAGAATTTCAAAAGTAATGGAGCAGAAAAAATCTAAAAATCCTTGTTCTTTATGTTCGCGTTTAAGAAGGGGAGTTATTTATAATTACGCACAGAAAAATAATTTTAATAAAATAGCTTTAGGTCACAATTTAGATGATGCAATTGAAACATTTCTTATCAATTTATTTTATTCTAACAAATTACAATTTATGAGGCCCCTTTATAAAACCGAATACAAAAATTTTATAATAAGACCTTTAATTTATTGTAATGAAGAATTAGTTCAAATGTATTGTGATAAATTAAATTATGTTCCATTTAAACAATATTGCCCACTTAAAGAAGAAGATTCTACTAGGTTGTTCATAAGAGAATTGATCAAGAAAAATAAACAGAAAAATCCTAAAATATATTTATCATTTTTAAACGCAATGAAATCTAAAATTAATTGTTTATGATTTCAAATATTTCTTTTTCATGTTCTTTTAACAAATCTCTTTGCCAATTATACATGTTCGGAAAAGTTCTTGAAGTTATCAAATCATCAATCATTTCCCTTGTCATAATCAAATGAGAAGGGATATTATGTTCTTCTGCAATTTTATTTCTTATTTCAATTATTTTTTCTGTTTTTTCCGTTCTGTTAGGAGTTGGTTTTCCTGGCTTCGCAGTTTTTTTAATTGTTGTAAATTTTTCTTTTTTACCTTGATTAACTTCATTATAAAATTCCCAAGCATATCTTTTAACAACAGGGTGGACACCTTTCATTTCTCTCCATTCATGAACATCCTTCGGAGGATTTTGAGCAATTTCAAGTAACCTTTTATTACGCATAATATAGAAAACGGGTTTGTTAACTTTCTTTGCCAATTCTTCTCTCAAGAAATAAATTCTTCTCAAAATACCTTTCTCAAAATCTTGTAATTGTTTAACACCTTTCATTTCTAATGGGTCAGGTTTTTTATGTTCAAATATTTTAAAGTCAACTTCCCTAAACATTTCTTCAACCCATTCTTTTCTTTTCAATTTATCTAATTTTTCATTTAATATTTTCTTAAGTTTAATCATATGCGCAGTATCATTAACTGCATAGTTCAATTGTTCTGGAGGTAAGGGTCTAGTCGTCCAATCAGAAACCTGATACTTTTTCTCAACATCTAAATCTAAATATTTTTTTAAAACAAAACCTAAACCGATTTCTTTATCTCCCAATATCTTAACGGCCATTTGAGTATCATAAATGTTATTTACTTTTATTTTATATTGTGTGTAAAGTATACTTAAATCAAAATTCACATCATGAAATATTTTATTGATTAATGCATTTTCAAAAATTTCTTTTAATGGTTCAACATTATTTATGTTCAACATATCTATAATATAATTTTTACCTTTAGCAGTTATTTGTATAATGCTAATGAACGTTCCGTAATGATGTAAACCGTTCTCACATTCAATATCAACTGCAATTTCTTCTTCGTTTTCTAATTCTTCACATAATTCTTTTAACTTAGAATTTGTATCTATGTAAATATAATCCATTGAAATAATTTGAAAAACTAATCTTTTTATACTTTAGTATTTTTAGAAATAAAAAATATAAAATATTAGTATAAAAAAAGAGATATAGTCCCACGGCAGGGTTCCGCCCCTGCAGGACGGTATGGGGGATGCTCCCCCATGCCCCCTAATGACCCCATGACCAAATTAAAAAAATATAAAATATTAGTATAAAAAAAAGTATAGTCCCACGTGACCTTTTCTTTTCGGTTGCTCACTTTGTTCGCATATCCTAAAAGAAATACTTACAAATCTTCGATTTGTGGTATGCCGCAAACGTGAAACGTTTGCCAGCAAGCCGCACGGAAAAGAAAAGATGCAAATTAGATTTATAATTAAAAAAAGTATAGTCCCACGCGGATTTTCATTTAATGAATATTCTTAACCACCACCGTATGGGGGTAGGGGCAGATGCTCACAAACGCAAACGTTTGTGGCACACTTATCCACGGAGTGGATGGTGTGTCCATTTGCTATAAGCAAATGAGCATGCCATTCGGCTTTGCCGAATGAGCAGATACTCGGGGAAGGGGGGTTTCCCCCCTTCCGCAGTATATTTGAACCGCGGTCTACAGATTTCCTCACGTAACCTTTTTTAGAAAAAAGGCCCAATCCTATGAAAACTTTTACGGTTTGAACCACTTTTAGCATATCGTGGGCCGAAGGCACCACGAAGCAAAAAGGGGTCATGCCAGAGTCTGTCATCCTTGACCACTAGACGATGGGACTATAT
>Ga0116156_10005034_pt1 | contig 11089 bp, 13 predicted proteins | sample AD_UKC045_MetaG_FD_89891 | JGI IMG/M metagenome (GOLD analysis project Ga0116156, IMG submission 89891) | Active sludge microbial communities of municipal wastewater-treating anaerobic digesters from USA - AD_UKC045_MetaG | ecosystem: Engineered > Bioreactor > Anaerobic > Digestate | place: USA... | reverse complement strand
TACGCCTGCGTGTCGCGGCGGGTAAGCACATTATGCTCTGGTACATGATGCACAGCCTCCCGACCTCCGCGCCGCAGGACAGACTCGCGTTCGTGAAACTGCTTGCGGACCTTCCGCCAGAGGCAACACTGCGCCTTAACTTCACTCCCTTTCAGAAGCAGCCGCACACACCAATGGCATACGCGGCTGCGACATTCGACTCAGCCGAGGCGGAGTTCCCCAAGCGCCTGCGCAAGGAGTGCGTGACGGACGCGAAGAAGGTCATCTTCGTCGGGAAAGGTCCAGTAAAACACTACGTGGACACGCTGGCCGCCTGCGGAACACGCAGTATATCTGACCTCTTTTTGACATACGGGGAAGCGCCACTTGGATGGACTGAGGCGAAGCTGAGAAGCGCGGCGCAGGCATACGGCAACGACCTCGGGGATATATGCGGGGAGTGGCCGGATACGGTTTGCCTTCCGTGGGGCTACATAGACATGGGCCAAGGCGATCCGAAAGACCGTTACGAACGGAAGATTAAGCCCGCTTTGTCCGCATGAGCTTGTCGGCCTTCGCCTGTCGCAGGTGCCTTGTGTGGTCCGTCCCAGGGGCGGGAATGCTGTCAAGTCCACCCGGAGTTGCGCCGGAGGGCGCGTGAGACACCATGCCTAGAAAGAGCCTAGAAAAGGCAGTTGAGGACGGGGAATGGATCGGCCTCGCGTGGCTAGCATGGTGCGCGGGAGAACGAAACCTCGCCGCCCTTGGCCGACAGTTCAACAAGCGCCCCGAAACCGTCAAGGCCAACCTTCTCAAGTACAGCCGGGCGCGGGCCGCAGAAGTCAGCGACGTTGACCCCACCGCCGAGTACCTGGACGGCCTGCAGCATGACCTCCGGGAGGCCCTGCGCACATACCGCGACGCTGAGAACCCGAATGCGAAGGTAGGGGCGCTGAAGCACGCCACCGCCTGCAGGGAGAAGCTCGCGGCGGCGAAGGGCGTGGTGACAGAGCGGAAGTCCGTCGCTGTCGGCCAGGACCCGGTCCTCGCGCCAGTGCAGGTTGAATCCACTCTCGCGGTCCTGTCAGACCCGCGCGCTTGCGAACTCGCGAACGCCCTAATCGCGCACATCTCCGGGGGAGACGAGCAGATCGCCGATGAAACCAGCGGACCTGACGCCACAACAGAAAGCTGAGTACGGCAACCTGTCGCCTGCGGGGCTTGCGTGGATACTGAGTGACGGGCGCTGGCACTGCGCCAAGCACCTAGAGCTTCTGAGCAACCAGCTTATGCACCTCGCCGCAGGGCGCATTCGGCGGCTCGCAGTGTTCATGCCACCCCGGCACGGGAAAAGCCAACTCTGCTCCCGCTACTTCCCGGCGTGGTTCCTCGGACGAAACCCGAACCTGCGCATCATCCAGGCAGGCTACGGGAACAGCTTCGCGGCTACATGGGGGCGGCATACCCGCAACGCCATCGACCAAGCGAAGCAACTTGGCATCTTCGGCGTCGGTGTGGACCCTGCGAAGAGCAGCGCGGATGAGTGGGAGATCGCGGGGCATGATGGCGGCATGTACTGCGTGGGGATCGGCGGCGGCGTCACAGGGCGCGGCGCGGACCTGCTGACCATTGACGACCCTACTAAGTCGCGTGAAGAAGCCGACAGTGTTACCTACCGGGAGAAGACATGGGAGTGGTACACAGACGACCTGTACACGCGCCTGCATCCTGGGGCGCGCATTCTGCTTGTGGCTACCCGCTGGCATGTAGACGACCTGCCGGGCCGCATTCTGCACGCGGACACCGACCGGGGCGACTGGACTGTCATCAACCTTCCGGCGTTCGCTGAGGATGGCGACGCCCTAGGGCGTTCGCCAGGCGAACCACTTTGGCCGCAACGCTTCGGCGCGGCGGACCTCGAAGATAGACGCCGGACACTCGGCACATACGGGTTCGCGAGCCTTTACCAGCAGCGCCCATCGCCCAGAGAGGGCGGCATGTTCAAACGCCATTGGTTCCAGATCGTGGACGCTGCGCCGATGCAGGGAGAGCGGGCGCGGGGATGGGACCTTGCGGGCACGGAAGGCGGCGGCGACTGGACCGTCGGTGTGCGCGGCGTGCGGAATGGACGCTACTACATCGAGGACGTGCGCCGAGACCAACTGAGCCCAGCAGGCGTGCGAGACCTTCTGCAAGCCACCGCCCAGCAGGATGGGCTCGACGTCAAGCAGTCCTTGCCGCAGGACCCTGGGCAGGCAGGCAAAGCGCAGGTGCAGGAGTTCGCGAAGTTGCTTGCGGGACTGCGGATACACACCTCGCCGGAGAGTGGCCCGAAGCATCTACGGGCGGAAGCATTCGCGGCGCAGTGTGAGGCGGGCAACGTGGCGCTTGTCCGTGGCCCCTGGAACGAGGCCTTCATCGACGAGTTCACGCACTACAACCCGGACGTGCGAGACCAGGTTGACGACCAGATAGATGCCACCAGCCGGTGGTTCACGGCAGTTACGGAAGACGTTGAGATCGAAGAGACGCGCACAGTAGACCTTGCGGACATCATGCCGGGGTACGCCCCGGAGAGGCTAGGCATAGCATGAGGCTACCGTGGCAACGGGACAAAAAAGCGGAACAACTGCAACGCAGGGCCGATGCCGCCTTTGCGCGCGTGGTCGAGACCGTCGCCACACAGACGGCCCAGGACCTTGCCGACGAGGATGCGAGTTGGCGCAAGATCGCGGCGGGCAATGGCTCGGAAGACCTCAACCAGCAGCAGCGAGAAGACGCCTGCGCCAAGTGCTTGTCGGTGTGGCAGCGGGACCCCGGCCTTGCGCGAGCCGCCGACCTGCTTTGCGCCGGCACATTCGGCCAGGGGATCGCGGCACCCAAGGCAGTAGACAGCCGAGTGCAGGCCGTCGTTGACCGATTCTGGGAAGACGAGGACAATCAGCTATACCTCTGTGGGCGCGAAGCGCGGTCTGTCGCAAACGTGCATCTCATGGTGTACGGGGAGGTCTTCTACACGGTTCACGTGAACCCGGCGACCTCCGAGGTGAAGGTCGGGCGCTTGCCTGCGTCCGAAATTACGGAAGTAATCACGCACCCGGAGAGTGACCGTCGGCCCGTCCTGTACCAGCGAAAATTGCGGCCCCTGGAGTTCGATTTCACGACGGGCTCTTACCGCAGCGCGGTCAGCCTGCAGACGTGGTACTACCGCGACGTGGGCTACATGGATGATGCAAAGCTCGCTGAAGACGACGCGGCGGCGGCCATGATCGGCGCAGCCCCAAACCTGCAGGAACAGGTCTACGTCTACCACTTGAAGACAAACACCATCGGCAAGCGCGGGGTCCCGGAGTTCCTGCGGGCATACGACTGGGTAAAGGCGCACCACAGGGCGCTATCGGACCTCGCGACCTGGACGAAGGCAGCCGCCATGTTCGCGTGGCAGATGAAGATGAAGACGAAGAGCCAAGCGGCTTTGACGAACGCCGCCAAGCAGTTCCGGGAGCCAGTGCCCGGCACCGGAGCGGTGGCGGTCCACAATGAAGGCGTGGACCTGTCTGCCATCGACCAGCCAAGTGGCAGCGGCAACCTCGCTACTGCGGTGCGGGCCATGCACCTGGAAAGCATCCGCGCGTTCCCGTTCGGGGAGCACTTCTACGCAGATGCAAGCACCGGCAACCTCGCGACTTCGCAGGCTATGGAACTGCCCGCTATCTGGGGCATCAGCTACCGGCAGGAGTTGTTCCGCGAGGTGTACTTGGCGCTGCTCGGGATCGCGATTGAGCGGGCTGTGCAGATGCAGGACTATCCGAACCGGCGCATTCCGCAGAGCGTTGACAGGTACGTGGATGTGGACTTCCCGCCTGCGAAGCCTGAGCAGGTTGCGGAACGGGCGCAGGCTATCGTCGCACTTGCGCCATTCATCGACGAGCAGGAGGCTGCGGCGCAGGCGTATAACGCCCTTGGAAGCAACGATGTGGCGCAACTCATGGAGCGCCAGTTCCCCAAGGAGACGAAGCTGGACGGCGAGACGGCGGAGGTTGACGGCGCGGATGTCGAGCCTACTGCGGCCCTGTCTGAGCCTGAGCTTGTGCGCGAAGCGGTGGTGACGGCCCCTTTTCAGATTGGGGGCCAGGGGAACGGATAGAGCGCGACTTCGCGGCTGAGTACCAGGTGCGCGTCATCAATGCGTGGCACCGGCGCGTTGAAGCGTGGTTGCGGTCGCTCGGCGACGCGGCCCCGAACCAGGGCGACTTGACGCGGCAGATACTCGGGAACGTGAAACCAGACGAGCGGCTGATAGGGAGCCTGCTGCAGGCGCATTACAAGGCCGTCGGCGACCTCGCAGGCGAGCTTGCGACGCGGCGCGTGATCGACGCCATGATGGGCCGATTGCGGGTAGGAGAGGCGTTCGGGGATGTAGGTGGCGCGACACCACCGCCGAAGGGCGAGGCTTTCACGCTGCCCTGGAGCACGCCGTCCAGTAGGTACGACAAGCGGAAGGCGGCAGGTCTCGGGCCGCGCACTGGCGTAGGCGCGCCGAACCAAGACGGGCGCACAACACTGCAGGAGCGCCTCGCGCGCGGCGAGGAATGGAACGCGACCCTCGGGCGGCTCGGCTTCAACCTACGTGATCCACAGATACTTGCCGAACTGTACCGGCGGGGCACGCTCATCAAGGGCGACGTGTCGCGAACCATGCTCGAAGACCTGCGGGATGTACTGGCCCAGCAGTTCTACAAAGAGGGCCAGTCACCTGCGCAGGTCGCGAAGGACATCCACCGCATTTTCCCGATGACCTACTGGGGGCGTGCGGAGACGATTGCCCGAACAGAGACGGGCTTCGCGCAGCAGGTGGTGCAACAGGCGTGCTTCACGCGGGATGGCGTGCCGCAGAAGGAGTGGCACGCGAGTATGCGCAATACCCGCGACACGCACAGGTCAGCCCACGGGCAGATACAGGCGACGGATCGCCCGTTCTTCGTCGGTGGCGTCTACATGATGCACCCGTGCGAGCCTGGGGCACCGGCACGCGAAATCGTGAACTGCAACTGCGATAGTTTGCCCGTGTTCCCTGCGGATGTAGTCACCATGCCGCAGAAGCCGTGGTTAGGAGAGGCGAGGTCTGATGTCTGATGAGCGCAAGGCCGTCCGCGCATTCGGGAAGCTGAAGGTCGCCTGCAAGCCCTGCGAGGAGCGGCGCGAGCGCAAGCGACAGGAGTGGATCGCGAGGGAGCGGGCGGCGCAGATGGCGGAGGATACGGCTCACGGTATGGGCCACCACAAGTGCGAACTATGCGGTAAGTCAAAGGGACCTGCGGACGCGCTTTGCGCCAGGTGCCGACGAAACGAGGTGACGTGACATGCCAGAGCTTGACCCCGCCCCGCAGAAGGGGCACCGCGAGCGGGTCACGGAGTTGTTCTCAGTATCGGACATCGGCCCCGCTGATAGCGAGGGTGACTACCGCATTCGGTTCGTGACGCATGGGCTGACCAGCGATGGGAAGCGGTACTATCCGAAACGCGCGAGCGAGCAGGCCGTGCGCGATAAGGTCTACGACAACGCGAAAATGTACCTGAACCATACGAGCCCAGCGGACAACGCGCGAGGTCATCGCGACGTTCGTGATTGGGCAGCGACCATCAAGCCGGGGTCCGTGCGTGCGACTGAAGACGGCCTCGAAGCTGTGGCCCATGCCCACCTTCCGGCCGCGAGGGCGTTCCTAGACGATCCTGTCGCTAAGGCAGCCGTTGGGCTTTCGCATGATACCTACGTGAAGGTCTCGAAGTCCCGCATCAATGGGGCTGACGTGCAAGTCGTTGAGAGCATAGACAGTTGCCTGAGCGTGGACTTCGTTCCTTCAGGCAACGCATACGGGCGCGTCCTAGAGACCGCCACCGATGAGGAGTTGATCGACGAGATGGAACTGACACAAGTGCAGGAGAAGCTGGACAGCCTCGCCGGTGCGGTCGATACGCTGACGAGCGAGGTCAAGCGGATCACGGAGGCACAGGCCGCGCAGGCTGCGCCGCCCGCGCCGCCCGCCGAAGACACGAAGCCGGAGAATGAAACGCCGCAAGTGGACGTGGACGCCCGTGTGCAGGAAGCGGTCAACGCTGCGACCGCTGCGCAGAGCGAGCGCATCAAGGTCCTCGAAGACGAGAAGGCCGCGAACACCTGTCTGGCGTTGGTGCGCGAAGCCGTAGATGCCCGCACGGACCTGACGGAGATCAGTAAGGCGCGCGTGGTGCAGACGTTTGCCGGGCAGATCATCGCCCCGGATCAGATCGTCGCCCGCGTGACAGAAGCCTGTGACCGTGAACGGCAGTATGCGTTGGACCTGTTGACCGAGGCCGGGGTGCGCACCCAGGTCAAGGGCATCGGGGCGACGAACAGTGGCGAGATGACCCGCGCGGTAGAGAGCTACAATGAGAACCTGCGCGCCAGCATGGTCGCCCAGGGCTACTCGCAGCAGGAGATCGAGAAGCTGCTTGCGGCCAGGTAGCAAGCGACGTTAGCAGCAAGCGGACAACCGAATGCCGTTGACGCAAGCGACGCAAGCGACGACTAGCTGACAACCACGCGCTGCCGTGCCTGCCTGACAGGTGCGGCTTTTGCGCTACTAGGCGGTGAGATCATGCCTGACATCTATGCCCTTGACGGCAAGGCCGAGTGCTGCAGCGAAGGCGGCGGGCGGCATTGGGACCTGTCTGTGACGGCAGGTACCCTTGACGCGGTGAACTCCGGCGACGCCATCATGTTCGGCGACATCACGGGGATCGCGCTGACTGACTACGACACAGAGCAGGACAGTGTTGTAGTAGACATCGCAGGGTGCCACGAGCTTGATGTGACGGCGAAGGACCAGGACGGCGGGAACCTCGCGGTCGAGGTGGGCACGCTGATTGTGTTCGACTACTCCGCGAAGCTGTTCAAGCCGTATGACAGGACGCACCACGCCGCAGAGGACACCGGCGTTGGGATCGCAATGGCCGCCATCGAGGCCGGGGCCAGTGCGACCATCTGCGTCAAGCTGCATCCGTTCCCGCTCACCACAACCGACTAGTCAATCCCCTCACGAGAGGAGGCAATCCACATGGAAACACGAGTGCTTGAGATGTTGGACAACGAGCCCGGTCTGGCTGGAGGAGATTTCATCAGCCTGAACCGTGTTGCCGAGGCGCGGCGCAGTGCTGTCCGCAATGGCAGCGTGCGCGTTACTGAGGTGCAGACGACCTCGGACTTCAGTTACCTCGCTGACACGATGGACCGTGCCCTGATGGTGTCCTACATGGACCAGACCATCCCGGTGTCCTATGACCGGATCGGCTACAAGCGCAACACGGCGGAGCTTGCCCGCGCTGGTGGCAAGGGCCGTGGGCGCGACTACCAGATCAACGCGGGGCGTCTCATCCCGCAGGTCCACGAGAAGGGCGAGTACCTGCCCATCGACGCCACTGACACGTACTACGAGATGCTGACCCACAAGTACGGCTGCCAGTGGGACTTGTCCTTCGAGGCATACCTGTCTGACAACCGGGACCTCGGGCTGCTTCGCAGCTACCCGCAGTCGTGGGGTCTGTCCGCGCGGTACACGCAGGAGTATGTGTTCACGGCGACATGGGCTGCCCACGCGACGTTCTTCTCGGACGCGCGCGGCAACCTGAACAACGACGCTGGCGGCGCGCTCACTGGCACCACGCTGGCGGCAGGCATTGCGGCTATCCGCAACCAGACCGACCCTTCTGGCAACGTTGCGCCTTACGCGGGGCCGCTGTTCTTGGTGGTTCCGCCTGCCCTGACGCTGACTGCGCAGACGCTTGTGGCGAGTTCGGCGGTCATCACAGGTGCGAACGTCACGATCCCTGCCGACAATCCGGTGCAGGGCGCGGCCACGGTCATTACCAACCCGTTCCTGCCTGTGCTGGATGACACGTATGGCGACACAGGCTGGTATCTGTTCGCCGACCCGCGCATCCGCCCGGCTGTGCGCTACGGCTTCCTCAATGGCTACGAGCAGCCCGAGATTTTCGTGCAGGCTGCCCAGGCACAGAGGCTTCTCGGCGGAGGGTCTGACCCATTCGATGGGACCTTCCTGACTGATGATATCGCCTTCAAGCTGCGCTTCTTCTTCGGCGCAGACCTGCTTGACTACCGGGGCGCGTATTGGTCCCAGGGCAGGGCGTAGACGAGACCGCGAACAGGGTGGCTCCCGGAAGGCGCCTTCTGGGGGCCACCTACGAACGCCGACAGAATTGGAGCGCGTCATGGCACAAAGCTACACATACGACCTGAGTACAGTAGTCGGCCAGATGCGCCTACTCGCTCAGGATACGGCTGGCATTGACGACTACACCGCGAGCTTCTGCGACGAGGAGATCGCGTGGGCGTATGCGCAGGAAGGTAACTCGCTGTACGCCGGGTCCGCCCTGTTGCTCGAAATGCTTGCACGAGACCGCAGCCGCTTGGCCGTGCGCGTAAGCCGGGGCCCTGTGAGCGAAGACCTCACGCAGGTGGCTGACAACCTGCGGAAGGACGCGGCACTGCTCAGGGCGCAGGCGGAGGAGCAGGACGGCACAGGCGCTCTCATGGCTATCATCAGCCCGAGTTACGAACGCTTCTCGCGGCAGACGAACATCGACATGGGGCGGCATGGGAACGGCCCGCTGGACTATAACGGCATGGTTGACGACGTGGTGACGCCGGGATGAACCAGTCCTCTGTCGGTAGCATGTTGGTTGACCTCTTCGATCTCGACGTGAACCTGCGTGTGCGTGTTGACCGGGCAGACACAGGCGACGATGACGCTCCGGGATGGCAGACGGCTTCGCCCGTAATCGACATGATGCTGGAGCCTGCAGGGGTGAAAGACCGGCAGGCTGGTGTCATGGCTGACTACTCGCATCCAGTAACGCAGGTGGCCTTCTGCAATGCGAACGCTGCTTTGCGCGTGGGGTGCAAGCTCGTCGAGTATGCGCGGAAGCGTGAACGTGGGGATTTCGTGCGCATCCCGAACGAAGAACGGCAGACATACTTCGTGCTTGCGATTGAGCGTGTGCCTGGTGTGCCTGCGCCGTTTGGGCAAGTGAAGTTGGACCTCTGGCAGATGTCTGAAACGAGGATCGTTACCAGTGTCGAATGACTTTAGCATCCGGGTCATTGACAGGGCGACGCGCGAGATGGCCGGGCTGTCCGCGACAGCACGCAGGGCGGTCATGGGCGGCGTGCTCGAAGCTGCCTATGTGGTGCAACGCGCGGCCAAGCTGAACGTAGAGCGCAACTTCACTGCGAACAAGGTCTTTGGGGCCGGGCTCAAAGCAGGCGGCACGACGCTGCAACGCAGCATCATCGTCTTGCGGAGGGACGCGCAGTTGGCCGCGGAGATCGGGCCGACTGTCATCTATGGGCGCATCCGCGAGCTGGGCGGCACCATTCGTCCGGTGCATAAGAAGTTCCTGTCTTGGTGGGAAGTCGGCCCTCCGAAGGGCATCTACTCAGACGTAGCGACCCGGCGGACGCGCTTCAGTATGCGCTCAAAGAAGAGCATCGAAGCGAACCTCGGATGGGCTGCTCACAGGGTCTTCGCGAAGAAAGTCACGCAGAAGGGCAAGCCGTACCTGCAACCGGCACTCGACGACAACCACGCGCGGATCACCGGCGCGATGGGCGGTGTGGTGCAGAAGTGGATCGCCCAGGGAGGCGCGGGATAGGTGGCCTACAAGAACCCCAAGGACATTCTCGACGCATTCATGGTCGCCCTGCGGGCCGACACAGGCACGGTATTGGGGGCCTGCACCAAGCGCAAGGGGCAGCAACATACGGTGCGGCTCGCAACAGGCGAGGTGGGCGCTGTCATCGTCACGTTGGACAGGCTGGCGGGCGGCGAGCAGTCTGCAGGCAGCGGTAACCACTGGTGGCACAACTGGACTTTCGCGGTAGACCTGGCTGTGCCTGACGACGAGACGAACCCGGAGGCAGCAGAAGACCTGCGACTGGACCTTCTGTCGGATTTCATGGAGTTTATGCAGGCGAACCGCTGCATGTTCGCCGCTATGACGGGGCACGTGACGGAAGCCAAGTGCGTGCTGATGTCGCTATCGTCAGAAGACCAGCAGGTCTGGCGAGGTGTCGAATTGCAGGTCAACTACAAGTCCCTGAGGTCTTAGCCTCCGGGCCGAAGGAGTGGAATGATCCATGCCACAGGAAGAGACTAGTGGGCTGTTTCAGTATCTCAAGTGGGGAACGGCTGCAGCGGACAAGGGCTTCGACGTGTTGACCGGCGGCGACCTGACGAACGACCCTGATTTCCGTCGGCGCATCGGCGTGGGCGGCAACGAGATTCGGCGTGGTGGGCTGCTCAAGATCGGCGGTAGCGCGCAGTTCGAGATCGGCCCGACCAACGCGGCCCTGGTGGGGCACGGTTTCCGCGCGGCGTACCCGCGCGGCGCGCTGACTGCGCTGAAGCTAGAGGGCGGCGCTGACAGTTGGGGGATAGCCTACCCGGCGGCGTATATCACGGGCGGCAGTATCACCTACGCCCAGGGTACTGGCTTGGCTGCGACCGTGCAGTGGGGCGGGTTGACAATGCCCACGCGGACGACAGGCAGCACCATGATACCGGCTGTCGCTGGCGGCTTCGAGGACTACCAGTGCGTCATCAAGATCGGCGGTGCGGAGTATTCCGTGCAGGCGTTCACGATCAACTGGAACAACAACGTGACATTCCACGGATCGGGCAATGCTGGCGCGGCAGGCAGCCTGCGGGCGCCGAAGTTCAAGCTGGTCGGCGTTGAGGAACTGACCGTTGACGTGACCACAGCAAAGCCGATTTCAGACGCCATTGATTCTGTGTTGTATGACTGTCTCGCGACGGACCTCGCGCTGACGTTGGCCGCCGAGGGGTGCAAGGGTGACACACTGGCAATCGCGCTGTCGAACATGATGATGAGCGGGCCTGAATCGATGGACCTGGTTGACTCGAGCACGCTTGTCCCGTGGAAGTACAATTTCGCGGGCAGCGCGCAGGCGGGCAGCCTCAGTTGGACGTACACACCAGCGTCGTAACACTCGGGAGGAAATGCCGTGTTGACAGACCTGCAGAAGATGGGC
>Ga0116156_10005032_pt1 | contig 11091 bp, 10 predicted proteins | sample AD_UKC045_MetaG_FD_89891 | JGI IMG/M metagenome (GOLD analysis project Ga0116156, IMG submission 89891) | Active sludge microbial communities of municipal wastewater-treating anaerobic digesters from USA - AD_UKC045_MetaG | ecosystem: Engineered > Bioreactor > Anaerobic > Digestate | place: USA... | reverse complement strand
CTTCGTTTATCACCCTGGAACTTATGGTGCCAAGCAGTTCATAAGGCAGTTTCACCCATTCCGCGGTCATGCCATCCCTTGAATGCACGGCCCTTATGGCAAGCACGTTTTCATACGTCCTTTTGTCGCCCATTACGCCCACGGTTTTAACCGGAAGCAGAACGCCGAAAGTCTGCCAGATTGTATAATACAACCCGGCTTTTTTTATCTCTTCCACAATTATATCATCCGCGCGCTTCAAAATTTCAAGTTTGTCTTTTGTAATGTCGCCAAGCAGCCTGACCGCAAGTCCCGGCCCGGGGAACGGCTGCCTCATAAGCACTTCTTCCGGTATTCCAAGTTTTCTTCCTATCTCCCTTACTTCATCCTTAAACAGAAACTTTAACGGTTCCACAAGTTTCATGTTCATTTTTTCCGGCAGCCCGCCCACGTTGTGGTGCGACTTAATCGTCACCGAAGGCCCTTTAACGGATACGCTTTCAATAAGGTCCGGATAAAGCGTGCCCTGCGCCAGATAACCAAAGGTGCCAAGTTTCTTTATATTCTTTTCAAATACCTCTATGAAATAATTGCCTATTATCTTCCTTTTTCTTTCCGGTTCCGCCACGCCCGCAAGCCTTTTTAAAAAACCCTCTTCCGCGTCGGCGTAGCGCACGTTTAACCCAAGCTTTTTATACATTGCCATAACGCGCTTTTCTTCATTTAAACGCAGCAGCCCGTTATTGACAAACACGTTTACAAGCTGTTTTCCTATTGCTTTGTTGATAAGGATGGCGGCTACCGTGGAATCCACTCCGCCCGACACTCCGCATACCACTTTTTTATTCCCGACTTCTTTTCTTATTTCGGCTATGGTTGTATTAATGTAAGATTCGGCTGTCCAGTCGCGCTTTGCTTTGCATATCTTCGCGAAATTGCTTATTATTTTTTTTCCGTTTTTTGTGTGCACCACTTCCGGGTGAAACTGAACGGCAAAAATATTTTCTTTTTTATGGCTGATGACGGCGTATTTGGAACCGGACGTAAACGCTGCCGCTTCAAAATTTTTCGGCATGGCCGTCATTTTATCGCCGTGGCTCATCCAAACCTGTTCTTTGGCCTTAAGCCCGGCAAGAAGCGGGTTCTTTTTAACATGCAGCTCCGCGAAGCCGTATTCCCTGTGTTTTGACCCGGCCACTTTCCCGCCGAAGAAATGCGATATTACCTGCATTCCGTAGCATATTCCCAGAACCGGTATTTTTAGTTCAAATATGCCCTTGTCCGGAATGGGCGCGTCTTTTTCGTATATAGAAGACGGGCTTCCGGAAAGGATTATGCCTTTGGGATTTAAAGCCTTTATATCCGCCAGTTTCATTGAAAAAGGGTGCACTTCGGAATATATGTTTAATTCCCTGACCCTTCTTGCAATAAGCTGAGTGTACTGAGAACCGAAATCAAGTACAAGTATCATGTCATTTTTCATTTTAATTTCCCGTTTTGTTTATTTTTTTCCGGCAGCAAAACTGCCGCGGTTATTATCCGTTGACCCTGTAGTTGGGCGCTTCGTTTGTAATTGCTATGTCGTGCGCGTGCGATTCTTTAAGCCCCGCGTTGGATATCCTTACAAACTTTGTGTCCCTCTGCAGCTCTGTTATTGTCTTTGTCCCGCAGTATCCCATTCCGCTTCTTAATCCGCCTATCATCTGATGCACTGTTGACGAAAGCCCGCCCCTAAAAGGCACGCGCCCTTCAATTCCTTCGGGCACAAGCTTGTCTTCTTCCTCGTCCCACTGAAAATACCTTTCCCTGCCGCCGCGTTTTTTCATTGCCGCAAGCGAACCCATTCCCCTGTGCACCTTAAAGCTTCTGCCTTCAAGCAGTACTGTTTCTCCCGGGCTTTCTTCAGTGCCGGCAAAAAGGCTGCCTATCATAACCGAATCAGCGCCCGCTGCCAGCGCTTTTACTATGTCGCCGGAGTATTTAATTCCGCCGTCAGCGATAAGCGGAATGCCTTTTCTTGCCGCGGCTTTCGCGCAGTCCATAATTGCCGTTATCTGCGGGACTCCCATTCCGGAAATTATCCTTGTGGTGCAGATGGAACCGGGCCCCATGCCCACTTTTATGCCGTCGGCGCCCGCTGCTATAAGGTCGCGCGCAGCTTCTTCGGTGGCTATGTTTCCGCCAAGCACATCAACCGACGGGAATCTTTTTTTAACTTCTTTTATCGCTTTTAACACGCCTTCGGAATGGCCGTGCGCCGTGTCCACCACAAGCGCGTCAACACCGGCTTTTATAAGCGCTTCCGCGCGTTCCATCATGTCATTGCTTGGCCCAATCGCGGCCGCAACACGCAGCCTTCCGAATTTATCCACTGTCGCGTGCGGGAATTTTAATTTTTTCTCTATGTCTTTTATCGTAATAAGCCCTTTAAGTTCAAAACTTTTATTTACCACGGGAAGTTTTTCTATCCTGTTGTCGTGAAGAATCTGCTTTGCCTGTTCAAGCGTTGTGCCTGTTTTTGCGGTTATCAGTTTTTCCGCCGGCGTCATAATTTCCTTTACCAGCTGCTTTTTATTTTTAACAAACCGCAGGTCCCTGTTGGTAAGGATTCCCACAAGTTTTTTGCCTTCTATTATAGGAAAGCCGGAAATGTGGTATTTGTTCATAAGTTCGCCGGCCTGCATTACGGTCGCGTCAGGCGAAAGGGTAACGGGGTCAAGTATCATTCCGCTTTCAGAACGCTTTACCTTGTCAACTTCCCTTACCTGCTCTTCTATTGTAAGATTTTTATGTATAACGCCTATGCCGCCTTCCTGCGCCATCGCGATTGCCATTCTGGATTCGGTCACCGAATCCATGGCAGCGGAAACAAGGGGTATGTTTATATTTATGTTCCTGCTGAATTTTGTCTTTGTATCGGCTTCCCTGGGAATAAAAGAAGAACGCCTTGGGACAAGCAGGACGTCGTCAAATGTAAGGGCCTCTTTAAGGATTTTTGATGAATTATTCATAACTTTGCGGATCATGATGTTTTCCTCCTTTTCAAGATAAAATATCACATTTACAGGTAATAGTCAATTTCATAAAAACGGTTAAATTTCGGGTATAAAGGCCGAAAAAAGGATAAATGTATCGTATTATGAAAAAAGTGTTTTTTCAGAATTACCTTAATTTAAGAGATTAATGCTATGGCAAAATATGAAATAGAGGAAATTAAAGCAGCCGCCGGAATGGTGATAATCCACGCCCATATTATTCCGCCCGCGACGCCCCATTTTACGGCTGAAAGCCTTTTTATGGAGCCGACGCCCATTATGGAACCGGTAATTGTATGCGTTGTGGAAACAGGAATTCCCATGGCGGTTGCTACGTATAAGCTTATCGCGCCCGCTGTTTCAGCGCAGAATCCGTCTATTGGTTTTAATTTCGCGACCCTCTGCCCCATGGTTTTTACTATCCTCCAGCCGCCAAACATTGTCCCCATCGCTATTGCAAGGTAGCAGGACAGCGCCACCCACATTGGTATTTCAAAAACATTTATAACGCCGGCGCTGAACAGAAGCCCTGTTATGATACCCATGGTTTTCTGCGCGTCGTTGCCGCCGTGTCCCATGCTGTATAAAGCCGCGGATAAAAGCTGGCCTTTTCTGAAAAGGTGGTCCACCTTTACAGGCGTGGATCTTCTTACAAACTGATAAATAAGCTGCCCTATGATTCTTCCAAGTATAAAACCCGCAAGGGGCGAAATAACAATAAATATCGCGGTCTTAAATATGCCGCTGTAAATAAGGGCGGAAGGCCCCACTTTTACAAGAGCTGCGCCAATAAGGCCTCCGATTAAAGCATGCGATGAACTTGTGGGAAGGCCAAAATACCATGTAATAAGGTTCCATACGCACGCGCCCATAAGAGTTCCAAAAATTATCTGCTGGTCTATAATAGCCACGTCAATTATCCCTTTGCCCATTGTTTTGGCGACAAGGTGTCCAAAAAAGAAAAAAGCTATAAAGTTAAACGTGGCGGCCCATATAACCGCGTATTTAGGCGACAAAACCCGCGTTGAAACAATTGTGGCAATTGAATTCGCGGAATCGTGAAAGCCGTTTAAAAAATCAAAAAATAAGGCAAGCAGTATAAGAAGTATTATCGTAATAGTCATAAACCCTCTGTTAAGCCTGTTTTACAAGGATTGATTCAATGTTGTGGGCAACGTGCTTGCAGATATCAAGCGCGGTTTCGGCTATCTGGTAAATCTCTTTCCATTTTATTACCTGTATCGGGTCCTTTTCTTTTTCAAAAAGTTCCATAAGCGCGGAATCCCTTAACCTGTCGCCAAGCGATTCAAGGTTGCCCACTTCAACGCACGCTTTTAATATGTTATTCATGTTTTTCATGTCCCTTAAGCCGGCAACAGCGCCGGAAATTACGTTAACCGCCTGGGTTATAAGCTCGGCAAACTGAACCATATTCGCGTCCGGACCTTTTAATTTGTACAGCCTCATCCTTGCCACAACAGTATTCATAATGTCATTTACTTCATCCATTTCATTGGCAAGCTGATGAATGTCTTCGCGGTCAAAAGGGGTGATAAAAGTTTTGTTAAGGTGGTCCATAATGGCGTACGCCATTTTGTCGCCGTTTCTTTCAATTTCTTTCATCTTTCTCTGCGCTTCTTCGCTTACTTCGGGCAGCGCCACTATTTCGCGGAAACACGCAGCTGCGTCCACAAGGTTAAGCGCCTGTTTGTCGAAAAATTCAAAAAAGTTAAATTCTTTGGGAAAAAATTTGGATAACATGGATAACTCCTTTTTGTTTAATAGTAAGCCGGTTAAACGCGATTAATATATCACGTTTTTTTCAAAAATTCAATTTGTTAATTATTTATTTTATTACCTTGCCCGGTGTTAATACTGTTAATAATGTGCAAATCTTTTTGTATAACGTAAAACTTTGGCCATTAACCGCGTTTATTATCCACATAGTTTCAACAATATCGCGTTCGGATTTTTCCCTTTATTTTAAAGGGTTTTTCTGGATTTATGGGTATTTCACACAGGATATTCCATAATAATGCTGAAAAAACGGCTTAAGCTAAAGTATGGCTGAAACTATGTAAATCCACAGCGAAATTGTAAACAAAGAAAGTATTGTGGAAACTGTTATGGAAGCGGCGCTGAATTCATGGTCGCTTCCGTATTTTTTCACAAGCACGTGGGTTGAAAGCGCTGACGGGAAACAATATGTAAGCACTGCCACGCCAAGGACCTCTTTTTCCGTTATCGGGATTAAATAAGTAAATACCACAAGGCTTAAAAGAGGGACAATTATAAGTTTAATAAACGCGGATAAAGCCAGAAGCAGCCTGTCCTTGCGTATGGCGGAAATATTAAGCCCTGCCCCCACAGCAAGAAGCATTAAAGGGGACCCCATCATTCCAAGAAGGCCTATTGTGTTTGAAGCCACTACAGGTATCTTTATTTCAAAGTAAGAAACAAGCAGCGCTATTATGCATGTAATAATCATAGGATCTTTTATAAAGATTGCGGCAATGTTCTCTTTCTGCGACGCTTTTTTATTAAGGAAATTTAAATACAAAACAGCCAGCCCTATTCCAACCGGCGCCACAAAACCCGTAACCACGCTTAAGCGCGCAAGGCCGTGGGTGCCGTACAAGCTGTACACGATGGGAAAACCGATATACGCTATGTTGGAGCGCAGTATGGAATTTACAAAAGCGCCTTTTTTTCCGTCTTCCATTTTAGATGCCATAAGTATGCCAAAGAAAAAAACGGTAAATGATACGGAATAAAGCCCGGCAATAATATGCGGGTCAAAACTTTCCTTAAATGGTACTTTATATATGCTGTCAAATATCATCATGGGAAGTATAAGGTAATACGCAAGGTTGTTCATAAAATTTTTTATTTTTTCTTCTATGATTCCCTTATAATTCAAAAAGAACCCTATGCCGATTATTATAAAGACCGGGATAACATGGTTGATTATAAGCATTATTTTATGCCCTTTGTTTTTTGCGCAAGCTTTAAAATATCGGCAAAGCTGCCGGAGCGAAAATCAGGGCTGTGGCGGTTTACAGCTTTCATATCAGCGTAGCCGTAGGTAAGAAAAAACGTAAAACAGCCGGCGCGTTTTCCCGCTTCTATGTCAAACTGGCTGTCGCCAATCATAAGGGTTTCGCTTTTATCCGCCTTATACTTTTTCATCAGCAGGTTTAAAGGGTGCGGGTCAGGCTTTCTTTTTCTTACGGATTCGCTGCCCAGTATTGCGTCAAAATATCCGTCTATGCACAGCTCTTCGTTAATACCTTTAATATAATGCGAAAGTTTGTTGGAGACAATTGCAAGCTTAACGCCCTTTAACTTTAATTCCTTAAGCGTCTCTTTAACGCCCTTAAACATTATAAGCCCTTTTTTGTAGTTTACGTCGTAAAAACGCCTGTACTGTTTTATCAGTTTATCCATTGATACTTTTTTTAAAACTTCCGGAAACATGTCTTCAATGAAGTTGTCCAGCCCGGTGCCCACCGCGGAGTGTACCTGTTCAATGGTAAATTTTTTCATGCCGTAATATTCCGCCATGGCGTTGGCTGTGGCAAGTATACCCGGCGCGCTTTCAACAAGCGTCCCGTCAAAATCAAAAATCATAAGTTTAAAATTATAGCTTATGTTCACCGTATCATCGTGGGAGTAAGGAGGAGAGCACGCGCAGATTATCTTTATTATATTTTTACCGGTGTTTTTTACTTTATGAAATGTTCCCGGCGGTATAAGAACGCCGTCGCCTTTTTTTACTTTAAAAATATTATTGCCGACAGCCATTACGCCGCTGCCTGCTGTAAAGTAATATAGCTCTTCTGTTTTTATGTGTTTATGGCCTATTGTGGCAAGGCCGGGTTTTAAAGACGCTTCGGCAAGGGTGACATTTTTAACCGGAGCGTTGGTGCTGTCTATTATGGTGCGGATTATGGAGCTGTCTTTTGTGACAAACGGTTTTGCGCTAAGGATGGAGCTTTTGTACAGTTTCATTTTATCGGGACCTTTACGGGTTTTCTGTTTTTAAATACCGTAATCTCTTTTATGCCTGCTTTGTCAAGCGCTTCATACGCGCGTATTAAACCAAAAAATGTGTCTTTTACATAATGCGAATCCGAACCAACGGTGATTATGTTTCCGCCAAGTTTAATATATGCCTTTACAACGTCAATGCCGGGCAGCATATCGCCGCCGTGATAACGGAAACCGGACGTGTTAATCTCTATACCCGCGCCTTTGGATATAAGCGCTTTTAAAATATCATCAATTTCGCTTTTAAACATTTCATAGGAATATTCCGGAAGAAACTGCACGCCGCGCCTGTGCACAAGGTTCAAATGTCCCAAAACGTCAAAATTCCCGTAAGAGGCAAGTTTGTAAACCTCTTCAAAATAAGCTGTGTACGCGCTTTTTATGTCTTTGTACTGCTGAAAATACTCTTCATACACCGGCGTATATTCGCCCACCATGTGAAGCGAGCCCATTATAAAGTCTATATCTTTGCCTTTTATGTATTCTTCGTATTCGCGCTTAAATATATGCGGTTCGCCCGCTTCAAACCCTTTCATAAGGCAGGGAAAACCCGCGCGCGCTTTTTCTATTGCTTTAGTGTAGCCGGAGTAATTGAACTTTGTGTGGTTCTGTTTATGCTCGGGGTGAAAGTCAAGATGCTCTGAAATTGTAATATGGCCCACGTTTTCGGCTTTGGCTTTATTAATTACTTCATCTATTGTCTGGGACGCGTCCCAGGAAAATGACGTGTGTAAGTGCGAATCAGTCAGGTTAAACATGTTTTATCCTTTATACGGTTTATATAAAAAATCCACGGGTTTGCGCCCGTGGATTTTTATTTTTAAAACGGCAGTGTAAGCCGGATTCTGTGCCCCGTTGCCGGGGTGCCGGCCATTAATCTAAGCGGCCTACCCGGAGCTTAAGGGATGAAGCATCCCCGCCTCCGCGTTTTCACGCGGAAGTCTGCCCCCTATTTGACCTTGCTCCCGGTTGGGTTTTCCATGCCGTGTCGCTTGCGCTTCACGCGGTGGGCTCTTACCCCGCCTTTTCACCCTTACTCCGTCATGAAAATATCATATACGGAGCGGTCTGTTTTCTGTGGCACTGTCCTTTATGCCGCGCTTTCGCGCGCCATACCCCGCTGTTCTAGCGGGAACCGTGCTCCATGGAGTCCGGACTTTCCTCGGAAGAATTTTCTGAATATTCCTCCGTGGCCAGCTGCACTGCCGTTAATCTGCTCTCTTCAATCTGCGGCAATTCTTCAAAGCCTTTGTTCTTGGCAAAAAGGACAAAAGGCATAGTTTTTATCCTGAAATTATACTCGTTTACCGTGTCTCTGTAATGATCGCGCTTTATCTTATATTCATGTATGAACTCTTTTGTAACCATGCCCCATTCAAGGTAATAAAACCTTTCACGCCTTAATTCCATCTTCTTATTATACTCTTCAAGTATGGTGTTTATTGACTCTTCAAGGCCGGCTATGTGCGCCGCCTTGTCCTTTAAAGTGTCGCCGCCAAGTATCACGCTTCTTGCGGCCACGGCGTCGTCAAAGGGTTTGGGGTCATATTTCATTTTGTCCTTATCCATCATTTCTCTGTACTTTATCGTCCTGTCCACTATCTTGCTGGCGTAATATTCCATCCTGCCCCAGTCTTCAACAGTGTAGTCCTTTAACCTTTTAAGCGATTCGGTAAAGACCTTATCATACATTACAATGCTTATAAAACCGCCTATTGCCATTCCTATCAGTACCAGAATAAGGGTTGTAATTTTCTTAACCACTTTATACCTCCGGGTTATTGTTTTACCTGTCGAAAACCGTTTTTAAACCTGTTATTTATTATATCAACCGAAAGGCGTGTATGTCAATTCTGAATCTCTTTATCCGTAAATTAACGTTTTGGCAGATTCCGCACCGCAAATTCCAGAAATTTGCCTGCCGCGGAAAGTACAGATTCCGAATCTTTCTTAAAAACAAGCCTTGCTTCATATTCCGCAAGGCTTTTAACGGCCAATGCCCTGCTGAATCTTGCTCCATTATTCAAAAATTCCTCGGTATTCTTAATTGATTTTACCAGATTAACCGCGTCCGAATGTTTTTCGCCCGCCGCGCGTTTTCCAAGATGCCATGCGCAAAGGGCATCAGCCGCAGAAATGCAGGCGTGGACGCTGTTAGCGGCAGACGCGTTAAAATTATCCGATTCGTGCATTTGTTTGGCGGCCGTTAAAAACTGTTCCGCTTTTTCCAAAAAAACAACATACAAATTTCTGTCAGTCTCCTGCGTCCTGATTCTGTGCGTCATCATCTCTACCCCTCTATGTTTATTTACCGCTAAATTATCTTTATACCTTTCATCGCGTTTTTTATAACCGGAAGGCCTTTTTTGGCCATAAACTCTTTTTGCGTCAAAATATAGGGCGACAAAGGATTCCCGTAAAGCAGAAGGCATCTTTTTTCAAGCCTTTCCAGTAAAGGCTCTATTTCATTTATGGCTTCTTCATCTTTTACCACTATTAAAAGGTCAATGTCGCTGTCCGGCTTTTCCTGCCCCGAAGCAACCGAACCATATAAATAAGAAGTAATGATTTTATCGCTTTTTAAACAGCTTTTTATGTTTTTTATTAAATCTTTAACGGGCTGTGCCGCTCCCGGCATTTTATTGATTACAGACGATATAATTTCATACGAATAACTGCCGGTATTTAATTCCCACAGGTTTACGTTTCCCGCCCTGGTGGCTTTAAGAAAATTTATGCAGAACAGTTCGTTTACCGCCCTGTTTAGGCTCATATGGGATATTTTCAGCTGCCTGGCAATTTCCCTTTCGCTCATTTTCGGCGGATTTGAAAGAAAAAACTCCGCCACGCGCGCCTTCATCCCTGTGGATATAACCTTTAAAACAGATTCATTGAATATCATACGCTCTCCTTTGTAACATAATATGTTACAATTGTAACATATTATGTTACAAAGTCAAGCGGGCACAAATCTATCCCATATCCTTTTATCCCATATCCCATAAACGAAATCAGAGAGACGGAGATAACTTACAGGTAACATCTTACAAGTTACAACTGAAGCCTGTTACACCAAAAACGCGCACCTTGCCATCTCCGCCATAGCATTTTTTTTGCTGCGACGGCCGGGAAAAGGTGCGGCTACCATTACCAATGCAAAACCAAAATAAACCTTCCGTCCCTCTGTCCCTCGCGTTCTTTCTTCCGACCCTCTGCCCTTCTGCCTTTTCCGTTATAGCTTAATTGCTTAAACAGCTTATGCTTATTTTTTGCGTTATAGCTTATACTTTTTCCCCGCGGAAAACGCGTCGGCGATTTTATTGCCAACGCCGTAATAAGCCCTGCTGCCGAAAGAACCGAACATTATGGGCTTTACTTTTTTAATGTCAGGAAGGTTATTTTTGCCAAGCACACTGCCGTCTGCAACTATCCCCACAATTTCATCGATAAACATGGTATGGGAGCCCGTTTCCACAGTATTTACAAGTTTGCATTCAAGGCAGTAAGGAAATTCTTTTATGTAAGGAGCATGTACAAGCGCGCTTTTTTCAGGGGTTAATTTTGCCTCTTCAAATTTATTATATTCTTTCCCGGAAACCAGCCCTACATAGTCGGCCTGCTTCACATGCTTTTCAGATGGAATATTTACCGTAAAGGCCTTATTTTTGGTGATATTGTGATGGGTAAGCGTTGCCTCCCTTAAACACACGCTTATGCACGGCGGCTTGCTTGCCGCTATCCCGCCCCATGCGGCGTTCATAATATTGGGAGTATCATTCTCCCCGTATGTTCCTATTATAAGGACAGGTGACGGGAGCAGTATCGGCTGCGGCGCAAGAAACTTTTTCATAACATTCTCCTTTTATATTAAATATTCTAATAAACTATTTCACGGGACGCGCGGGAGCACATCCCGTACGAAAGCAAAAGATTTTGTAGGGACATCTATGTAAAAAACAGTCAATAAAAAAAAGTATCCCTATATGAAAATTAAGCGTAAATTTTCATTGACTGTACTCCCCCTGTG
>Ga0116156_10005027_pt1 | contig 11099 bp, 7 predicted proteins | sample AD_UKC045_MetaG_FD_89891 | JGI IMG/M metagenome (GOLD analysis project Ga0116156, IMG submission 89891) | Active sludge microbial communities of municipal wastewater-treating anaerobic digesters from USA - AD_UKC045_MetaG | ecosystem: Engineered > Bioreactor > Anaerobic > Digestate | place: USA... | reverse complement strand
TTAACAGAATAAAGAGGACAATACCATGTCGTTTACTATTGGCTGCGACCCCGAGTTGGTGGCTCGTCATAACGGTGTGTTTGTTCAGGCAAACAAGTATTTCAAGTTTAACAGTTCTTTCGGTACTGACGGTAATTAAGATATCTTTGAAATTAAGACTAAAATGTAGTGGCAATTTCCACCAACTATTTTAAATTTTTCATTATTTTACAATAACTTACTGTTTTCAACTGCAAAACAGATTAAATAATAGCTAAAACCTGTGGATTAATCCCCACAGGTTTTTATATTTTAAAATCAAAATGTAAAAATTCGTTACAGATTTCGTTACAGAAGGGTAATTATTTAAAACACAAAAGCCTTATAAGTTGTTAATTTATAAGGCTTTATCTTTTGTGGGAGCTAATGGATTCGAACCAATGACCCCCTGCTTGTAAGGCAGGTGCTCTGAACCAACTGAGCTAAGCTCCCATATTAATCTACATCAGTATTTCAAAAATGTCTTGTAAAAATAATACAATATTTATATAAATGCAAGAAAAAAATTAATATTTTTAATAAAAAATTAATTTTCATATTTTTGTTAAGATAAAATAATTATTATATGGATTTATTAGAAAAAGAATATCAATTAGCTTTATTTCAAGCAAAATCACATTACGAAAATTTTCCGGTAATTTCTTTATTTTTACCAAAAAAAATACGTAAGCATGTGGCTATTATCTATAAATTTGCACGTACAGCCGATGATTTTGCCGATGAAGTAATTTTTGAGAATCAAAATAGGCTTTATCTACTTGATGAATATCAACAAAATTTTATAAATGCAATTAACGGCAATTATAATGATGTATTTTGGCAAACATTGGTAAATACCATTAGTATATTTAATTTACCGCCTCAATTATTTATTGATCTTTTAACAGCATTTAAACAAGATTTAATTAAAAAAGAATATAGTAACTTTGAAGAATTGTTAGGATATTGCAAAAATTCCGCAAATCCTATTGGGCGGTTAATTTTACGGCTACATGGAATTAATAATGAAGAAGCAGATAATTACTCAGATAAAATTTGTACCGCATTGCAGTTGGCAAATTTTTGGCAAGATATTTCGGTCGATATTAAAAAAGATAGAGTATATTTACCGATAAGTGATATTACTAAATTTAATTACTCAATTTTAGAATTGTATAATAGTACGTATAATAATAGCTTTATTTCTTTAATGGAGTATCAAATAAAAAATACCGAAAGGATGTTTTATGAAGGTGCAAAATTATTAAAATTTTTACCTTTAAGATTAAAATTTCAAATTAAATTAACAATATTAGGCGGCTTAACCATACTTGACAAAATCAAAAAAAATGAGTATAATGTAGTAATAAATAGACCGACTATTGACAAAAAAGATGTTATTTATATTTTATTAAAGAGTTTTATATGGATGAAGTAAATAGTGCTATAGACATTTCGGAAGGTAGTAAAAGCAGTTTTTTTTATGCTTTTAATTTATTGCCAAAACCAAAACGTGATGCCATGAATGCCGTTTATGCATTTTGCCGAAAAACTGATGATATTATTGATGAAGGGAATGAACCGGATGAAATAAAATACGAACGACTGAGAAAATGGAGAATAGAATTTGAAAAATCTATTAGCGGAAATTCGTCATATCCTTTATTAAATAAAGTTGCAGATATAATAAAACAATTTAACATTCCAATTGAACCCTTCTTTGAATTAATTATAGGGATGGAAATGGATTTACAAAACAAAAGGTATTTGTCATTTGATGATTTGGTAAAATACTGTTATCGTGTAGCTTCTACAGTCGGTTTAATGTGTATTGAAATATTTGGATACAAAAATAAATCAACAATCGATTACGCCGTAAACTTGGGTTTAGCATTGCAAATGACAAATATATTACGCGATGTAAAAGTTGATGCCGAAAAAAACAGAATTTATTTACCTCAAGAAGATTTATTGGAAACAGGTTATACCGAACAAGATTTATTTGCTAATGTTTACAATGATAAATTTATTGAATTGATGAAAAAAAATGCCAATCGAGCTCATAATTATTTTGAGAAAGCCGATTATTATTTAGATCCTAAAGATAAAAGCGGATTATTTCCTGCAAGGGCAATGCAACATATTTATTATTCGTTATTAAAAAAGATTGAAAAGAAAAACTACGATGTTTATTCTCAAAAAATATCGGTCTCAAAACTTGAAAAAGTATATTTAGCATTTGGGGTTTGGGCAAAATATAGTTTAATTTATTAAAATGAAAGTTTTAATTATAGGGGGCGGACTTAGCGGGCTAAGTACAGCCATAAATTTGGCTGATATGGGATATGATATTACTTTACTTGAAGCTTCTCCTAAATTTGGGGGAAAAGTCTATTCTTTTTATTCCGATAAATTAAAAAACGAAATTGATAATGGACAACATCTAATGTTGGGCTGTTATAATGAGACTATTAAGTTTTTGGGTAAAATTAAATCATTGCAATATGTCGATTTAATTAATGGTATTAATATTCCCTTTGTAACAAATAATAATCGAATCTTTTATTTAAAATGTTCATCTAACTTTTATCCATTTAATTTGTTTTATGCTTTTTTAACTTTTAAGTATTTAACTTTAAGTGAAAAAATGAAAATTGGTGGATTGTTTTTTGACATATTGTTCAATAAAGATAAAAGGGATTTATCGGCTTATGATTATCTGATTAAGCATAAGCAAAAAGAATTAATAACAAAGTTTTGGGAACCGATTTTAATTAGCATCTTCAACTGTGCTTTAACAGAAATAAGTAAAAACAATTTAATAAAGATATTAAAAAAAATCTTTTTATCCGATTCTAAATCTTTTCGATTTTTATTACCAAATGTTCCTTTAAATAAAATATTTATTGAAAATTCGATAAAAATATTTATAGAAAAAGGAATTAATTATAAGGTAAATGAAAGAGTTGTAAAAGTTATTAATAATTCCGATAAAATTACAGAAATAATTACTACAAAAAGTAAATACAACAATTTCGATTATGTCGTTTTTGCTATTCCTACTTATTCTTTAGCAAAATTATTTGATTTAGAAATATTAAATACAGCAAAATACAATCCCATAATTTCGGCGCATTTAAAAGTTATAACAAATAAATTGACTGATAAGTATTATACTATCCCCGGTTCACCAATTCAATGGATCTTTAATAACGGAAACGTATTAAGTTTAGTAACTAGTAATCCGGGTAAATTAATTGAATTATCCGAAAACGAATTAAAAACTCTTTATTTAAAAGAATTATTTAAATATTTCCCCCAATTATCCGAAAATGATATATTGGAATGTGTAATTATTAAAGAAAAACGTGCAACCTTTATTTTTAATGAACAAATTGAAACGATAAGAGAAAAATTTGTGTTATTATTCAATAATGTACTTTTTGCCGGCGACTGGACAAATACAAGTTTGCCCAGCACCATAGAAAGTGCAATACTAAGCGGACGACTTGTTGCAGATGTGTTAAAGAATAAATAATTACCGTTTTTTAATAAGTGGGGACTTATAATGAGTAAGTTAAAAGAAAGACTTAATGAAAAAATTCTTGGATGGCGCCCAAGAACCAAAAAACTTCAAAAAGAGTATGGTGATGTAGTAGTTGATCAGGTTAAAATTGAACAGATACTCGGTGGTGCGCGTTCAGTAAAATGCCTTGTTACAGATATATCGTATTTAGATCCTTTAGAGGGAATTAGGTTTAGAGGTTATACTATTAAAGAAATTCTGGAAAGATTACCTAAACCTAAAGGAAAAGAGATGCCCTATGTTGAAGGTTTATTTTATTTACTTTTAACTGGCGAAATACCTACTTGTGATGAAATAAAAGAGCTACTGGAAGAATTTAGACAAAGAAAATCTGTTCCTAATTATGTTTATGATGTATTGAAGGCAATGCCTAATGACTCTCATCCTATGAGTATGATATCGGCAGCTGTTTTATCTTTACAAAAAGAATCAATCTTTGCAAAAAAATATCAAGAGGGGATAAATAAAAATGATTATTGGGAATACTTCTTTGAAGATGCCTTAAATCTTTTAGCTAAATTAGGTACTATTGCAGCATATATTTATAGATTAAAATATAAAAACGGCGACATAATAGAATCTAACGATAATTTGGATTTTGGGGGTGATTTTGCACATATGATGGGAATAAATCCACCTTATGACGATGTGGCACGAATGTTTTTTATATTGCACAGTGATCACGAAAACGGAAACGTTAGTGCACATGCCGGTCATATGGTTGCAAGTGCATTAAGTGATGTTTATCTAAGTACTTCTGCAATGTTAAACGGCTTGGCGGGTCCTTTACATGGTTTAGCTAACCAAGAAGTATTAATTTGGATACAAGGTGTTATTGAAAAAATGGGAGGTAAAATTCCAAATGAAGAAGAAACTCGAGAATTTGTTAACCAAACTTTGGAATCCGGAAAAGTTATACCGGGGTACGGTCATGCAGTATTACGTAAAACCGACCCGCGCTACGAAGCTCAACGCGAATATGCATTAAAACATCTGCCCGATGATGATTTGTTTAAATTCGTTTCAAATTTATATAAAGTTGTACCCGAAATATTACTTGCACATGGTAAAGCAAAAAATCCTTGGCCAAATGTTGACGCACATAGCGGAGTTATTCAATGGTATTATGGTTTAAGAGAATACGACTTTTATACGGTATTATTTGGAGTAGGTAGAGCCTTCGGCGTTTTATCTAACATTATTTGGGATAGGGCACTATTATATCCTATTGAAAGACCAAAATCGCTAACTACCGATATGTTAGAAAAAATTGCAGGAATAAAATAATTATAAACTTTCTTTTTGTAATTTTTTATAAATTTGATACCATTCATAAATATTATTGGTAAAAGGGGAGGCGGCAATTTTGCCGCCAAAACCCATAAACCTATGGGTGAACATATTAATGTTTGTTACTCGTATATTTGTTAGGTTTGTAAAATTAATATCAATACCGTATTTTTTTGCAAGATCAACAGTTTTATTATTAAGTAATTTATACGATTTTTCGGAAAATAAACCTTGTTTAATAATATCCTTAACGCTTTCAAAACTTGCTTTGCTTGAATCAATTTTTTTATCAAGTATTTTAATTATCGAATAACCGTCTATTGTTTTAATTGGACCGTAAACATCGTTTATTTTTAGCTCCGAAGCTATTCTTCCTATATCACCAAACATATCTTTAGTTATATAGCCGATTATACCTTTTTTAATTTTCAAGTTTTCACGTAATGTAGAATTTTCTGCAAGTTTATCAAAATCATTTCCGATTTCCAGTTTATTTAGAATATTCTCAACTTGTTCTAAATTATCCACTAGTATTTCTTGAACTTTTATCTCTTCCTTTATTTTTTTTTCGGAGTATCTTTTATTATACTCCTCAATTACCTCAGTGTCAGTAACTAACATTGTATCCACAAAACTATTTTCAATTAACTGAGCAAGTAAATTTTCTTTCCACATTTTTAGTTCATTTTTAACGGCAGGGGAATTCTGTAAATTTTGTTTTATTCCTTCTTCTGTTATTAATTCTTGTTCGACAAAAAATTTTATATAATCAAGCAATTTCTTGGCAATCCCCTCTTTAGTCGCATTTTTTAATTTAAAATCTTGATACATTATAAACGATGTAAAGTCAATTGTTGCAAACTTTAGATTATTGGCATCAATTAAAATTTTATTTAATTGAGAGTACATAATATTATTAATATCTTTAATATCAAGTTCATCAATTAATAAAGATTTAAATTTTAATGATGAGTCAATTGAAATTTTCTTATTATAAATATCGAAAAATGAATTTACCAAATTATTAAATATATCTTCGTTAACGGAAAGTTTAATATCAGAAAATAGTTTGCCTAAATACTCCGCACCAATCTTTTTTGCTCTTCTTTCAATCATTTTCTGTTTAAGTGTCGATATGTTTTGTTTATCTGTAGTCTCGGCAATTCTTAAATTATTCCTTTTATGGATAACAAACCAACCTGCCGAAGTTTTGAAAGGGGGAAATATAAACATACTTTGAGCAGTTAAAATTTGTTTTTCCAATTCTTCATCTTCCATAAAACCTATAGTAATTTCTTTAGAGGTATCTGCAAATACTTTAATATTACCGGGTATAGTATAATTTTTTTGCAAACTGAGATAAACAGTATTAGCAGAAATTGAATCATCGAAAGCATAAATATCTGCAATTACTTTAGAATTGCTGTATTTTGTAATAAAGTTAATATCATCACCAGATAACTCTGTAAAAGGTTCAATAACCTTTTTATACAATGCATCTCTAATAAACAAACGTTCTGTTGGCTTAAATAACATCTTAAAATAAGTTGTAGTATCTATTCCTTTTTCAATTGCATATTTAGACCAAAGTTTTTCGGCTATAATTGTATGTAATATTTTAACTTTTACCGAATCCAGATTAAAACTATCATCAGTTATATGTGGCATTGTCTCAAATCTTATCTTAAATTCCTTATCCGAGATAAAATCATTTCCTATTTTTGCAACATTTAACGATTGTGAAAATAAAGTAATAAAATTAATTGTTAATAATAGTATCGGTAAGATTATCTTTATCATTTTAATAATACTGCCTTAATTGTTTTTGAATAATTTAAAGTCTCAAATTTAACAAAATATACACCTGATGATACCGAACGATTAGAAATATCCAATCCATTCCACTGCAGTGTATATTTCCCTCGTTCCATTTCTTGGTTACAAATTGTATTTATTTTAGTTCCTAAAATATCGAAAATAGTAATACTTACCATACTTTTTTGCGGAATCGAAAAACTTATATTAGTAATTGAATTAAAAGGATTTGGATAATTGTTGTATAAATTGTAATTAATTTCGTTGTTTCCATCATTCCTAATACTTGTTGTTTTAATAAAACTCTTAATTCCGTACCAAGGTGTTTTGTATATTGATTGGTCAATCACAATGTTAAACCATCCTAAAGCATCAGGGTAGTATCTAAATTTTAATAATTCGTTTTCTTGACCCATATTATTTAACGGATAAATATAAATTGAATCTGCATTAATATTTAATCTAAAATCTATTAATAAGGGATTTAATAATGTTGGGCTACTACCCCAATTATTATTAATTGTATTTAGTCCGCTCCAAATCATTCCAGTATTTTGCACCTTAGAAACTGCAGTAAATAATAATTTATGAGCGTTTATAATAGAATCATTAGTAATTGGAATTAAAGTGATAGTACCAAAATCCGAACAATTATTTAATGAAAAATTATTTAAAGAAAAATTAGAGTGTTGATTGAGAAAACCGGTAAGACCAATGAATTTTGATGATTCGACTGATAAAATTCCTGCTTTATTAATTGTAATTTCACTGTTATCACTAACAATAACATCTTGGTTAAATGACGGAAAATTTGTAAAATCAGTACTAATTGGGGCGTCAAAATCTACAATTTGAGTTTTATTTGAAAATGCAATCTTTTTATCAAAAAAATTATATCCTGTCCAAATTCCGTTATCAAAAGAAGGTATTTTAAATATATCAGTTTTAGATAAACTGATATCAAACGTATTTATTGATTTAGAAATCAGATTATCTCGAAATAATCGAGCAATTGAGGGATTAAGAGCAGTAAATAGAGGATTATTATGAATACTGAAATATCCGGAAATTTTATCTGATAAATAATCGTAAGAACCGTTATATTCAAAATACATTATTCCGTCAATATCATGAAATGTAGAATAGGCTCCTAAAAACAAAGGTGCTTCTGCCTGAAATCTGTTTGGGAAAGGATGATTATACTCGCTTATTGTATAAGGTTTTCCTTTAATTTTTACTCCAGCAAAAAGATTTGGAAGAGTTGAATTCTCAATTTCTTTTGTCATTGATGTATTATTAATAAACCAATCGGTATTTGACCAAGGAATTCCAGGAAATTGAGGATGATCCCAATAAGCGTGGTTATCTATATAATCACATTCTGACTGACTTATCAAATCTTGAAATCCAATATTCCAGTTAGTGCCAACAATAGGACATTGAACATTCAGAGTATTTTTTAGATAATCTTTCATCTCGTTAAAAAACGAATTTGTTAGATTAATATAAAATTCAGAATTATCCTTAATTCTGTTCTCTGAAAATGCTTTTAAGTCAGAATAGTTATTTCTAATTACATTTTTATCTTCAAGTGATTCATCGGTAAGCAAGCCGATAATTGGAGCTGTTCTAAGAGCTATATTATCAAACCAATAAGTACCGTCTGAAGAAAACTGGAATGCCAGTTTAGTTTTATTAATTACATCTTGGATACCTGTTAAAGTAAATGAATACTCTTGCCAATTTTCCGATATTAAAAATTCTTTTCCGCCAAAAAAAGTATAAGGCGATTCTTGTAACATTAATGCAACATATATCTTTTTTGAAGAATTGGCTTTTGCGGCAAATTTAATTAAATAAGTAGTATCTTTTTTTATTGTGAGAGATGTTTGCCTAAATTGAAGATGCCAATAAGTACCGGAAGCATTAGTAATATTAACTTTTGCAGATAGAATTCCCGCAAATGGGTTAATAATATCTTTCGTGATAGTTCCTGTTGTTCCGTTATTTTGTTCTAAAGACCAATTAGATGAAATAGGATTAGATTCGAAATCACCATCTCTAACTAAATTTGTTCCTGCATTAACAGTACTGATATTCCATGCATTTTGTAAATTAATGGTATTAGAATATTTATTTAATAAAAATTCATTCCATAAACTATCTAATAATCGAGAATGATAATAGGAAAGGACTCCGCCTCTGCTCTTATCTTTTAAAATTTCGTCTCGCCAAGCTCTAAAAATTGAATTTTCATTAATAATTTCGACCATTGCCATTGCCGGATCGTTACAAAGAGCTAAACCTGTATAAGGATTTACAGCAGTCAATAGTTGATTTGCGTATTCTTTTTGTAGGGTAATTAAATTTTTGTCAAAAATTGTTACATATTTTCCAAACTCAGGTAGGGAATCGGCATAAGTTATTCCATCAGAAATTTTAAATGTTCTACTTACATTTAAATTAATATTACTATAAATACGGTTTTCTTTAAGTTTTGCAATTGTATGATGAAGCAGATCTAATTTTGCAGGATTAAACGTTCTTGTATTAGGCATATTGTAAAAAAGTGAACCGGAACCCCATGGGTTATCTATATGGTGAAATCTGACTAAATTAAAACCCAGTTTTCGCATTCTACCGGCAATCTTACCTGCGTTTTCTTTATTAAGGAATGCCCCTTCTGCAACTAAGTTAACACCCCAAAATTTAATTCTTTCACCATTATTAGAAAAATTACCATCTTCGTTAATTGTTATGAAAGAATTAATAGGTTTTATTGGGAAAGAAGGTAAAAATTCTTGTGAAGATGAATCTAAAGAGGGGATATAAAAATTATATCCCCCGCTAAAGTTTTGAGCAATAATAATATTTGCTGAAAAAATAAAAATAATTAAACAACTTTTTATCATTTAATCTCAAATTTTTGTTCTAATAAAATTGTTTGAGAAGAACTTCCTATTTGAATGAGATATTCACCTTTATCAACCTTGAAATCATTTGTTTGCATATCGTAATATGCAAAGGCATTCTTCTCTAAAGTTATTTTAGCATTTTTCTTCTCTTTTATATTTAGCGGAACTTTTACAAAACCTTTTAACTCTTTAACCGGTCTATCTATTTTAGAATTAATAGGCATTATATATAACTGGGCAATTTCTTTACCGTTAAAGGCACCGGTGTTTTCAATATTAAAAGTAACTTCAATTTTATCATTATTTTCATTTATTTTCAAATCAGAATATTTATATGTTGTATAAGATAAACCGTGACCGAAAGGGAATAAAGGTTTTATTCCTTTTTTATCAAAATGTCTGTAGCCAACATAAATTCCGTCAGCATATTCGGTTGTTCCGCTTTCTTTTTTATATGTATCATATGCCGAACAATCTTCCCACTTATTTGGGTAGGTAATTGTTAGTTTCCCGGAAGGGTTAAAATCACCAAAAAGAATATCAGCAACAGCGTTTCCTAATTCCTGTCCGGCAAACCAAGTTTGTAAAACGGCAGGAACTTTGTCAATCCAGTTATCCATTAAAATAGGAGAGCCGCTAGTAATTACAACAATAACATTTTTATTTGCTTCAAGTATTTTATTAATTAATTCGTCTTGATTATTTGGTAAAATTAAATCGTCTCTATCCTTTCCCTCTGTTTCGTAATGTGCTGTTGTACCTACAAAAACTATTGCTAAATCACAATTTTTTGCTGTTTCGATAGCTTGTTTTAATAAGTCGTTATCCGGTAATTGCCAGCCTAATTTAATTCCGGCATCCCCCATATTTTCGTAATATTCAATTTTATATTTATAAAGTTTATCCTTTTCAACTTCAAAAGTAAAAGACTTTGTTTCCATTCCATGGTCATTCCAATCGTCAATAACTAATTCATCTTCAATATATAATCTGCTTCCGTCATCACTTGTTAAATTGACAACAGTTGTGCCGGATTTTGGAAATTTTAAATATCCCTCATAAACAATTGAAAAATTTTCATTATTAAAGTCGAGAATAGGGGAGTTATTACTCCAAAAATTATTAATAGAATTTTCAACTTGTTCTAATTTAGGAGTACCTTGCATATTTTTATTTGCAAAATATTTAACATAAACACCGTTTTTTGTCCCTTCTTTATCCAAATAAAAATACTTAGGTTCAATTACAGGGGCATCGCCATCTAAAATTAAACCGGGGGCGTATTTAATATCAATAAGTTTACCATATTTATTAGTAATTCCTTCTAAAGGAGAGATATTATAATAAGGAGCTACTAAAGAACTACCACCTCCACCGGTACGTGTATAAGCTGCATTTGGACCTATTATTGCTAATGTTCCTATTGCTGGCTTATCTATTGGTAATATGCCAAATTTTTTTTTTATTAAAACAAT
>Ga0116156_10005023_pt1 | contig 11108 bp, 5 predicted proteins | sample AD_UKC045_MetaG_FD_89891 | JGI IMG/M metagenome (GOLD analysis project Ga0116156, IMG submission 89891) | Active sludge microbial communities of municipal wastewater-treating anaerobic digesters from USA - AD_UKC045_MetaG | ecosystem: Engineered > Bioreactor > Anaerobic > Digestate | place: USA... | reverse complement strand
CTTTATACGGTTCATCAACCTTATAAGAACTTAACCAATTATTGTAACCATCTTCAATATTTTTATAATTAGATCCGGCTGCAATAATATACATTATCAATGCTTCGTTATAACCCTTCCAACCAAAATTACTTAGTTGTTTTTCGGGGTCCCATTCCATTGCTATTGTATTTTTGTGCTCTCCTTCTTTGTTAATACAAAAGAAATTCCAATTTACTTTGTTTGTTACCAAATCAGCCATTTTTCGTAATAATATTTCTTCCGAAGTATCTCTATCGAAATACTGAACGGCAAATCTAATACCTGCCAACAATAATCCCGTATCAATAGACGAAAGTTCGCTTTTCCACATTCTTTTACCGGTTTTCATGTCTAAAAAATGATAATAAAACCCCATATATCCGGTAGCACTGTCATTTTCGCTTTGTTCGCTATTTAATAAAAACTTTAATAAATTTACGGTTAATTTTATTGCAGTCTCTCTATCTATCCATTTATTTTCTACACCTACCGCCCAAACAGGAATGGCAAAACCAGTTGCCGCAATACTAGCCGGGCTATAATCGGTAGAACGATCTTTGACCAAACCGTTTTCAAAATTTATTTCGTTAATAAAATATAAAAACGTTTTGTATTGCAAGCTATCTAACATATTTTTTTCATCTTCCGTTAGTTTATAATTACTTGCAAAAACCGTAATACATGAAAACCAAAATATTAAAAGTATTTTTTTCATAATAATCCTTAAAATATTAAAAAAGAATCGGCGGCTGTTTTAAGAATAATTGTCAACCGCCGATTTATCTAGGGGAGGGGGTATATTAAAATTGAATTCCTATACTAAATCTATGCGTTTTTTCCAATCTTCCGTAATCCGCCCAAGCATAATCGAAATGAACATTATAACCGGGCATAAATTCGTAAATTGCTCCCGCACCAAATGTAAAACCGCCTTCACTATCTTCCAATAACAAATCTCGATATCCGGTTCTAAGCATAATAACACCAAACATATCCCATTCCAAACCGACATTAATTTTTTCGTAATTATCGTTTGGATGCACGGCATCTAATGCTAAAGTTACTTTATGTTGATTAGTTACTTGATAAGGTATAGCTAAACCGACTCTAAACAAAGTCGGTAACGAGTATTTATCAGTTCTTAACTCAGCCGGTAATTTATCGTTATCGCCGTTTATATCTGTATTGTGGTCATAATCAATAAAAAGATCTCGACCGTCATAACCTGCTCGTGGTCCAAAATTTGAAACACTTGCACCTAAAGTAACTCCACCTTCAACAATTTCGTACTGCACTCCAAAATTTAAACCAAATGTTGAAAGACTGCTATGCCAAATAGATTCATTAATATAATTAATTGATAACCCGACAGACACCCTATCGGTTAGCATTAATCCGTATCCTAACCCCAAAGCGAAGTTATTTACGGTATATTTTTCACCGGTACCGTGTTCAAATTCGACTGTTCTTACATCTATTTCGCCGGAGTTTAATGATGTAACTTGCAACATAAAACTGCCAACTCCTTCCAACTTTAAAGCACCTACGGCATAATTATAAGAAATATCTGCCAACCACTGGTTATTTGTAAATTGAACATCACTTCTTGGAATGCGTCCTAAAACAGCTGGGTTAAAAAACGTTAGAGATGCTTCACCGTTTAAGGCAACACCGGCATTTCCCATTGCTGCAGAACGTGAACTTGGCTCAATCTTCAAAAATTGTCCTATTGTTGTTCCTATTTTACTTTGTGCAATTACATTTAAATTTAAAAGCAGCACAAACGAACTTATTAATAACCATATATTTATTTTATTGTTTTTCATAGTCGCACCGCCTTATTTAATAATTGCAAATTTACCGATGAAAGTACCCGTATCGGAAGCATCCACATGAAAAATGTATAAACCGGGAGCTACTTCCATATTGTCTTTTGTACGTAAATCCCAACTTATAGTACCGTTTGTAATTGTGCCTTCGTGATATAAGGTATTAACCAATTCACCGTTTACGGTAAAAATTCTAACCACACAATTTGCCGGTAGTCCTCTAAATTCCATTTTACGCTCGCCTCGTCCGCTAACAGCATAACGTTGGGGTTCAAAACTAGCTGCACCAACATAAGGATTTGGAACTACATAAGGTTTTCCGTCAAATTCGTTTTTGGCATTTGTTTTATTAATAAACTGACCGGTTGTAGTAAACTGAAAAACATCGCTTGAAGAGTACGGTATATTTAATTTTAACTTATATACATCCCCCAAAGTTGCCGGAGAAAGAATATAATTATTTCCCCAACCTGTTGTATCCAGTTCTATTTTCCAAGTAGCTTTTAATACATTAGGTTGTGCCAAAGTATATGTTAATACTTCAATATACTCAGAAGGTGAATTTAAAGTACCCGAATTATCCAGATCCCTAAATCTAAATTTTAGCTTTTTATCGCCTGTAGTTGTTTTGGCAAATATCTTAAATTTGGATTGTTTTGCAGGTACGCCAACTGCAGCAACAGATGTATCAACTACAACATCCGAAAATTGAATTTCTAAATTTTCAGGGAAACCGAATCTGCGTAAAGTAATAGGAAAAGCTTCGGAATAACGTACTTTAAATTTTCCGTTGGTTTTACTTTCCAACGTAAATCCTGTATTTGCCGAATCGATTGAAATTTGTGAAGGAGTAGAAATAATAGGTAACAACCCCAATCCGACCTGTCCTATTCCTTTTCCGTCCAAATCGTTTCCGGTTTTATAAAGTGTATCTTTAGAAGTTTTATCAATAAGCGAATAACTTTGTGCTCTTACACTATCTTGATGGTTAACAAAACGAATTTCAAACAAGTGATTATCGGGAACAATATCAGGAATTTTAACTTCAATATTAACATTCCCAACTCCGGTTCCTTCAACTTTGGTAACATTATTTGCCGAAGCAGGAATATAACCTAAAACAGGAGCATTAGGATAAACTTCGGCTACGTTTTTAGGTAAAATAATTCCGCCTCGTAAAGTTTGGCTAACGGTAATTGCATTTTCAGAAGGATAAATTTCTATCGAGTCAACCCCTCTATCAAAAGCAGTAATGGCATAAAAATATCGTTGCCCGTTAATTACCGTAGTATCTTTAAATGAATGTGTTAAACCCGAATTATTACCAAAATAATATGCAACACCTTCAACGGTTGTTCTGCTAAATCCTTCAACATCATTAATTAAGTCGAATTGTGCCAAAGGTTTACCGTGACCGATAGGACCCGAACCGGTTGCTGTATATATAACTTGCGGATCTAAAAATGCAGGGTCGGTACTTCTGTAAATTCTATACCCTTCAAAATCGTTATTGCTTGTTATAGGGTCGTAAGCACTTTCGGCAGCGTCATCCCAAGTTAACATTACATAACCGTCACCCGCAAATGCTTTTAATGTAGGCATTGGTGGAGGAACGGCAAATTGATAGTTTGCTTTATATATTTGTTGTACTACTTTTGTTGTTGTTTTTAACTCTCTTAAATCTTGACCAAAACCCAAAGCCAAACTAAATCGTTCCGTTTTACCTGCTTCAAGTTTAAAAGGACCCGAAGCAAATAAAAATCCGATGTTATAATTCATTACCAAAGGAACATCAAAAGAACTATCGGGATTGGCAAAATTATTATATAATCTTTTTGGCCATTCTTTACCGTCATCAAAAAATACGATATTATCAACTTGAGTAGTCGGAGCACCTGTTCCTGCTTTAATTCTATTCATTTTAAATCCGGTTAAACCGATTTGATCCGATTCGTCAATATCCGTTCTATCAAAATTCGGCTCTCCGTAAGTAGGTTTACCGTCTCTTTCTCCGGTATCGTTTGTTCCAAAAATTCCGTCTGCACCGGTATCGTGAAACTCGGCAACCCAATCCATATCTTCATCACCTGTCCACCATATACCAACTTTGTATGCCGGCATATTAGTTACTTTATTATAAAACTGTTCAAACTTGGTTACTTCATAATTTGATTGTAAATAATTTAATATTGCTTGCTGCCCTGCAATTAACTCGCCGGCACCCCCGTCACGTTTTTCATCGGTAATACCGTCTTCGTCATTATCTTTAAAGTCGGAAGAATTACCGGGAGTTTCCATATAAGAATAACCTAAATAACCTGTATTTCCTATAGCACCGTGACCGTTTTTATCCCACGTATAAACTAAATTTAACCCGGCGGATTTATCAAAAAACGCATTATCATCATCCGATTCGGCAATGCCGTCTTGCCCAATACTGCTACCGCCAACACCGCTATCCATATATAATCCGAAGACTATATTGTTATCGTAAGTGGTAGTACCTTCGTTGGCAATATCATAATGAAAAAATATTACATTGCTTGCCTGTGGATTAGACCATTGAAAACCTCTTTGTTCTATTTTTAACCCTAAACCGCGTCTGGTAACATCTCTAACATCAGGGTTAAAATTTGGCCAAGCATCATAAAAATCATCATCATAAACAACAAAACTTTCTTGGTCTGCTCCGGCGTGTTTACCAAAGTAGCCGTTCCAACTTCCGCTCCAACCCGGATCGTCAATATCGCTCAATTTATCTATCCATTGATCGGGCCAAGTTCTTGGGTCGTTACTCATTGCTACGGAACGTCCTTTGTTAATTAACGGATCTGCCTGAAAATACCCGGGTCTTGGTTCAAACCGCATAACTCTATTATAAAAGGGGGATGTGCCTTGTCTTTCACGATACCCTGTTTCCATAATGTAAGCCGGGGTTCCGGTTGATTGCGTAACTTTTGCCAATACAAACGGAGTAGTTCCGTCACTGTAATTTTCTCCACTCCCTTTTGGTACTTCAACCGAATGGAAAACGCTTAAATCTACTCGTAATGGGTCTGATGGGTAATCGCCAACCATACCGTAGTTGTAAAACATAGTTCTAATTCTGTTGGCATCATGTGTTCCTTGTCTTTCAGCGTCCAAACGTCCTCTTAATTCCGGAGGCACAACAGGCAATAACGATTGAGCAACAAGCATATTACTTAAAACAAAAAAGCCTAACAGAAATAATTTAATTTTTTTAATTTTTCTATTCATAATTAGTTACTCCTAATAGAAATACCGAATTCAATTCTTCTCGGCTCGTAGTATCTGGATGGATTTGTTAACTGAACACGATTTGCAGAAGGAGTTAAAGAATAATCAGGGCTACCGGTTGAAGGGAAAACAAATCCGTTAACATATCGTGTATTTAACAAATTAAATACGCGAGCAAAAACACTTAAATTTAAACCTGCTATTTCAAAATATTTTTCACCGCGTAAATCAATTAGTACATAACTATCTTTAACGCCGCTATTTGTTTCTAAATCAGCACCAAAGGCTGTAGTACCTATTTCGGGTGTGTAAGGTTGTCCGCTTCCAAAACGAATAATAGCACCCAACGAGTAATTTTTATGCTCATACCAAATAGCAGTAAAATTTAATGTATGTCTTTGATCCCAAGAAAAAGGGATATCACGGGGTCTGCTATCTTTTCCGCTGGCAGCACGGTTGGCAGTTTCTTGCGGGTCGGAAGAATTACCGTTTGCAAATTGCATTGTATAATCTAATGTTAAACTTAAAGGTGATAAATCCCTATGGTTTAGCGAAACCGTAAACCCCGAAACACTGCCAAAATCAACATTGGTAAATCTTGCGTAATCGGCGGCAGCATATGTGCTTACAAATTCTACACCCAATAAATCGCGAATATCTTTATAAAAGAACGATAATTCGGCACCAAAATAACTTGATATAGCTTGTTTGTAACCAAATTCGTACTGAATTGTTTTTTCGGGCTTTAAATTGGGGTTACCCATTACTCCATAACTTATTCCACCTGCCTGCAAATTTTCAAGCACGGTATAATCGGCATTACTGTATAATTGGCCTAAACCGGGCATTTGATAAAAGTGACCGTAAGAAAAGTAAACCGATGATGTTTCGGTTAAAGGAAAGCTAAACCCCAAGCGAGGTGCCAACGCTGTTTTTATTGAAGTACTAACCAATTCAGATTTCGGTGCACCTGATATAGCATTTGCCGGGTTTTGTAAATCGGAAGGAACGGTTGTATTTGCATCAAAAAACTCAAATCTAACGCCTCCGCGTATTACAAAATCTCCCCATTCCATTCTATCTTGTATATACGATGAAAATTGAATAGGATTATATTCAATTACACGACTAATATTTTCTCGCGGTTGTAAGGTCTGCACACCGTCAACGGTTGTTTGTACCAAAACACCGGGAGAGCCAAAAGACATTTTATTATATTGTCCTTCAAAACCCAGTTCAATTAAATCTCTTCGGGTAACTTGATAATTAAAATCTCCTTTATAAACAAGTGCGTTAGTTTTTTGAACCCATCTGCCTAAATCTACCCCTTGAACTATTGCTCCGTCTTCGTAATTTGCATCGCCTTTCGGTGTTCCTGCAGCAATATATCTATTATCATATACACTTTCATACTTATAATCTTTATAATCAAAATAATTTTGTCTAAAATTCAATTTATAAAACATTTGTTCATTTATTGAGTGAGTAAACCCTAAACCATGAGTAAAAGATAACGTTGTATTTTCTTTTATACCGTCAGGATTTAATCTATACGAATGGTCATAGTTTTTACGTTTATTTTGATTTAAAGTTACCTGATAATTAAACTGCATTCCGCTTAAAGAATTATTGGTAATTTTAAATTGACCCGACCATTCCGACCAATTAGACATAGAAATTTTTTTGTTATCACCCGTTGGGTTAAATACCCTTGTCTCAAAATTATTGATATCCGTTGGGTTAAATCGTCTGGTTCCAAATAACCAACCTTCGTTGCTATATCTTCTACCGCTAATAAAGAATGTAGTTTGCGGTAAATAAGTAGGACCGCTTACCGTTATTTGGTAGTTTTGTATTCCCACCGGATTAAAATCATTATTATTAGGATATCTTGAAGTTTCGGTTGTATAATAATCTCCAAAGTAAGACTCGGCATATACTTCAAATTTATCGCTTCCCGATTTTAGAATAGCATTTACAACTCCGCTCATTGCTTGACCGTATTTGGCATCAAAAGTACCGCTAATAACCTGCACTTCTTGTAAAACGGATCGGTCAAGCTCTAATGAAGATGAATTGTTATAAGGGTTATTAACCGTAACACCATCAACCTGAAACTGAACTTCTCCAATACGTCCTCCCCTAAAGTGCCCGTCAACCACACCCGCTTGTAAATTTACAATTTCATTTAATCCTTGAACAGGTAAATTTTCAATTTCTTCTTTGCCCACTGAAGAAACCGAGCTTGTTTGACCAAACTCTACAATCGGCTTTTTTGCAACAACAACAACCTCATCTCCTTTAATTACTTCAGATGATAAAACTACATCTAATTTTGTTGTTTGATCTGCATTTATTTTAACTTTTTGAATAACTTTGGATTGATACCCTATATATTGCACTCTTACATTATAATATCCGGCTCTAATATTAAGTATTGCATAATATCCTTCCATATCTGTTGCAGCACCCATTGTTGTACCTTCCAAAATTATATTTGCTGCAATTAACGGGTTTCCGTCTTCATCCTGCACTCTTCCGGCAAGTTTACCGCTTGTTTGAGCCGATAAAACACCTAAAGTGCAAAATTGAATAATTAATATTAATAAAAACGGCTTTATTTTATTAGTATAAAGTGTAGGCACGTTTACCTCACATAAAATTTTATATTATTTAAGAAAATGAGAAAATCGAAAAATAAAACTTTCCCCAATTGCGTGGGGCAATAGGGGAAAGCACATAACCTATCATCTATTTCATCAAAAGGATTTTTCCGATATTGCTTGTATATTCCTTTGAACCGTTAAATTTGATTTGATAAAAATAAACACCGCTGGATAAACCGGCTGCGTTAAATCTATATTCATTACTTCCTGCCGAAATTGAACTTAATTCAACAGTTTTTACCAATTGACCTAATGTATTATAAAATACTATATTAGCATTACCTGTTTCGGGAACCGAGAATTTAATAGTGGTTGAAGGGTTAAAAGGATTTGGATAATTACCCATTAATTCAACACTTGTCGGTAATAATTTTACAGTATTTTCTTCTACTCCAACTAAAGTATTAGGATCTAAAACAGCCCAAGCAGTAGCGGGACCACCTGCGTGTTCTCTAAAAAACCAAACACGTGTTCCGTAATTATTTAATTGATCGTCAAACGAATCACCGTCAAATAATGCAAATCCTAAAAACATTAATTTATCGCCTAAATCGGCAGCATAACCCAATTTAGTTAAATCAATTTTCATTTCAATAAAATATCCTTCGTCAACATCCGAATTAACGTTAACGGTTGAAGCACCTTTTAAAGTATAAGACATTTTTGAATCGGAAGAATCTAATATAGCAGGTAAAGCATCGTAAGCTGCAAAAGAACCGTCCATGCTAAAATTTGCACGCAACAACTTAAATATCATTGTATTTTCAACGTTTTTAGCAACTCTATCGCCTAAAATTAAACCAAAACCGTCAACCTTATCGTAAACTTCGGTACCTTGAATAATTTGATCGCTTACATCTGCCGCTACATATAAATATTTATCTTTAAAAAAGAATTTAACTTTTGCATAAGCCGAATCTAAAATAGGAGGACGTGAACCGGAGGTTAATTCCGGTTGAAATTGACCACTCATAAAAGGACCAACTCCCGGGTAAGAATTGCGAATATTAGCATCGTTCCAAGCTATTTCATAAGTTAAAGCACCTTTCCATACTTCTTCGTTTAACTGACCATCAATTGTAGGGGCAGTAAAATTAGCTCCGTTCGGAATAATAATATCAGGTTGAATATCCGGTAATACTGCCGTATTAACTGTTACGTCCGGTCTGCAATAAATTCTACCAACGTTATTTGCATTTGTATTACCCCATGGGCTTTGCCAGTGAGTACGAGTTGTACTTATTTTCATTGGGTCGCCAGCAAATAAATAGTCGCAATCCCAAATACTAAAATTAAGTTCAACTACATCTCCCTCAGTTTTAGTAGCATCGTAACCTAAAACTCCTAAATCTACTACCATTTCGGTAAACCACCCTTTATCTTTTTCACCGTCATTAGACTTTCCGTCCATAAATGTAACTGCATCCCAAGCTTCAATTTGTGCAGGGGTTCTTCCGGCTCCTGTCCAATCGCCAAATTTACCAATAAAACGAGGAGGTCTTCCTACCCATGCTGTTGCAGTATCTGCCAAACCTTCTAACCACCAAGTGTAAAAATATTCACCAGCTGCAGCAGGTCTGCCGGTACCGGAAATGTCTTTTACAGACATTAAGATTCCATCCCAACGTGCCCAATCTCTTTTACCGCCTAAAGATGAATCGGGAATTATAAATCCCAAATATAATTTATTACCTTTAAATAAAAATTTAACAACCGCATCCGTAGGGTCGGTTATTGCATCAGGTTGAAATTCTTCTCTCCAACCGCTTGTGGGTAACCCTGCATCATATCCGTATTTAATTACCAAAGATTCGGCTTTAGCCCATTCCGGTTCATTAAAATGCCCGTCTAAAGTAATTGTGGCGTTGCCTATGTTACGTGCCCAAATTGCATCTTGTCTTTTAGCATACTGCCCCATTATGGTAGTTGCAACCAAAAAACCAAGAAGAATTAAGCTAACAAATTGTTTGTTGTGTCGTGTCATACTCTCTCCGTTTTTATTTGTTATAAGAAATTTCTTTTTTAAATGTAAACGTTTACATTGATAGCAAAATGCCAAATTTTAAATTAATTGTCAAGTTAAAAATTATAGTTTCGTGCTTTTTTTCATTCTTTTACACCTCCCATCATTATCCCTTTTATATAGTATTTTTGTAATGCCAAAAACACTAAAATTACCGGAATAATTGTAATAACCGAACCTGCCATCATAAGTTCGGGATCTTTTGAATGTTCGCCCATTAAGTTTGCCAAAGCAACGGGTAAGGTGTACATATTATTATCGGTTAAAACTATTAACGGCCACAAAAAATCGTTCCAAGTGCCCAAAAACGAAAATATTGCCAATGTAACCAAAATTGGTAAGCATAAAGGTAAAATTATTTTATAATAAATTTGAAAATCGTTTGCTCCGTCTATCCTTGCAGATTCAATTAAACTATCCGGTATTGAAAGTGCATACTGCCTAATCATAAATATTCCGAATATATTTGCCATACCGGGTATAATTATTGCAAAATATGTATTTATTAAACCCATATATTTTAACAATAAAAATAACGGAAGCATTGTTACCTGCGAAGGTATTATCATACTGCTTAATAAAAAGTTAAACAGTTTGTCTTTTCCTTTAAATCGCATTTTGGCAAAAGCATATCCCGCCATCGAATTAAATACCAACGAAACAATAGTAACCATTATAGATAAAAACAGACTGTTAATAAAATTATTACTTATGCTTAACCTATTAAATAAGTTTTGGTATTGAGTTAAAACCGGTTCGGTTGTAATAAATTTTGGAGGATATACATTAGCTTGCCCATCACTCATAAATGAGGCACTAATCATCCACACAAACGGTGCAATAGTTAACAATGCAAAAAATATTAAACCGAAATGAATAAAAAAGCTTTTGAAATTTTTCATCTTTCTTTCCCCTTTAGCCAAAACTGAATAATTGTACCTAACAGTATAATTGCAAAAGGACAAATGCCAGAGCTGCCGAGTACCCCATATTCCACCATCTGAACCCTTCTTGATACATATATTGAACAATACTTAAAGTACTGTTTAACGGTCCGCCTTGTGTCATTATATAAGGCTCGGCAAATAGTTGAAAGAAACCTATCATGGTTATTAAGCTTATAAAAATTGTTGTTGGTGCAAGCATAGGCAAGGTTATGTGTTTAAACTGTTGAAATTCGCTTGCCCCTTCCAAATATGCCGCTTCATACAAATATTCGGGTATATTTTGTAAACCGGCAATAAAAATAATCATATTATAACCAAAGTTTTTCCATACTGCCATTATTATAATTGCAGGCATTGCATATGT
>Ga0116156_10005022_pt1 | contig 11110 bp, 12 predicted proteins | sample AD_UKC045_MetaG_FD_89891 | JGI IMG/M metagenome (GOLD analysis project Ga0116156, IMG submission 89891) | Active sludge microbial communities of municipal wastewater-treating anaerobic digesters from USA - AD_UKC045_MetaG | ecosystem: Engineered > Bioreactor > Anaerobic > Digestate | place: USA... | reverse complement strand
TCTCATTGGCTATCTGTGATAACGTGTAGGCCTCCCAAGCTTTGCTCTTCTTTGTCTGCCGAATCTGATTGCTATAAGGAAGCGATGTTCCTTTGATTGTAATAGTTGCCGGCGGGCCGTCCGCGTCAATGCTGTCCAGCTCAAATTGTCCGCAGTCCAGAACTTTGTCTTTACCGTCGCCTAACCAGTTCTTCCTGACAAATAGAGCTTGAATGCTCAGGCCTTTTATTCCTGAGCTGCTTGAGCTGCCTCCGGAGGCGGTTGCCTTCGTCACCTGGTCAATACCAAACCAGCCGAGTGAGCCAACATGAATAGGGTAAGGCACTCCGCTTTTAAGGTTCACCCTGGATATGGTTCCGCTGTAGTTGGTGACGGCAGCTCCGGGCGTCCCTGTTCCATAGCTTGAATACTGTGGAGCTCCGTTTGCAATTACTGCATCACCTATTGCCCAGTCTCCGGAATCGTCTCCTGTGTCTGTTAAAGCAAGGTATTGTTCACTGACATATGCAGTTTTCCCGCTATAAGTTATAGTCGCCCAGCCGTTCGAGATTGCGCTGACTGTTATTTGAGTTCCGAAGACAAGAGAGCCCAGCTTCGTATTACTTGTTCCCGGACCGCTGCGAACATTCAGGCCGCCTTTTGCTGTCACCTTGTAAACGGATCCGGAAGAGGAAGGAGGACCGGAAGCGGCTGCCTGAATAGCTGCATTCAGCCATTTGGTCAGCCATATATCGTCACGATCCTCAATTTTTATCTGCAGGTCGTCGGTCTCATTTTCCTCTTCATCGGTAAAAGTCATAGATAACAGATACTTGCGTAGGGAAACGGAGATATCCACTCCATCAAAGTAGACCTCCGCGTCCGTGCGTCTTGACATGTCTTTGTCGCTCATCCGCTCACCTGCTTCCATGGAGGCAGATTAGCAGCTGAGCTTTCCTCAATTATGATATTGGGCAATACGAGGGTTATCCCAGCCGGGAATATGTAATAGTCCCGGTAAGCAGTATTAAGATTCATCAGCTTGTCAGTATGGGCTACATCACCCAGTTGAGCATGAGCTATGCTATCCCACATATCGCCCTGTACAGTTGTGTATGTTTTACTCATGCGTAAGCCCTCCTTGCTGCATCAACTCCAGCCTCTTCAAGTATGCCGAGGACTTTCTCTTTCAGGTCCTCTGTCGCATCCCTCAATACAGCTGCAATATCCGAAGCTGTACTTCCGCCAGGGAAATTATAAACAGGAGAAACTGTAAGCTGAATCGGCTTGTCATTCCCGCTGGAATTTGCGGATATCGCTTCCGTTGGAATTGCATTAACTCCGGCGCCAGCAGTTTCAGCCATTGCCTCCTTGACGTCCGGTTCCATGGATTCGGTAGCTTTGATGTACCCGCTCCATGCCATCTCTGCTCGATTCCACATGACACGAGATGGGCTATGGATCTGTAACCTGGCGTCGATGGCATCTATTCCGGCCTGAGCTATACGCTCATACGCAGCTTGCACAGCCGGCAACATTCCTTCGGCGCCTTTGATGAATCCCTGCATGGTGCTTTTTGCGCTCTCAGCTGCCTCCTCATCAAGGTTCATTCCCTCAACAGCGGTTTCAAGTTCAAGCTGCAGGGCATCCATGGAGTTTGCAAAGTCTGTTTCTATCTCAGCGAGACTTCCGGCAACGGTTTCCTGTTCTTTCTTGAGTTTCTGCCAGTTAGCGACCATTGCTGCCAGTTCCGTATCGGTAGCATTGGCCATGCCCGCAATCGCGTTCACGCTGCCCTCGCTGCCGTCGGCAAAGCTGGCTATCATTTCGGATAACCCTTCGATGTCAGCAGATCGCTCAGACAGGTTGGCAAGGTTCGTGTTGTAATCTTTCCAGTATTCAGCCTGACTTTCTAATGCATCGTTTATCTTGCCGGCACTTGTGGCGACAACATCAGCAGCCTCATCCCATAAGTCATATTGCCCCGTCACGCTGTCGAGTGCGGCGTTGTAAGCCTCTTCATAGGCTGCGGATAATTCAGTGATTTCTTTTCTGACCGAAGCTATAACTTCTTGAATGTTTTCGCCGGCCGCGGCTGCTTCTTCCTGAGCTTCTTGATAGAGCCGGAACGACTCTTCCAGTTCAGCGATTTCCACAGCGTTTTCTTCATAGGCAACAGATGTTTCATCAAGAGTAGCTTTATAGAGATCAAGCTGCTCGCGGGCAGCGTCTAAAGCCTTGCCTTCATCTCTTGTACCGAAGATCATTCCCCAGCCAGTGGTGTCATACTTATAGAGTTCGGCGGCATCTGACCACGCTTTGTATGCGATATCATACTCTTCCTGCGCAATTTTGGCGTTGTACTCAGCCGCTTCTTTTGCTTTTTCCAGAGAGCCTTGCTTACCTACGCGGTCAATGTAGTCGCTCCATTGTTCCTCTAAAAGCAGTTGCGATGCTTGAGCTTCTGCAATCGCGTACAGAGAATCAATGAATCCTTCGGATGAATTAACGACATCATCATAGTTGAGCGCCAGCTCCGGAACCTGCTCGTTCAGAGCTTCAATAATAGAGAGGATGGCCTGTTGATTCGCTGCAGCTCCATCGGTAGTTGATGTTAGCTCTTTCAGCTTATCAATCAATGCCAGGGTGCTGCGCTGTTCTTTTTCGATTTCCTCATAAGCTTCTGTATGCGAGGAACTCATCTCTTCATAGCTGTCCATCAGATCTTCGTGGGCAGCCTTATATTCTTCGAGCGTCTGTTTGCCGGTTTCGTATTCGTCCGTCAGGTCTTCGATTTTCCATTGGAGCGATTGTGCTTCATAGGAAGTATCGCCATAGACCTCAACCGTTTTTTCATACTCTTCGTTGAGATCCTGTAGCTGGTAATACTGTTCCCTTGATGCTGCTGTCAGCTCCCAGGCTTCATCTGTTCCGTCTTTGGACGCTTCTGTCAGAGCCACAATTACAGCAGAGAGGGCAGCCACTCCGGCCACAACGCCCATGATGATATTAAGTCCGGGTATTGCAGCTGTGAAAGCAGCCGAAACAATGGTCGCTATTTTCGTAATGGCTACATAGGCGGTAATACCTCCTACGGCTAACCCGAGCACGCCAATGAAGGTCGTAATGGCTTTAACCAACGTAGGATTATTCTGAACAAATTCAGTTACGCCGCCCAAGACATCAGTCATGACCTTATAAAGTTCTTGCAACGCCGGTGTCAATGCGTCCCCAACAGCAATCTTGAGATTGTTGTATTCGTTCTGCATCATCGTCAGACGGCTCTTAGTTGTAGCGTATCTTTTGTTTGCTTCCGTCGTAAGAGCGGAGTTTTCGGCCCAGCCTTTATTCGATGTCGCAATCGTGCGGTTGAGCAGATCCCCGGAATTAGAAAGGGAGAGGACCATACGCTGCATTCTGGCTTCGGTTATACCCAGCTCCGTGAGAACTACCGTTGCGCTCTTTCCGTTGCGCTCCGTGTCACCAAGCCCCAGGACAAACGCCTGCAAAGCAGTAACAGCGTCATCGCCCCAGGCCTTTGCAAATTCTTCAGCACTCATATTGGCAATGCTGGCGAACTTATCAAGGTCATTTCCGGTTTCCACTGCCGTCATCATGTCAGATATAAGCTTGCTCATTGCGGTGGAGCCGGCTTGTGTTTCAATGCCCAGGGAGGTAACTGCAGCTGACAGTCCTAACATGTCGGCCTCAGACATGCCGGCGAGTGATGCACTGGCCGCGATGCCCTGAGCCATATCAATGATTTTTTGTTCAGTTGTTGCATAGGAGTTACCGAGATTAACAACGGCGCTTGCCAGGTTGGAGTAGTACGTCGGATCCATCTGCGTGATGTTGGCGAACTGAGCCAGCATCGTTGCGCCTTCCTCGGCCGTCATGGTTGTCGCCGTTGCCAGCATAGCCATGACCTCAGAGAAGTCCAGCAGATTAGCTTTAGCAATACCGAGCTGTCCGGCCACTTCTCCAATGCCTGCAAGTTCTTCTGTCGCGATCGGGATCTCTGCGGACATATCCTTGATTTCCTGGCTCATTACGGCCAGTTCTTCATTGCTTAAATCCGTTGTCTTGGCAACGCCGGTCATGGCAGATTCAAAGACCATGGAGGCTTCAACAGCTACGCCATAAGCATCCACAATCTTTTTCAGCCCGACTGTTATACCGGCAGCTACAAGAGCTTGACCAGCAGCGCCGAAAGCAGAAGAGGCTTTCGCGCCGAAGCTGTTAGCTCCATCCGCGGCCTCTTCCTGCTTGGCTTTAACCTCGTCAATTTGCTTGCCGAGTTTGGCGCTCTCACCTGTTAAGTCGGCGGTGTCTACTCCGGCATCCCGGAGAGCATCGCCCATTCTGTTAAGCTTATCTGTCTGAGCAGATATGGAAGCGCTGGTTTTATCAATCTGTTGCTGTTTTGCCAGTAGTCTATTTTCAAGCGTAGAGGAATATTGGCCGGTTTCGGCCATTTCTTTCTGGATATTATCGTACTGCTGCTGAAGCACCTCGAGCTTTTTCTTGCTTGCTTCGATGGCACTTTGTTGTTTCTGGTATGCAGTTATGTCTGATTGCGTTTTGCTGAGGGCCGCGATTTCTTTCTGCATGGAAGCGATCGCGCCTTGCGCAGTTTTGAAGGTGCTGTTATAGCTGCCGCCCAGCTGAGCGTTCAGCTGAAATAGCATTTCATATTCTTTTCTGCTTGCCATACTTGGCCCTCCTTTCGGTTTAGCTTTGTTTGGATTCTGATACTAACTGGTTGCTCACTCTTATCCAGGCTATCAAGTCCGGATAAGAGCGGGACAACCAGAATGATACGGGGGTATTATTCGTCTTTGCTAATATGAGGCATTGGCGTCGGAGCCATTTCCCACCGTCACCGATTACAACTCCGATTTCAATAAAAAAGAGCGGGCTGCGCTCCTGATCTTGTTGAAGTCGGAAATAGGCATGTTCAGGAATGCGTCTGACCCGATAGGTACAGAGCAAGCTCTGGCTGCCAAACGGATAAGGTATTCGCCTGAGAAGGTCGGCACAATAACCGTTTTCCCAAGCTGCTGCATTTCGTTTTCAATGCTCAGCCCATCGTTGCCGGTGAGCTTGCCCCAGTCGAAGGTCATTTCCTCATAGGTCTTTCCTTCGTACTCATAAGGCTTGCGGAATTTATGCGTGTAGCTGTAGGAACTCTGTTCAGCTTCCTTTTCCGCTACTGCGAATTCATCAGCGTCAACAATGACGTCGGCTTTCTTTTTCTCCATGGTTATTCTCCTTTCTAAATACAGAAATAAACCCGGGACGGTGTTATCCATCCCGGGCTATTTGATTACTTTCCAAGCACGCGCTTGACATCGGACAGGTAATCTACACCGTTGACATAGCAGATGAAGTTGAGCGGGTCAATCTCGCGCATCTTCACGCCGTCGATGTAGGTTGCCCAGTAACGGACTGCATACTCTCCGGATCCGTTTGTCGGTGCAGCAGGAGCAATAGAACCGCCAACATTATTCTTAGGTACAACCACGAGAATATGTTTGACGGACTGAACTGCCACAGCTCCGGCCACGGTGTCCTCGGTCTGCTGCGCCACACGCAAATCAATGGTATGGCGTCTCGGTTCTGACAGCTTAATTGCCTGTGCGGTTGTGGTCCTGAAGTTGAGTCCGAGTGTCATGGCATCGAAGTGGCCAAGGATAACGGCTTCAACATTGCCGGCAATACCGGCGCCGGATATGGACTGAGTGAGGGACGTGAGATCAGGAAGAGAGGCACTCGCCATCCCGACGTACTCAATGCTATCCTCATAGACCGCAAAATTGATAACGCTTTCGTCGAATTTCGGCATCTGTTATTCCTCCTTCTTAGCCCTGCAGCGCCGACGTCACATAGTTGGCATCGTACTCAAGTACGAAGTCAATCTCTTGCGCCGGGCTGGGCGGGGTCATGTAAATGTGAACCTTGATGATACCGGCCATAAGATTGGTCAGCGGGTTCTCGCTGTCCTTAAACTCAGCGCGAGCGCCGAGCAGATAACCGGATCCTACCAAGCCATTCAGCCAGATATTGCAGGTGTCCATAATGGTATCAACCAGCCTGCGGTTCATCGGCTTATCGAGCTTGCCCCAGAATGTTTTGATCAGGGTATTGCCTACCCAGCCGAACATCCTGGACACAGGAATGTAGTAGTCTTTCACATCGGTGTTGGTCGGGAAGCATGCGGTGTAGTTGCCCCAGCATTTCATGCCGCCCATAAAGTTGAGCGCAGTAACAATGCCGCCGGCATTAAGGATATTGGCCTGAGCCAATGTGAGATTGATTTCCGTGCCAGCCGCAACCACCATCGAATCACACTTAAAGGATTTGTTCGAGGGGCTCTCATACGGATTGCCGCTATTCTCGGTGTCAATCTGAGCCATGAGTCCGGCCAGCTGAGTGGACATATGGAATGTGTTGTTGCCGAGCTTCAAAAGAGGCCAGCACAATACCTGATTCTCGTCAGTGAAGTTATTCGTGGCTTTAAGTGCTACGACTTCACTGTATACATCGGCGCCGCCATCCGCAGCTGTGCTGATGTCGATAAGAGCTTTTGCTTTGAACATACCATTGATACCGGCTGCCTTTGTTGCCATCACAGCTGCAACAGCAGTATTGTCAGAGAATCCCGGTGCACAGATGAGATCCGGCACAACGCCGATGGTTGTCATGCACTGCTCAATCGCTTCCATGCCCGCTGCAACGGCTGTAGCATCTACCGACGCAGGAGTTACTTTCTTGTAAGCAACGTTTAGGCTTGTTGCGGCATAAGCGTCTCCATCAGACAAAAGTTCGATGTAGCAGTATTCACCTTCGTAAAATACCGAGTAGTCCTCATCCTTCACATAGGCCGTACCAGTACCGCCGGCAGGCTTAACAACCAGGTTGGCATCGTCGATTGCTTCAATCGGAAGCGCGATTTTGTGATTTGTAACATCCTTGTCAGCTGCAGCTACCGCCTCGTTCATTGTTGCAGGTGCAAGCAAGTTCACGAAAATAACCGGTTGTGCGCCGAAAAGATTAAAGTGCGAGTACATTGCCTCGCAAAGGGTGTAGTTGTTCCATGCTCCTGAGTAGCCCAGCTTTTCCTTTGCTTCCTCAAAGCTTGTTGCAAGCACAGGAACGCCGGCAGCAGCTGCTGAATCTGCAGCTTGCACCGGAGCCGCTCCAATGAAGAAAGGAATACCGGATTCCGCAACATTGGGAGTGCCAACGCTGGTAGCCTGCTCGGAGACATAAACGCCATGATTAGCCATTCACTTTTCCTCCTTAATTAGATTTGCCGGAAGCAAGCTTCGTGTAATTCACGTTAAGCAGATTGCCGGCAGTTTTAACTTTGATACGATCTTCCGCTATGGTTTTGTCGGTCGAGATCAGCTTTCCGATCAGCGGGTACTTCTCAATGACAGTGGCCAGGAATGCCTTTGTATCCTCAAGCGACTTGTCAAAGATAGTACCGGACTGGATCACGCCGCGAATACTCGGTCCGATATAAACGCAGAACCTTTCGGGCTCTTTAACGGAAGGTGTTTCCACGGCAGGAGCTTCCTCCGCCTGGCTTTCTGTCTCAGCTATTTCCGCTTCGACAATTTCTACAGCTTCTTCTGTAGATTTCTTTACAGCCATGGTGTTCTTACCTCCCTCTGAATTGCCGGGAGTATCCACGTACTCACCATTTCCCCGGCATAGTAGGGAGCGGTGTCATCGGGATAAATCATAGATTCCAGCCCGGCCTGAAGGTCAAGCTGAAACTGATCTCCGATGACCACCTGCCGAAGCAGATGGATGCGCAGCCGCTCCATGAGATTGACTAACATGAGTGAACCTTCTTCTTCGTTGTCGTTGTAAACGCAGAAGATGGAACGCACGACCGCCGACGCCATTTCATTTTCGCCCTGGGGCTGAATGTCTTTGCCGGTGATCAACTGGTGTATGATGTACGGCGCCTTTTTCTGCGCCGCTCGACTGTCCGGGAGGCGCATCAGATGGATATCAGCCGCCCGGCTCTTTGCAGAATCTGCCGCGTCACCTTTTTGTTCTTTGACCGGAAGTATAATGTCTCCGGTCGCTGTATTGGTGATATCGCGGAGCTGTTCAAGCAGTGTTATCCGATTCATGATTTACCACCCCATCCGTTAAGAACTCTGGTGATCTCATGCTCCAAACGCTGTTCGAATATATCCCGGACAGTTTCATCCATCTTGTCTACGACTGTATCATTTTGCATCATGTGACCTGTGGATGGACCGTATTTCTGTTCCACCGGGAAGCGTTCAGATCCGACACGTTCAAACACTCCGATCGGCCCGAATACCTTTGCTGCAAAAGCATGTTCCAGCACGGTAGAAGCGCCGCCTCTTTTGACCTGTGTCTGCAAGAGACCATTCCTCGCAAACTTCGTATTAAACGTCAAAAGCGGGAGGACGTTTCCGCCATAACTAATGCTCATGGAAACTACGCCTCCCGCTTCACTGGTGATATATGATTTCTGATGGACATTGCGCATGAAGTCGCTTTTGTTGATGGTATACTCAGATGCCACAAACTGTCCGGCTCTGGTCTTTGCCGTATCACCGGCCCTCTTCAACGCCGCGTGACTGGCTTTCCATATCCCGCCCGGTATTCCTGCAAGGATTTTGTTTACACGGCTTAGGCTATCGGCGCCGACTTCTGATACTCTTACGCTCATTCGTCAATCGCCTCCAGTTCCAACCGGATCATGCCGACTTCATTGACCGATGTTGCTACAAAGAACTCTCGGTAAAAGGTTCCGTCATTGATCTTTATCTTCATGCCTTTCTCAGGGACTACACCGCCAAGGTCGGAAGCAGCGCAGTGCATGATGGCTGAAACGAGAAATAATCCCTGGACATGGTCTGACATGAGCTGCCGTCTATCCTCTTCCTTAATGCCTGTGAGCACTATGGGAATATCCTCATAGGTTTCACCGTCATAGATAACCGTATGGATATCAGCAAACTCCGAAGCGTTGACAAAAACGTTCTTATTGTCAGCTTCGACCATATCCTTGAATCCACTCATACGATAGGATCCTCAGCTCCGAGGTCGGGCGGGGCATCGTCCTCAGCCTCATCCTCGAAATAGGCATCGAGCGCAGCTACCATATCAGCTTTTGACATCCCGACCTTGTATGGTATTTGACATCCTTCCAAAATTTCGCGAAGCTCTGCAGCTTTCATGTCGGTGTTGTACTCAGGAATTTTCTGAGCCGTTTCCTCGCCTTTAGAGCCGCTTAATTCTTCTGGAATGTTAACGCTCGCGTCTTGTCCGTTCACATCGCCTGCGGCTGTTGCAACTCCTCTGGTGATGCTTTCCGTTGGCGGTTCACTATATCCGATGTATTTAGCGATACCTTCGGAAACAAGACGAGCCTCATACTCTTCGGAAAAAGTCTGAGGCCCATCAGCTTCGGTTAGTGCTACGGATGTTTTACCCAGGTTGCGGATTAACAATCCGGTAATTATTACTGACATATGCGAACTCCTTTCTCACCTGTCAGATTAACCAAGAGCTTGGAAGGTGATCCAAGCATTCTTATTGTTTGGAACAAGCAACGGACGGCTGGCCAGGTAAATGTCTCTGGTGTTGCCGGTGGCGTCGCTCACGTACTTAGGAACACGACGGCCCGCTCTGGTATGGAACAATCCATCTTCCTGCTCAACCTGAGTAACAGCACCATAGAGGGTACGGCCACAGTTTGGAGCGGTCAGAATTGCATATTTGGATGTAACGAATGAAGTATCTGACCCGTTGTCAGCAGTGTAGCTTTCGTCATAGGTGATTACATTGATGTATCTGCCGTTGACATTCAGCACGCAAACGAGAGCCGCGCCAGCAGGAAGCAGCGCAGGATCTACTCTGCCGAGTTCATAACGACGATTGTCGAGGAACTTCTCAATCTTATCATCGTTTATGATTGTGTCTGCCACGTTCGGAGCACAGATGAGGTCAGTTGCCGGCAGGCCTTTGGATGTGATCTTGCGGACCAGCACAGCCAGGTCTGCAAGGATGTTCGCGCCGCCTGCATCCCATTTTGTGTCCAGTGTTGCAGTGTTCGGATTGGAGCCGCTGTAGAACTGGATCTCCATTTCCTCATACTTCGCTGTATCATCGGCGATATGCCTCATGACCAGCTTGTTATTGAGTAACAGCTCAGCTGCCATTGCCTCTTCACGTCTGGCAATCATGTCGTCCATGTCCTGCATGTCTTTGAAAATGAGAGCTGCCTGACGCTGCTCCGGGGTAAGCTGAGTGAATAATGCTTCACCGAATCCGCGCTTGTTCAGATCGTCCACCGTCAAAGGTCTTTTCGGACCAATGAAAGGAGGGGTATAGCGCTCCATGGTGTAGCCTTCACGCAGGATTGTCACGCCGGCTTTTCTCGGTGCGACAAAAGGTGCTAATTTTTTATTCCCATCCTGGAATTCCATCAGGACGTCATCCGTGCTGAAAATGTCGGTTGCATCGTTTGTCGGGAAGTAGCGATCCCGAAGGAAAGTAACCGGACGAACAAGCTGGCTTGCCGAACGAATCAATGCATGAGATGAGAGAATGTTAAGATTGGCCATAATTCATATCCTCCTTATATTGCGACGCCGTCGCTTAGTAAGATTCCAACGTCCCTGAGAGCTTCCTTCGCACCAGTGGCCAGTGTGGCATCGGCTTTGAGAATAAGCTTATTTTCCACAAAGTGGCCGGTGCGGTACGCAAGCGCTGTCACGTCGGCTGCGGTTCCTACGGCAGTATCCTCTGCCAGAATGCAATTTGCGGTCAGGGTTTCATTGTCGGCCGCTGTAGTTCCGTGGATGACAAACAAACCGTCACCTCCGGTACCGGATGAGACGTCTAAGAGCGATCCGCGTTTCAGGGTAGCAGCCGCACTCAGCTTCCGAATAGTGATATGGAAAACGTCAGCCGGAGGGAAGGTTGCCGCGATCAGCCCGTCGTGGGGATCAATCGCATTTGTTTCATAAAGATTTCCCATAATTTATTTCCTCCTTGTTTAAGATATTGAATCGTTGAGCAGAATCCCGATGCTACGGAGTTTCTCCTTCGTGATATCCGTTATCCCGCCCAG
>Ga0116156_10005007_pt1 | contig 11131 bp, 11 predicted proteins | sample AD_UKC045_MetaG_FD_89891 | JGI IMG/M metagenome (GOLD analysis project Ga0116156, IMG submission 89891) | Active sludge microbial communities of municipal wastewater-treating anaerobic digesters from USA - AD_UKC045_MetaG | ecosystem: Engineered > Bioreactor > Anaerobic > Digestate | place: USA... | reverse complement strand
TGGCACCCTTCCGAGAAGCCGCACAGAATTAGGCTCCCGATCTGCCACCCTCCCCCGATTTGTCCCTGAATTTCCGCGAGCTCAGCGGCCAGGGCCGGGAGGTTCTGCGGCGTATATTTGAGCTTGAACGGCTCGAAGACTTGGGTAGCCACGACGGCGCCGGGGCAGGCTTTGGCCACGAGCGAGCCGATAGCCTGCGGGTCAGCGTGGTAAATCAAAACCACGTTCCGAACCTGGCTCACGTCGCCAGCCTGAACAACCCGGATAGCCATAAGCGCACCAGGACCAATTCAGCCGTTGCGGGCCCGCTGGCGACCACCGTAACGGCGTTCCCGGCCTTGACCGTCGCCGCGACCCCGACCCCCAAAGGGGCCTCATACAGCAGGGTATAATCCCCATCGGGCAGGGGGGGCGCGATGGCCACGACAGCCGGCGGAACGTCCACCGCAACCCCGGTAAGACGCACGCGCGAGCGGTCCACCGTGGCCGCTCCAACGCTGGTCAGGTTGGAGGGGTTGTACGATGCCTCTCGAATCGAGGCGGCCACGTTGTTCTGAAAATCGAGGGCCGCAGCAAACGCGGCGCCGTTGAAGGGAGCGGGCATGACGTAAGGCTGCGCGGCGCTTTTCTCCAGGGTGAAATCCCCACCGAACCGGCAGCCCACCCCGGAGATAGCCGGGCGAGCCGTCGCAAAGCCTGACGGGTTTTCGGCCGGGAAGGAGAGGAAAAAGTCATTCCCGAAACTGCCGGCAAGGTTGAACTGCGGCGCCAGGTCGATGTTGCGCGAACCGTCGTAATAGCAGGCAAGCCCCCCGGAGCCGAAAACCCCGAAATAGTTAACGCTCTCGTCGTCGAAGTAAAACGGCGCCCCGTACCAGGTGATACCACCCGAGAAAATCGCGCCGCTTTTCGCGATGGCCGGGCCGCGCCCCTCGCCCTGGTGGACGCTTCCGTCATACGTCCAAATCAGCCCGTTATTGATCGACCCGTTATTGACGACGGAGAGGTTACAGGTGTCAATCACGGCGTCAATAACCCCATCGGGGCTATTGCAAAGGTCCATGATAACCGCGCCCAGGTAGCGGAAATCAAACGTGCAGCCGATAAAAGAGACGTTTTCGAGGAAAAGCCCCTGGCTTGTCGTGCTGGTCCCAAACAGGGAAGTTGAGCCAGGAACAAGGTTTGGCGCCCCCTGGCACCGTAGCCCCGCCTGGCTCGTGTCCAGCGCAAACCGAATGTTACGGATGCGCCAATTGGTGATGTTCTGGTTATCGGCCGGGTCGAGCGAGCGCACGAAAAGCGCCGGCTGCGCCCCGCCGCGCCAGGTAACGACCCCTTGCCCGGTGATGGTGAGGTTACTCAACTGGCCATCGCCAGCGGTCACCACGACCGATTCAAGGTAATCGCCTGCCGCCACGAGGATTTCGCTAGGCGCCGGCTGCGCCGCCCGCGCCGCCAGGATGGCCGCGCCGATGGTCTTGAACGGCTTTCCGATGTCGCCCCGGGCCCCCGTCACGTCGTCGCCGTTGGTCCCTACCCAAATCAGCGAATCGGGTTGAGTGTTGGCGGAGGGTGGCGAGCTCCCCGCACCAACCCACGTCACCGGCTGGGCCAGCGCTAGCGCAATTTCGCCCTGCGATAGCTCCAGGTCGAGCGCTTCGACGCCCGCGGTATCGGCCTGCACTTCCCACGTCACGACCCCGGGCACGTCGGCAAAGGCGACGATGCGCTTACCCCCCCGCGGGGGGCTATCCGCGGCGGGCGAGAGCACGCGGGCGGTTGAGAGGTTGTACAACTGGTTTCCGGTACGCGCCCGGATCGCCACGGTAGCCGGCACGGTCGAGCCGTCGGGCTGGTTGAGCGAGACGCACAGAGCGCCGGCAGGGTTACCGACAGTGAGGGTTTTGGTGACGCTGGCCATGGTGCTAACCTCGGGTGATGAGCGACGGGAAAACGGTAAAACAGACGCAAGAGACGCTTGCGGATCTGCTGCAAGACGCCTCCAAAATCGTGCGAGAGTCGGGCGTTGTCGAGGGCGCCAAGCACATCAAAAAGGCGGTAGACCTGGACGCCGCGAGACGCGGCGCCATGGATCTCGCTGATGATCTGCTGGCGCTCCTGGGCAACAAGTTAGCCCTGCGGCAGCGCGGGGGCCGGGGGCTGCGCGGGGGGCTGCTGCGGGGGCTTGGGGGCGAACGCCTCCGCAGCCATCAAGAACGCCTCCGCAGCCACAAAGCAGGCTTGAGCCTGCGCCAGCTGCTCATCCTGTCCAAGCTGCAACAGGCGAGGGCCGACCGAGGCAACAAACAACTGAAACGCGAGGGCACGAACGTCCATAACTCACCAGGTGGGGGAGGTGGGGTTATCAGCCCGGCGGGCACCTCCGAAGCCCCGCCCAGCTGTTCGGAAATAAGCTCGTCGAAGGACTTGGACAGCTCCGGGGGGAGCTCGCGCGGCGGGGGGGCCTCTGAGGGCTCACCCTGGGGCGCCGTCGCTTGCGGTCCGGTATTTTCTGCGGCCGGCTGGGGGGGTGCATCGAGCTCGGCCAGGTCGGCCGGCGCGGCGAGCTCGCCACCCTCGACGGTGAGCAAGTGCATGCACACCTCCGAGCAAGCGACGGTTACCCCGGCCTCGTGCGAGCCCCCGAACCACCACCCGTCAGGGACGCGCACGAACGCACCGCACGCCACCCCGACCGCTTCAGCCAGACACGCACCGCAAATCAAAAACACGTCCTGCATGGGGCTAACCTCCGCCCCCAGAGTAGCACCAGGGCGAGCATTCCTAGAGCGAATGCGCCGGCCTCTGCCCCGCCCCCTCCGCCGCCCCCGCTGGGGGGCTTGGTGGGCGAGCTCGCAAGCGTGACTAGGACCCCTTCGCCTAGCGCCGCCCCGATGGCCGCAGCGTTGCGAGCGATGGCCTTAGCGTAGCCGTCTATCCTGGCCTCTCGGGTCGCCCCGAAGCCCTGGTAATAATGGCTGTCGTACATGGCCGCTGCAATCGCTCGCGCGTCACCCGAGGCGAGCACCTTAGCCACCCCGGGCCGGTCGGTGGTAAGCAGTTGCACCAGGTGACGGGCCCCTTTCTCGGGGCTGTCGTACTTCCGGAAACAGACCGCGTAGCTAACGCTGGTCCCCTGCGCGGTGGGGCTTGAATCCTTGTGCAAAAACGAGCCGTCCGGACACTGGCCATCCTTGGGTTTGCAGCACTGGACCGCGCCGAAATTGTTGGAGCCAGCGAAGGGGGGCGCCTCGCCGTGGTTGGTTTCGAGGCGAGAAACCGACTGAATAGCCTGCCGCTCGTGAGGCGTCGGGGGGTGCCCGGTGTGCGCCTGGAACGCCTCAAAAAAGAGCTTAGCGGCCTGCTGCTCGTTCACCCGCTGGCCCCCTTGTTTTGCTGCTCGATTCGCTCCCAAACGGTAATCAAAACCGCCTGCTGCTCTGGCTTGAGCTTGCTCAAAATCTCTTCAAATTGCTTGCCGTCGAGCGACTTTAGGAACGCCTCGACAGCCATCAACGCAGGGCTACCCATCTCGGGCACAGCCTTAGAGCCCAGGTACGCATTGACGGCCGCAGCGCCCAGCAAAACCGTTTTCTCGAAGATGTCGTTTTTGCGCTTCTCTTCGCCCTTGGCCTTCTCTGCGATCACCTCGCGCTCTTGCCGCATCGAAAGCAAATCCTCGATGAGCACGACGGTTTCCATGTGCTTGGCTTCGAGCTCGGTTATCCGGGCCGCTTTCGCCTGGTTTTCGCCCTTTAGGAAGTTGAGCACCGCCAGGCTATCGGAGCGTTGATCCTTGACCAGCTGGAGCAAAAGCCGCTCTTTCACCTCCAGGTGGCGCAAGAGAGTTTGCGTCATGGCGGTAAAACCCGCCGCGAGTGCGCCCGGGTTCCCATCGGCGCCGTTGAGCTCTCCGGTCGAGTAGGCCCCCCCGGCGCGCGTCCCCTCAGCGGCCACCGACACCGACGCCAGCGGCCTATCATCCCCTTCCCGGTAGCCCGCGAGGGTGTAGGTTTGCCGCCCGCGCCAGCTGTTCGCGTCGTCCTGAATAAGCGCGTTCCAATCGTGCGCGATCTGGTCCGCGTCTAGGTCGTTTTGCGGTAGGTCGTCCTCTAGCAGCACCGTCCCCGAATCGGGCGACAGCTGGTGAACTACCCGCACCTTGACTAGAGCGCCCTTGCTTTTGCCGACACAGGACCGCACCCACCCCGCAATTTTGGCTACGTTGATCGAGCTCACCACGTCACCTCCGGAGAAGTGAGCTTAGCAACAGAGCGCCGCCAATGAATAGCCCCGCGGTCACCAGCGCCCCGCCGACGCTGTTAGCTACCTGGGTTGCAGGGCCGGGGGGCGGGTCGGGGGGCTTGGGGACGGGGCTAGCGTCCTTGCCTAGCATGTCGATAAGCGCCTTTTGGTAGCGCTCCCCTTCCCGCTTATAGGCCAGCGTCCTTTCCTTGAGCTCGGAGGCGGTTAGCCAGGTGACTTTCCCGGCTTGCTTGTCCTGAATATACCGCAGAAACGCGAGCCAATCGCCGTAAAAGGTTTTCCAGTCCGAGAAAAGCGCTTTCCCGCCCGGAGCGTTGAAAAGGCGCTTTGCGCCTGCCATCATCTCGCGGTTATAATCGGTGTCAATCGCCGTCAAATAACGGTCGGTTTCCTCGATAAGCGCCGCGGTTTCGGAAGGGTAATCTATCAGGTCTCCGACGACAGCCACAGGGCCACCGACCGCAGCAGAAGCGGGCCAGAGCTCGGGGGAAGCGTCGGGGCGAATCATAGCGCAAGGGCAAAAATGGCGGTTACCGGGACAGGTGCGCCTAGCGCGTTGGTAATGACCAGTCGCGTTGCTGCGGCCGGAAGTTGCAAGTTAGCGAACTGCTGGCGCGGATAGGAGGCGACGATATTACCGTATTGGTCGAGGGCTGCGGCCCCTGCCCCCGCCGCCCCGTAAAACGTGTTATCCGCCGCCAGCACCGACACCGCCCAGCAGAAGGGAGGGAGGTTGACCGCCACGTCACCCCCTGCCGGTGCGATTGCGTCTACCTCGAAAACGGGGGCTTGCCCCAGGTTCAGACCAGGTCGAGGGCCGTAGCTCGCATGAGCCGAAACGATAACCTCGCCAGGATCGGGGCCGAGGACCGCGCGCACCACGGACACCTCGCAATAGGTACCCGGTACGGTCACCTGACAGCCCCGGCCGATGGTGATAAACGCTTCTTGCTGCACACCGCCCGCGCCAAACTTAAGGCACACGTCAACGCGAGGCTGAACGGAGGCAAACGGGTCTTGCCCCGTGCGCTTGTTCCGGTTGTAGGCGCGCAGGGAGACCGTATAAACCTCGGGCTCGGTGTCGTCCCCCGACGCCCGCAGGATCATCAGGCTATTGATAACCCCGTTGGTGGTGGCCGGGATGGTAACACTTTTGCCGATGTTCCCGTCATTCTGGCCGTCATCGGACCGCAGCATGCGGCGAAACGGTTTGAGCCAACCACCACGGCTCACGGGTCAGCCCATCCCGGGGAAGCGGGGAAAGAACGCCTGCCCTGGCCACCCGAGCGGCCCGAATTGCTGCGGGGCCTGCGCCGGGAAGCCGGCGGGCGCCCCAGGATAGCCCAGCAGCGGCCCCGCGAGGGCTTGCATGGGGGGGAACCCCGGGGGGGCGGCCGGAAGGCCCGGGAAGCCCCCGCCCTGGCCCAGCAGAGGGGCCGCCAGCTGAGCCAGGGGCCCCGCTTGCTGGGCCATCTGTGCCGCCTGCTGAAACATCGCCCCGCCCGGAATGAAGCCCGCCGCCGCCAGCGCCGCCCCGGCCGGGTTGCCGTTCCAGAGGTTTTGCGCCACGTCGAAGGCCGCGAGGCCCTGCCCCAGCCCCGGAACCATGTTCATGGCGACGTTTGCGCCGGGGATTTGGCGCACCGCGGGCAACAGTTTCGCGGTGGTGCTGAGCACCGAAAACGCGACTTTTGCCCCGGGGATGCCGCTTGCGGCCTTGCTCGCCAGGTCGCGAATTGCACCCTTGGCGCGAGCGTCGCCCATGAGTGCCTTAGCGCCCAGGTCGAAGGCTGAAATCAGCTGCGACGGCTGGGGAACAACGCCGGTAGCTTTCGCGACCGTGTCAGCGATTTTGACCGCCTGCGCCGGGAGCATCTGCTTTGCGACGCTCACCGCCTGGTTGACGACGTTGTTAGCGACGAAACTTTGAGCCGCGCTCGCGGCCTTTTTGATGAAATCGAAGGGCCCGCCGATCTCGTCGTAAGCCCCGAAATACTCTTGCCCGATGTGGGGCGAGCCGAGCTCAGCGCGGACGAAATCGCGCATCAGCGTAGCGGGGGCCTCCGCGGTCAGGATCACCGGACCATGCCCGGTGTGGAGCTCGGCGCGGGCGCACCAAATCCCGGGGCGACCCTGGTAAATGTGCAGGTGTAGCGGAGGGCGGCGGAGCGGCGTTTGATCCATGGTGGGCCTCACGGGATGCGGATTACCTGGCCCACCTTGACGGCGTTCCAGTTGGAAATCTGCGGGTTTGCGGCTCGAAGGGCCGGGATATCGGCCTCTGTCTTGCCAAACTTTTTAAGGATCTTGGCGGGGTAGTCCCCGGCCTGAACGGTGTAGCGAACCTCCGGACCCTGCGCGCCCTGCGCCCAGGCTGCGCCCGGGGGAAGCTGGGGCAACGGGGCTTGCTGCTGCTGCTGCGGCACGGGCCACCCCGGAGGCACCGCGGGAATCCCCGGGACCGGCGGGAGGCCCTGCCCCGGCTGGGGCTTGGGGGGCGTCAAAAGCAGCGGATCGCCCTTGCCCGGTGGCTGCGCGGTGGGGTCTGCCCACGAGAGCGGGAGCCGGATCACCTTGCCGGCCGGTTGCTTGGACCAGTCTTTGATTTCCGGGTTTGCGGCCGTCATCGAGGGCACCCAGGCGTCAGGGTTGGACTTGCCGAATTTGACGGCAATTTTCGTCCCATAGTCCCCGTTTTGGAGCGTGTACCGCAGCCCCCCGTCAGGCGCGAGGAAAGCGCCCGGGGGCAGCTGGGCCGCCGGGGGCTTCTGCTGGGGCTGGGGCTGGCCCGGGAAGCCCGGGAACCCCGGGATGCCCGGGAAGCCCTGCGGGAAGCCCTGCGGGGGCTGCTGCTGGGGCTGGGGCTGCGGGGGCTGCTGCTGCTGGGGCTGGGGCTGGGGCTGGCCCGGGAAGCCCGGGAACCCCGGGATGCCCGGGAACCCCGGGAAGCCCTGCGGGGGCTGCTGCTGGGGCTGGGGCTGCGGGGGCTGGCCTTGCTGGGGCTGGGGTTGGCCCGGGAACCCCGGGAACCCCGGGAAGCCCTGCGGGAAGCCCTGCGGCATGGGAATAGGGAAGTTCCCTACCGGGAAGCCCTGCGGGGGCTGCTGCTGCTGCGCTTGCGCGGCAGGGTTGGGGAAACGCTGTATCCAGTCGGCCATGGACGCCGCGAAATACGGGTATTTCCCGCCGAGAAAGCCCTTGATTTTTTCGAGCTCGGCCCGACTCCCGAGCAGAACCCCCATCCAGAATTGCGCCCGGAGCGCGGGCGGAACATCGGGCTCCATGTTCGTGTTTGCGGGGTACAGCACTGGCAGCGAGTTAGGGGCCGCTGTCGAGAGCTCTTGCAGGCGCACCGCGACGACGGCCGCGAGGCCCCCCCAGCCCTTGCCCTTGAGCCACTGAGCAAAGCTCAAAAGCTGGTTCTGCTGGAGCGGCGACAGCCCCGGGCGAGCCATGGCGACCTGGTCGGCCACGACGTAAATCAAATCCAGCGGCGCGGTAGCCGTATCGGGCTGCGTGATACCGTTTGCGAACACCCACGGGCTTTGCCCCTGGAGCATGTAGCCGGTGGGGTTGGGCCACTGGATGAGGCTTTGCGCGGGCAGGTCCGGAGGCAGGTTCAGGGCCGTTTGCACGGGCGGCGGGCCCTCGGGCGGGGGCTGGCCCTTGCCCTTGTCCTTGTCGCCGCCAGGCTTCTTTTTGTCGTCGGACGACATGCCCAAACCGAGCGCGGCGACGAGCCCGAGGCCAACGAGAGGGACGATAGGGGAAATGGGCATGATCTAACATTCCTAGGCGGCGTGAGGGGTCTTCGAGCTGTCCGTTTGGCAGCCTGACGAGGATGTGAAAAAGCCAGTGCGCCGGCCGATACTGGCCGTTTTTGTCGTACCCAGCGGGGCGCCACTGGCCGCGCACCCATGGACGCGCCTTGACCTGGTGACGCACGCGCAATTCAGCAACGCGCCAGCACGCCAGGTCTTCGCAGTCCGCGGTTTTCCGCTTCAAACTTTCGCGTATGTCCTGCCAGTCTTCTTGACCGTAGGGTTCGCGCTTGTACCGCACCCCGGCCAGGTACAGGGGCGGTATGGTCGGGTCTCGCTTCAGTTCTTCGCAGTTGACGTTTACCAGCGCTTCGAGCAACGGCGGGATAGCCGCCTTGATAAAAGCAAGGTCGTTCGACTGCCACCCAGCAAGAACGAAGCTGATTTTCACGGTCTACCCGGGCGAGCTCAGTAGCGCGCTTTGCCGATGAGCGAGCCGCGGAACCGGGCGGGAGCGCCCGAGGTGTTCACCACCGAAACGGTGATGATCTGGCCCACCCTGCACACGTCGCCCTTGAGGCCGACGCCCACCGAGAGGTTGGAGAAGGTCTCGGCCGGGATCTCGCCGCTGGCCACCAGCTGCGAATCCTTGCCGACCTTCACGTCACGGATCGAGAAATTCGGGGCGAGGCTGTTGGCCGCGATCAAGCGCTCGACGCGGAAATCAACCTGGGGCTGGATCTGGATATCCTGGCTCGCGCCGGCCAGGATGAGGGTCGCGCCCGAGTCCACGCCCACGGGCAACTCGCGGTCCTTCGTGGGGCCGGTGTCCACGACCACGCCACCGAAGGGCAAGCGGGCGACGCTGTTGCCCTGGGCGAGCTGGGCGATCTGGCGTTGCATCTGGGCGATCTGGGCCATGACCGCCGCGAGGGGGTTGGCGGGCCGCGCCGGGGGCCGCGCCGGGGGCCGCTGGCCGGGGCGGAACGGGAAGGGGGCGCCGAACTCGACGCCGGCCATCAGGTCGGCCACCTCGGCGCCGTACTCGTCCGCCCCGAACTCGACCGCCCCGAAGGCGGGGTAACCGGGCTGCTGGTACTGGTAATTGCCGAAGCCGTCGTCACCGGCAACCTGGATGGGGCCGGGGTTGTTCCAAGGGTCCATGCGTGTGTCTCCTGCTGAAATGGGGGTGAAAAAAACTCGAGCTCGCCGCTAACTGCGGCGATTGATGGACGACGACAGCGCCGCCCGCGTAGGGGTTGGCGGCCTGGTTGCGCGCGGGGAGCTGCTGCGGCTCCTCCTCGCCGGAGAAGATGCTTTCGCCCTTGTCCTTCTTCTCCTTGATCTTCTTGCCGATTTCCTGCCCCTTTTCGTAGGAGTAGGCCGCAAGAGCGCCGTTGGCGATGTTGGAAATGTGGCTGGCATGCCGCGACCCCGAGAGGCCCGCGACCAGGTGACCAGCAACGCCCATCGCCAGGCCGATGTTGACGCCCGCGATCTTCGCCGGGCCGCCGTTGTAGCCGTTGATGATGCCCACGACTGCGGCCCCCCCGGCGACTTCCACCGTGGAAAAAACCTTGTCGATGGACTCGTCCATGCGCTCACGCATGCCGCTGAGACGAGATTGCATCGCAGCAACCTTCTCCCGGGCCTCCGCAAGCGTTAGTTTTGCCGCTTCTTCTGCCATAACTTGGCAGAATACAGGGGTTTTCTCGGTCTGCTAGCGCTGTAAAGAGGGACGCTCAGGGCTGAGCATTAGGCCAAGTGCTCAACCCCAGCACCCATTCCAAAGCCTGTCTTTTCGGGTCGTTAGGGGGAAGCTCGGAAATTTTGGCCTCAACCTCTCGACGCCGGAACCTCGCCCCCGCTTTGGGGGGCAACTGGCCCTGTTTTTGCTGGAAAATGGCTTTCCGCTGCTCCTCGGGAGACTTTGCGGCGATGTAGAGCCAGCGCGCTACGCTCGCCTTTGAGCCCTCGGCTTTGAGCACAAACCACACGTCCGGGGCCAGGTCGAGGCGCAAGCGGCGCAGGTTCCGCAGGTAGGAGGGCGACAGGCCCAACGAATCGGAAACTACCTCGATAGGCGAGCGCGCGAGCAGAAGAGTAACGGTTTCTGCGAGCTCTGCGGCCGTCAAATCGCGCCGGGCGATGTTGTCGGCGGCTGCGACCAGGTCGAGGGGCAACGACGCGAGGAGCGGCGTAACTTCGAGCTCGGACCATCCGAGCGACAGGGCCGCACGCCAGCGCCGATGGCCTGCGATGATGAGCCAACGCCGGGTCACTGGTGAGACTAGCAGCGGCTCCAGCTGTCCGAGCTCGGCCATGGATCGAGCTAGCCCGGAAATATCCCCCGTTTGACGGTTCATGGGGGACGGTTCCAGGTCAGAAACTTTTACCCTCATGCGTCCTTTATAGCTGGGCTAGATCGGCTGGCTAGAGGCTCGGAAAATGCGCTTAGTGGGAAAGAACCTTTAGAACGGCAGACGCCGCTAGAAAAATCAAGGCACACCGTGACAAAATGCCACGTTTGACCGACAGTATTTTTTCAGGCACTAGGTGTTTTTTAGTTGCAAGTGTGCGTGAGGTGCGTTCCCTGTCATCATTTAGAGTCACTGTTGACAGCCGGGGGGGGCTGTCGGATCTAACAAAAACGTCTCACGTTGCTACAGGCGAACGGGTGCAGAAAGCCCCCGATAAATTGAAAATAAAGTTTGCATTTTAGCGCCTAGGGCTTATGATGGGTCAAGCGCGTCAGCTGTTCCCGATCCGGCGACCGCGCGCGAGTTTCAGGGGCCGGAATCTCTGAGCTCACCCCTAACCGCTCCAGAGGCCCTATCGCACTGGAGCGGTTAGCTTTTTGTCGTTATCCAGACAATGCGGGGGGTGGGTCGTGAGTGTCACCGGCCCTAGATTGAGCCAGGACGCGCGAGCGGCCCCCCGGACAGGGAGACCCCGCCCCCCCCCACCCGAAAACGCGAGCACGCCCCCAGCGCCCCGCAGCAGCCCCCGCCCTCGCCCCGCCCCCCCCGGCGCCCCCCCCCTCGGGGGGGGGGGAGGAGGTCGGGGGGGGGGGCGGGGGGGGGGGGGGGGGGGGGGGGGGGGCC
>Ga0116156_10005004_pt1 | contig 11133 bp, 6 predicted proteins | sample AD_UKC045_MetaG_FD_89891 | JGI IMG/M metagenome (GOLD analysis project Ga0116156, IMG submission 89891) | Active sludge microbial communities of municipal wastewater-treating anaerobic digesters from USA - AD_UKC045_MetaG | ecosystem: Engineered > Bioreactor > Anaerobic > Digestate | place: USA... | reverse complement strand
TCCTCGCGCGCGAACAGAATCTGGTGGAAAACGTTTCCTACGACCACCCCGAGCGGATCGAGCGGACGCTGGTCATCATCAAGCCGGACAACTGGGTATGGTCGCCTTTACGATTGTGGCCACCACGCTCGGCCGCCGGCCGGCTTTCTTCGGAGCGTTCATTCTCTGCCTGATCGCGACGATCTTCGTGTTCAATCGCCTGCACACCAGCACCGACGCCTACTGGATGTTGCCGATGATGGGGTTTGCCCAATTGTCCGTGTTTGGGGGCTATTCGATCTACTTCCCGGAGATCTTCCCCACGCGGCTGCGGGGCACGGGCGTGGGCTTCTGCTACAACACGGTGCGTTATCTGGCGGCGGCCTTTCCGCCGATGCTGATGTACCTGAACACGATGATGGTCAATCAGGGCGTCGAAGAACCGTTCCGCAAGGCGGCCACGTACCTGTCGTTTGTTTTCGCCCTGGGATTGGTGGCCTTGATATGGGCTCCCGAAACCAAGGGCCAGCCCTTGCCGGAAGATTGACCGTTTGACGACTGCCATGAGCCATTCGACCTTGCCCGACAAGAAAACCAAGATCGTCTGCACCATCGGCCCGGCCTCCCAAGCGGTCGAGGTGTTGGAACGTTTGATCGCGGCCGGCATGAACGTGGCGCGGATCAACTTTTCGCACGGCGATCTGGACTCTCACCGGCAGGCGATCGCCAACGTCCGGGCGGCGGCGGCCAGAGTCGGCCGGCGGGTCGCCATTCTCGGCGATTTGTCCGGGCCGAAGATGAGGATCGGCAAGTTCGCTGCGGAGCCGGTCGAGTTGCAGCGCGACCAGGCGTTCGTGCTGCAGATCGACGAGATCGTGGGCGACGAGCACCGCGTGTCGATGAGCTTTCCAGCCTTGCCGAAAGTCGTTCGACCGGGAGATCGGATTTTCCTCAACGACGGATTCATCCAGTTGCAGGTTACCGCGGTCCGGGACCGCGAGGTCGCCTGCCAGGTCCTGGTCGGCGGCGAACTCCGCTCGCACAAGGGCGTTAACCTGCCGGGCATCGACCTGGGGATCAGCGCGTTCACCGAGCGGGACCGGGAATGCCTGCAGTTCGCCGCCGCGGAACGATTGGACGCCGTCAGCCAGTCGTTTGTCCAGGATGCCTACGATATCGCGGCGGTCCGCCGGGCGGCGGACGAGCTGGATTATCACCCCCTGATTATCGCCAAAGTCGAACGCGCCCGGGCGGTGGACAAGCTGGACGAGATCCTCGCCGCCGCCGACGGGATCATGGTCGCCCGCGGTGATCTGGGCGTGGAGATTCCGTTCGAGCGGGTGGCGATCACGCAGAAGCGGATGATCCATCAGGCCAATCTGCTGGGCAAGCCCGTGATCGTGGCCACCCATATGCTCGAATCCATGATCCACAACCGCCGCCCGACGCGGGCCGAAGCCTCGGATGTGGCCAACGCCATCCTGGACGGGACCGACTGCGTGATGTTGTCGGGCGAGACGGCGGTGGGCGAGTATCCCGAGGACGCGGTGGCGGCGATGGCGGCCATTGCCCGCGTGACCGAGCAGGAGCGGGAAGACCACTTCCTGGCAAGGCTGCTGCAGCTGGAGAAAGTCCGCGGCGAAATCCGCCGTGAGGATCTGGTTTCGCTGACCGTGTACTTGGACGTCGAGACGATGAAGCCGGGCGTGGTGCTGATTCCCAGCCGCAGCGGAGCGACGGCGCGGCGGGTGAGCCGTTTTCGGCTGCCGATTTGGATCGTGGCCGTCAGCGAAGACGAAGCGGTGTGTCAGCGAATGCAGTTTTCCTACGGCGTGTTCCCCGTCTGCACGGAGGATCCGCCGAACTGGTCCCATTTCGCCGTGGATTGGGTCCGGCAGTACGTGCCGGCGGCCGAAGTCGTCCTGTTGACGCGCGAGGGCGACGCCCGCCGCGAGCGCGACTCGACGCTGATCGAGATCATCGACCTGAGGCCCTCATGAACACCCCCGATCTGAACTTTGACATTCCCCGGCTGGGCGAAGCCCGCCTGGATTCCCCCGTTTCGTTGCGGTTCCTGGAGGACGACCGGCGGGTGCTGTTCGATGTCGACCTCCAGACCGTCCAAGCCGCGTTGGCGGCCGGCCGCCGGCCCGCTTGTTTTGAACTGGCCGGTCCGCGGCGGAAGATTTTCTTTGACCCCGGCAAGCTGTCGTGCGGCATCGTGACCTGTGGCGGTCTGTGCCCCGGACTGAACGACGTCATCCGCTCGATCGTGTTCGCCCTTTCCTACCACTACGGCGTGCAGACCGTCTGGGGCTTCCGCTTTGGGTACGAGGGCCTGGTGGCCCGCTATGGCCACGAGCCGCTGCGGCTGACACCCGAGGTAGTCGACGCCATTCACGAGGACGGCGGAACCATCCTGGGATCGTCGCGCGGCCCGCAGGACGTCTCCGAGATGGTGGATACGCTGCAGCGGCGCGAGATCGGGATCCTGTTCACGTTGGGCGGCGACGGGACGCTGCGCGGGGCGTTGGCGATCGCCGAAGAAATCCGCCGCCGCGATCTTCCGATCAGCGTCATCGGCGTGCCCAAGACGGTCGACAACGATGTCTCCTTTGTCCACCAGTCTTTCGGCTTCCATACGGCAGTCACCCAGACCCGGACGCCGATCATCGGGGCCCATTGGGAGGCCAAGGGCGTGCGCAACGGCGTGGGGCTGGTCAAGTTGATGGGCCGCTACAGCGGCTTCATCGCCGCCTATGCGACGCTGGCCAACAGCGACGTCAACTTCTGCTTGGTGCCCGAAGTGCCCTTCACCTTGCCGGGTTTCCTGGACGCGCTGCAGCGCCGGCTCGAGCGGCGCGCCCACGCCGTGGTCGTCGTCGCCGAGGGCGCCGGGCAAGAGCTGCTGCAAGCCGGGCAAGAACGCGACGCTTCGGGCAATGTCAAGCTGGGCGATATCGGTCCCTTCCTCAAAGACCAGATTGCGCAGCACTTTGAAGCGGTGGATCTGGAGGTGAACGTCAAGTACATCGACCCCAGCTACACCATCCGCAGCATGCGCACCGACGCGCACGACGCCGCCTTTTGCCTGCTGCTGGGCCGGCACGCCGTCCATGCCGGGATGTCCGGCCGCACGGCCATGCTGGTCGGGGACTGGCGCGGCGAATTCACCCATGTCCCCCTCGCCGCCGCCGTTTCCCAACGCAAGCAGATCCACCCCGACGGCCGCCTCTGGAACTCAGTCCTGGCCGCGACCGGCCAGCCAGCGCGGATGTGAGCGGCAAGTTTGCCAACGCGGCCCGCCGTCGGTACGATGAAGACAGCGGCCGATTTGGAGTGCGGTGCCTTGTCACCGCTTTGGCAGACGCGTTGTCGGACGCAGGCCGCCTGGGTTCATGGGACGGCTCGCGAAAAGCGGCGACAAGGCGCCGCACTCCAGGGGCCGCCGGCGAGGGGTGACGTGGGCGCGGACATCGACGAGTTGGAACTGGTCCGTCAGGCCGTGGCAGGCGACCGCTCGGCTTTGTCGCAGCTGTTGCTGCTGCACTACGACGGCCTGCAACGGCACTTGACCGGGAAAATCCCGGCGGAACTGCAAGGCTTGTTGCGTCCGGAAGACGTTTTGCACCAGACGTTGATCCGGGTGGCTCAGGCGATCGGCACCTTCGAGCCTCGGCATGCCGGCGCCTTCCGCGGCTGGCTGGAGACCATTGCCGACAATCTGCTCAAAGATGCCGCCAAACGCCGCCGGCGAGAGCGCCGGGCAGGCGAAGCGGTCAGGGGCGAGCGGGCGCCGGACGATAGCTCGATGGCGGCCCTGGTCGAGCGCATCGCGACAGACAGCAGCACGCCCGCCGGCCAGGCTCAGCGCCGCGAGAGCATGCGCCGCGTGCAGGCGGCGCTGGCCGCGCTGCCGGCCGAGCAACGCGAGGTGGTCCAACGGTACTACCTGCAGGGCCAGTCGTACGAGCAGATCGCGGCCGCTACCGGCCGGACCAAGGACGCCGTCCGGGGCATCAGCTATCGAGCCCGAAAGAATCTGCGTGAGATCATGGGGCGATCGTCGTTGTACTTCAGTGGGTGAAGAGGTTTTCTGGTTACGAGGCCTTTCTGGTTTTCTGGTTACGAGGCTCCGCCTCGTAACCCAGCGCCTGCGTGGCTCCGCCTCGCGTTGGGCCGGCAGAGCCGGCGAGGCAGTGCGTTCCCAGGCAGAGCCTGGGAACGAGAGTTCATTCTGGTCATGTCGATGATGCCAACTTCCGTCACCTGCGAACCGCGCTCGGACGAGCGCCTGCAGCGCGCGCGCCGCGTCGTTGGCGAACTCGCGGGGCTGCGTGCCAGGGGCGTCGCCGCGTCCGACGAAGACGTCATCGCGCAGCACCCGGAACTGCTTCCGGAGCTGGCTGAGGAGCTGCGCAGACTGGGAGAAATCAGCAGCGCCCTGCTGGACGCGGATGCAGAGAACTGTTTGCGCGCTTGGGAGCGGATTCAGGGAGACTGGGTCGAGGACCGGGCGGCTTGTCACGACACGGAGGGCAGTGGCCCCGCGGTTGACTACGGTGCGGACTCCGATGCTTCCGGGCCGGCGGCCGATTTGGCGACGGAGCCAACGCCGGAGAAGATCGGCCGCTATCGCGTGCTCCGCGTGTTGGCCCACGGCGGCTTCGGCTGCGTGTATTTGGCGCGGGACGACGAGTTGGCTCGCAATGTGGCGATCAAAGTCCCGCAGCGGCACCGGGTGGCGGAGCCGCGCGACGTGCAGGCTTACCTGACGGAAGCCCGTCTGGTCGCCCGGCTGGACCATCCCGCCATCGTTCCGGTGTACGACGTCGGACGGACCGAGGACGGTCAATGTTACGTCGTTTCGAAACTCATTTCCGGCCAGAATCTGGCGACGCGAATTCTCGCCGGGCGTGTGCCCGCTGGCGAAGCCGTCCGCATCGTGATGGAGGTCGCCGAGGCGCTGCACTACGCCCACACGCAGGGCCTCGTCCACCGCGACATCAAGCCCGGCAACATCTTGCTGGACGCCGAGGGCAAGCCCTATGTCGCCGATTTCGGTCTGGCGCTGACCGACGAGGATCTCGGCCTTCGCCGCAGCTATGCCGGGACGCCGGCGTACATGAGTCCGGAACAGGCGCGGGGCGAAGCGCACCGCGTGGACGCGCGTTCGGATATTTTCAGCTTGGGAGTCGTGCTGTACGAGTTGCTGACCGGCGTCAAGCCGTTCTCGGCCGAATCGCACGAAGCGCTGTGGCAGCAAATCGTGCGCGGCGAGCCGCAGCCGTTGCGGGCGTGGGACTCGACGATCGCCGAGGAACTGGAGCGGATCTGCCTGAAGGCCTTGGCCAAGCGGGCCACCGACCGGTACGCGTCCGCGCAGACGATGGCCGACGATCTGCGGCACTACGGGCAGCGGGCCGAGTTGCCGCCGGCCGCCGCGTCGTACTGCGGAGACGTCACGACGCTGGTTGCGAGCAGCACGACCCCAGGCACAACCGCTGCAGATCGGCAGCCGCCGCGCGTCGTGCCCAAAGGGTTGCGGGCCTTTGACGCGAACGACGCCGGTTTCTTTCTCGATCTCGTGCCCGGCCCCCGCGATCGCGACGGGTTGCCGGAGTGCCTCCGGCACTGGAAGCACCGGATCGAGGAGACGGATCCCGGCGAGACGTTTGCCGTGGGCGTGTTGTACGGGCCGTCGGGTTGCGGCAAGTCGTCGTTGGTGCGGGCCGGCCTGCTGCCGCGGCTCGCCTCCCACGTCCAGCCGGTGTACGTCGAAGCCTCGGCGGACGACACCGAAGCCAGGCTCCTGCGCCGCCTCCGCCGCAAGTGTCCGGACTTGCCGCCGGAGGCCGGGTTGGCCGAGTCGTTGGCCGAAGTGCGGCGCGGACGCCGCTTGCCGCACGGCCGCAAGGTGCTGCTGGTCCTCGACCAGCTGGAGCAGTGGCTGCACGGCCGCATCGACGAGGACCGCCGCTCGCTGGTCGAGGCGTTGCGGCAGTGCGATGGCCAGCGTCTGCAGTGCCTGCTGCTGATCCGGGACGATTTCTGGCTGGCGGTCAGCCGGTTTCTGGCCGAGTTGGAGATCGACCTGGTGCAGGGCGAAAACGCGTCGCTGGTGGACCTGTTCGACGTGCCTCATGCCCGCAAGATCCTGGCGGCCTTCGGCCGCGCGTTCGGTCAACTGCCGGGCAGTCCGGCGGAGTTCACCAGCGTTCACGAGACGTTCCTCCAGCGGGCCGTCGAGTCCCTGGCTCACGAGGGCCGCGTGGTGCCGGTGCGGCTGGCGCTGTTCGCCGAAATGGCCAAGAGCCGGCCCTGGACGCCGGCGACGCTCCGCGAACTGGGCGGGGCGTCCGGCGTGGGCGTGGCGTTCCTGGAGGAGACCTTCGGGGCCCGGTCCGCCAGCCCGCAGTATCGCCTGCACGAGCGGGCGGCTCGAGCCGTGTTCGAGGCCCTGCTGCCCGAACCGGGCAGCGACCTGCGCGGCCACGTCCGCTCGTACCCGGAACTGCTCGACCTGTCCGGCTACGGCAACAGCCCGCGGGTTTTCAAGGAGCTGATGCGGATTCTGGACAGCGAGACCCGGCTGGTCACGCCGGCCGACAGCGGCGACGGCGGCGGCGACGGCGGCGGCGACGAACCCGCCACGCGGCCGGGGCAACGGCATTACCAGCTGACGCACGACTACCTGGTGCCCTCGGTCCGGGAATGGTTGACCAAGAAGCGCAAGCTGACGCGCCGCGGGCGGGCCGAGCTGCGTTTGGCCGAGCGGTCGATGATGTGGAACGCCCGGACGGAAGGCCGCCAGCTGCCGTCGTTGCGCGAGTGGATTACGATCCGCCTGCTGACCCGCAGCGCGGATTGGACGCTGCTGCAGCGGCGCATGATGCGCGTCTCGGCTCGACATCACGCCCGCAACCTGGGCGCCATCTTCCTGCTGGTCCTGGTGCTGTTGTTCGCTGCCGGCGACGTGACGGGCTGGATGCGGCAATGGCTGCTGCCGATCCGGGCTCGCAGCGCGGGCGTGCTGTTGGCCGTAGGCCAGGAGGCGGCTGTTTGGCCGCTGCTGAAGCACGAGCCGAATCCCACTTTGCGGACGCGTCTGATCCACGACCTGCGTCCCGTGATCATGGGCCCTGTGGGACTTCTCCGTCAGTTGCCCAAGCAAGAAGACGTTTCCGTCCGCCGAGCGCTGATTCTGATGGCTGGCGAGATGGTCAGCGACCCGGACGATCCGCAGGGGCCGCGTGCCACGGTGCGCGAAGCCGAGCCGCCTCAGGAACTGATCGACAGCCTGCTGCGATTGTATCGCGACGATCCCGACGCCGGCATCCACGCGGCCGCCGCCTGGGCCTTGCAACGCTGCGGCCAAGCGTCCGGCCTGACGCGCATCGACCGGGAACTGGCCGCCGCCGGCTCGCCCGCCGGCCGCCAGTGGTACGTCACGCGTCAAGGCCACACGCTGGCGGTGATCGCGGGCCCGGCCGAATTCGGGATGGGGTCGCCGCCCGGCGAGGCGTCACGCGGCAGCGACGAGCCGCAGCATCCGTGGCGGATTGCCCGCAGCTTTTCGCTCGCCGCTCGGGAGACTATGGTCGAGCAATTCCAACGCTTCCTGCGGGACATCGATCGCCCGCAGTCCGCCCGCATTCCGTCCGGTGGAGCGGCACCCGAGCACCCGCAGGGCTCAGTGACCTGGTTCGAAGCCGCCGCTTACTGCAACTGGCTCAGCGCCCGGGAAGGCATCCCGCAGGACCAGTGGTGCTACGAGCCCACGGCGGACGGCCAGTGTGCCGCGGGGATGAAAGTGGTTCCCGATTATCTGTACCGGCAGGGCTATCGTCTGCCGACGGAGGCCGAATGGGAGTACGCCTGCCGCGCCGGCGCCGCGACGGCCTTTTCGTTGGGCGACGCCACAGAGCGGTTGGGAAACTACGCCGTCTATCGCGAGCCAAGCGGCGGTGAAACGCGGCCGGCCGGACAACTCAAGCCGAACGACTTCGGCCTGTTCGACGTGCACGGCAACGTCGCGGAATGGTGCCAGGACCGTTATCAGCCGTATCCGCTGGGCGAATCTCCGTTGTCGCCCCTCGCGGTGCCGGACGGCGAGACGGTGCGCGAGTCGGACCCCCGCGCCGTGCGCGGCGGCTCGTTCCTGGACGGACCAGCCCGCCTGCGCAGTGCGGCCCGCAATCGGCAGCGGCCTGACGTGCGGCAGGCAGGCGTGGGCTTCCGTGTGGCGAGAAGCTATCCGTAGTCTGTCTCTCAGGACCGGCGAAGCAATACCTGTCGCAACTTCACCGTAGCCATCACGCTCCGCGTGATGATCGCCGATCCCGTGTTGACTCCATGCGCCGCAAACAGAACAATCGTGGTTTGGAGTTCGAAGTCTTCGTCCCTGCCGCATAGGCAAGACACAAGGCACTTCTGAGTGGAGAAACTTGATGAGTCGCGCACGAGATCTGCAGGCCGGTCGCTCTCGCTTTCTAACGCGCCGTCAATTCCTGGCAGCCGGCGCCGCGGTGGCGGTGGCCGCGCCGAGTCTGCTCCCGGCCTCCGCGCTGGGACGCGACGGCCACGCGCCGCCCAGCGAGCGGATCGGGATGGGCTTCATCGGCTTAGGCGGCCAGGGCACGGGGCACTTGCTGGGCGGCGCGTGGACCTACGTTCCCGGCGGCTACATCGCCCGTGACGATGTGCAGGTGCTGGCCGTGTGCGACGTGCGCCGGGAGCGGCGCGACCAGGCGCACCAGCGCTGTAACCAGATCTACGCCGAGAAGTCTGGCCAGGCCGGCTACAGCGGAGTCCAGGCCTACAACGATTTTCGCGAAGTCCTCGCCCGGCCCGATATCGACGCCGTGTTGCTGGCCCTGCCCTATCACTGGGCCGCCTTGATGGCCACGATGGCCTTGCGGGCCGGGAAAGATGTGTACTGCGAGAAGCCGATCTGCACCACCATCCGCGAGGGCCGCAACCTGGTCGAGACCTGCCGGCGTTTCGGCCGGGTCTACCAGGCCGGCATGCAGCAGCGGTCGGAGTACGACGGCAAGTTCCGCCAGGCCTGCGACCTGGTGCGCAACGGGCGGATCGGCCGGCTGCAGGAAGTCTATGCCTACCGCTCGCCCGGCGCGTTCGTCCCCAGCGACTGGACCTCGGACGAATCCCAGCCCGTCCCCGAGGGCTTCGATTGGGACATGTGGCTCGGACCGCTGCCCTGGCGGCCGTACTCCGGCGGGGCCGGCCATGCCCTGTCCGGATTCTTCGTCGGGGATGTGAACTGGAGCCCGCACCACTACGACATCGTCAGATGGACGATCAATCCGGATCCGGCCGAGATCGTCGAAGCCTGGCCGGAGAATGGAGCGGTCCACTATCGCTACGCCGACAGCGGCGTCGTGATCCATTCGACGGGCTACCCCGGCGAGAACGTCGGCTCCGACGGCGGAGCCTGCTTCGTCGGCAGCGCGGGGCGGATTGCGGTCGATCGCAGCAACATCGTCTCCTACCCGGCGAGCATCCTCCGGGAACCACTGCGTCCGGGCGATGCCCGCGTGTATCATGCGACGAGCCACTCCGGCAATTTCCTCGACTGCATCCGCACGCGGCGGCCCACGATCTGCGAGCCGCAGACCGCCGTGGACAGTATGACCTTGATCCTGGCGGGCGGCATCGCCCTGGCCCTGGGGCGAAGGGTCAAGTGGGATCCGACCGCGGGCGAATTCCCCGCCGACGACCAGGCCAACCGCCTGCTCGCCTACACGCCACGTCCCCCGTGGCGGTTGTGAGCCACGCCACAAAAATGCGTTGGACGATTGATGTTTTCGGACATTCGGGTATGATGCAGGGCAATTTGGCCCTGGACTAACCGTACTTTGCAAGGAGCACGCCATGAGTTCCCAGCATCCGCCTCTGGTCAGAACCCGCTTGTCGATCATGATGTTCCTGGAGTTCTTTCTCTGGGGTGGTTGGGCGGTGGCCATCACCGGCTACGCCGCCTCGCTCGGCTTTTCGGGCTGGCAAATCGGCTGGTTGGGCGCCGTGGCGGCGATCGGTGCGATCGTCTCGCCGTTGTTCGTGGGCTTGATTGCCGACCGGTACTTTGCGGCCCAGCGAATCTTGTTCGTCCTGCACTTGCTGGGTGGTTTGTGTCTGATCACGGCCGGTTTCCAGACGACTTTTCCCGGCTTGATGACCCTGATGATGCTGAACGGCCTGTTCTTCATGCCGAGCATTGCCTTGGTGAATTCGGTGGCCTTCCGGCACATCCCGGACCCGGACAAGTTTCCCCGGATCGCCGTGCTGGGCACGGTCGGCTGGATCATGGCCGTGTTGCTGGCCTCCGTTTTCCTGGGCGGGGCGGCAAAGCCCAACTTCCTGTTCCAATCGGGAGCGGCCGGAATCGTCCTAGCTTTCTACTGCCTGACGCTGCCGCATACGCCTCCTAAGGGCAAAGAAGCCAGCGGCGGGGACGTGTTCGGACTGGGGGCTCTCAACCTGCTGAAGGAGGGTTCGCTGCTGGTCTTTACCCTGTGCGTGTTCATCGTCGGACTCGTCGCCTGCGGATACTTCTTCACGCTGCAGGTCCCCATGCTTCAGCAACGGGGATATCCTTCGCCGCTGGCCCTGACCTCGCTGAATCAGTTCTCCGAACTCATTTTCATGTTCAGCATGCCCTGGTTCGTATCCCGCTTGGGGCTGAAGCGCGTCGTGGCACTGGGCATGCTGGCCTGGGGCGTGCGCTATCTGTGTTTCGCCTGTCCGGATTTCTACGTGGCCCTGCTCGGACTCGCCTTGCACGGACTCTGCTACAGCTTCTTCTATGTCGGCTCCTATATGTACTTCAACGAACGGGCGCCGGCGGAGTTGAAGTCGAGTGCGCAGAGTCTGATCACGTTCCTGTTGGTGGGCGTCGGCATGTTCCTGGGCAGCCTGGGCGGCGGCCAGATGATGGAGCAGTTTCCAGCGCCCGTTCGCAACATGGCCGCGGCGCTGGGCGGTACGGATTCCCGGCCTTTGCCGCCGTGGGAGGACCCCAACGCCGCCACCAGCGCATGGCGATACCTGGATCTGTCGGGAACGCTCAGTAGTCTGGTGTACGGCGAGCAGGCGAAGGAGGCCGCGCCGGACTTGGCTGCGAAACTCGACGCC
>Ga0116156_10004998_pt1 | contig 11138 bp, 9 predicted proteins | sample AD_UKC045_MetaG_FD_89891 | JGI IMG/M metagenome (GOLD analysis project Ga0116156, IMG submission 89891) | Active sludge microbial communities of municipal wastewater-treating anaerobic digesters from USA - AD_UKC045_MetaG | ecosystem: Engineered > Bioreactor > Anaerobic > Digestate | place: USA... | reverse complement strand
GATCCTGAACGAGGCGGTCATTTGTTCACCTGCTCGAGGAAGGCCTTGGTGAAGACCTTGTCAGGGAGCGGGGCCAGCGACTGCTCGGTCATGGTCATCTGGCTGCGCTCGCCGGGGTTGAGCTCGTCGACGATCAGCATCTGCGACGGCATGAGCCGGCCTTCGAGCTCGACGTACTTCGGGTAGAGCGTGGTGCGCATGAGGCGGCCGGAAACCGAGTAATCCTCCTGCTTGAGCAGCATCGTCCGGTCCTTGCGCACGTGGAGCACGATCCGCTCGTAGGAGACGTCCTTGGTCCTGGCCCGCAGGTCGATCACCCAGACGGCGATCTTGCCGACGAAGCCCTCGGTCGTCCCGGCCACCTCGTAGTCGTCGAGGATGCTGCGTTTGGTCAGATCGGAGTTCTTGGCCTCGGAGTTCTGGATGTTCTCCTTGATCGACGAGAACGAGAACTTGCGGCTCGTCGGGTCGTAGAACCAGACGTTGTCGTCCTCGCGCAGATAGCCCTGGCCCTTGTTGACCTCGGGCAGCATGACGAGCATGGTGAACTGCTCGCGGTCGTCCCGGCGGAACATGCGCACCTGGGTGACCGAGTCCTTCTCGCCGGGTTTCTGCGAGACGATGGTGTAGAGGGCGGCGAAGTCCTTGCCCGCGAAGTCGCCCTGGCGGTCGAGCTCGGCCAGCATGGCCCGCGCGTCCTGGGCGAAGGCGGCGGGGGCCGCCGCTAGGAGCGCCAGCACCGCGGCGCCTATGAATCGTTTCATGTCGGTTCTCTCCTATTTCTGGGTACGAAGGGCCTCGGCTGGGGTCAGCTTGGCCGCCTTGCCCGCGGGGCTCGCCACCGCGACGAGGGTGAGGAGCGCGATGATCAGGACGTTGGCCGCCGCCCGGAGCGGAGGCAGGAAGAAGGACAGGTGGCCGTTCCTCATGATGATGAAGGCCGGGCTGTCCATGCCGAAGTCGAACAACGATATGACGCCCATGGCGACGAGGGCCAGCGCTATGCCGGCGACCGCCCCCCCGAGGGCCAGGAACAGCGCCTCGTACAGGAACATCGACCGGACGCCGCCTCGGTGGACGCCGAGGGCGCGCATCGTGCCTATCTCGCCGATGCGCTCGAAGATGACCATGCTGAAGGTGTTGGTGATGCCGACCATGATGATCACGAACAGCACGACCAGTATGACGCCGGCCGTGGTGTCGAGGGCGGCGACGATCTGCTCGATCTGGGACAGCACCTCGTTGATCGTGAACAGGCGGTATTTGACGCCCTCCCAGCTCTCCTTCTTCTGCTGGCGCATCAGGGCCTGGAACGGCGTCACGGCGCCGTCCTCGTCCTTGACGCCGCGTTCGAACAGCTGCACGCCGCCGTACAGGCGGCCGTAGATCGCCTCCGCCGCCGCGTCGGTGTGCTTGAGACCGTCGAGCATGATGCCCATGGTCTGGTACTCGTCCGGCGCGAGGCCGATCAGGCTGTTGACGTAGCCAAGGTTGGCGTAGGACATCATCTGCCCGAAGATGCCGGCGTCGTAGCTGACGCCGGCGAGCCTGAACTCGCCGACGTTGGCCTGGCCGGTCACGGTCTCGAGCTGGACCAGGATGAGGTCGCCGACGTCGACGTTGAGGCGCGAGGCTATCTTCTCGGACAGGATCAACGCGTTCTCGTCGGACATCGAGTCCCATGAGCCTTCTTTCAGGAGCAAGCGGTCGCGCAGGAAGGTCTCCTGCGACAGGTCCGCCCCGTCGACGTTGGTCTGTAGCTTCTTGCCCTCGAAGATCAGGGTGCCGGCGAACGACGAGCGCCTGGTCACGTAGCGGACCGGCGCGCCGGAGGCCTCGACGGCCGCGGTCAGGGCGCTGTCGTCCCGGATGACCGACAGCGTCTTGTCGCCCTCGCCCTTCTCGGAGCCGGAGACGAAGACGTGGCCGGCCATCAGGTCGGAGAAGTTCTCCGCGACGTTGGCCGAGAAGGCTCCGGCGAAGCCGTTGATCAGGGTGACTATCATCACGCCGAAGGCGATGGCGCTGCCGAGCAGCACGGTGCGCTTCTTCTGGCGGGTCAGGTTCCGTAAGGCTATGTTTGCCAAGGTATTCAAAGCGGTATCCCCTTACGATTGCATCGCCCGTACGGGCTGGATGCGCAGCGCGACGCTGACCGGGTAGACGCTCGCGACGAGGCCGACGGCCACGATCACGGCGAGCGACCACAGGAGCGCGAGCGGGTCGATGACGGCCCTGAGGACCGAGCCGCCGAACAGGATCCTCAGGAACTCGTTCGAGGCCTCGAAGCCGACGGCGTTGATCACGGCGGCCGCTAGAAAGGACAGGACCATGCCGACGAAGCCGAAGAACAGCGACAGCGCCACGGTCTCGGCCGCGAACAGCCTGCGCACGAAGCCCTTGCCGCCGCCGAGCGCCCGCATGGTGCCAATCTCGCCGGTACGCTCGATGATCGAGACGACCAGGGTGTTCATGATGATGATGATCGCGACGACGGCGAGGATGACGATGGCCACCGTGAAGACGATGCGCAGCACGTCGACCGACTGGGCGTACGGCCCCGCCGCCTTCTGCCAGTCGCCGGCCTGGGCCTGGATGCCCTCCATGGCGAACCAGGCGTTGAGCTCGGCCGCCACGGCCCTGGTGCGGGCCGGGTCGTCGAGGCGCAGGAGTATCGAGTGCCAGGAGCCGGTGTCGGCCGCGTTGAGCCGCTCCCTGGAGCTGGTATCGCCGAGGAGGCCTTCTATGCCGGCCTCGGTCAGGGCGGCGCCCGAGCCGGGTGCGGCCTCGACGCCGAAGGCGTCGTCGTCGCCGAACAGCGCGTCGAGGTCGTCGAGCGCGAGCAGCGACGTCTCGGCCTCGCCGAGCTCGATATTCTCGGAAGCGCCTATCGTCATGCCGGACAGGGCGCGCAGGGTGTCGATGTCGATGTAGGTGAGCTGCTCGGGGCCGGCGCCCTCGCTGACGCGCCTGAAGGTGCCGACGAGCGGCACGCTGCGAAGGCGGATGCCCGAGTCGCCCATGCCCTGGATGAGTATCTCGTCGCCTATCGCTATGTCGCGCTTGAGGTGCTCGGCTAGCTTGGCCACGCGGTCGTCGGCCATCATGAGCCCGGGCCTGCCGGGCTGGATGAACTCGCCGTCGACCAGCTCTATCGTGTCGAAAAGCTCCCAATAGCCGGGGGCGTCGACGCCGAAGAGCATCATCAAGGCGGCCATCATGCCCTCCATGCGCTCCTCGTCGTCCTCGTCCTCGTCTTCCGCTATCTCGCCGGCCTCGTTCGTGGCGATGCCGTAGCCCGAGGCCATGCCGGCCATCGACTCGACGCCCCGCAGGCCCGAGACGTGGGCGAAGACCTTCTCGTAGTCCGGGATGATGGGCGTCTGCTCCATGCCGCCGACCGACTGCACGCCGAACAGCGACACCGGGCCGTCCGCGACGCCGGTGATGATCACGTCGCCCGTGTAGTTCTGGGTGAACGATCTCTCTATGCCCCGTTTCGAGGCGTCCAGGAAGGAGTTGCCGAGAACCATGATGAGCATGCCCAGGGCCAGGAGTATGCCTATGATAAGGCTCTTGGCCTTGTGCTCCCTCAGGTTCCGGAACGCCATGCGCAGCGTTACGGGCATGGTCAGGCCTCGGCGCCCTGGCAGGCGGCCGGCGCTTCCTCTTCGCGGCGGCGGTTCTCGGTCACGAGTCCGTCGCGTAGCCTGATGATGTGGTCGGCTATGTCGACGATGCGCGCGTCGTGGGTACTGAAGATGAAGGTAGTCTCGAGCTCGCGGTTGATCTTCTTCATGAGCTCGAGGATCTGCTCGCCGGTCGCGCTGTCCAGGTTGGCGGTCGGCTCGTCGGCCAGCACGATCTGCGGCCTGGTAACCAGGGCCCGCGCGATGGCGACGCGCTGCCTCTGGCCGCCGGACAGCTCGTTCGGCTTGTGCTTGCGCCACTCGGACAGCCCGACCTCCTCGATCAGGTGGTCGATCCAGTCCTTCTTCTCGTCCTTGCCGACGCGGGTCTTGCCCAAGAGGAGCGGGAACTCGATGTTCTCCCAGACGTTGAGCACCGGGATCAGGTTGAACGACTGGAAGATGAAGCCGAGGGTCTCGTGGCGCAGGCGGGTCAGCTCGGCGTCGTTCAGCTTGGACGTGGGCTTGCCGTCCAGGTAGACCTCGCCCTCGGTCGGCTGGTCCACGAGTCCCACCATGTTCAGGATGGTCGTCTTGCCTGAGCCAGACGGGCCGGCTATCGATATGAAGTCACCCTTCTCGATGCAGAACGATACGCCCTTGACCGCCTCTACCTGCACCTTGCCGAGCGGATAGATCTTCCTGACGTTCTCAAGCTCTACGATGCCCATGATTGCTCCTTACGCTGCTTCGCGCTACCCCGATCCCGCCTTCCGGCCGGTACGGAGCGCCGTGTGATTTACCCCGCATCTCGATCGTATCCGTACGGGAAGCCCGGGGTATGGATAGTAAAATACGTACTGTCGCGTATCCCGATCAAGAGGAAACGTAGCAAAAATGGTATGGAAGGGCAGGGGCGCGACGAGATCGCGACGATACAGAAACCGCGGCCCCGGCCTTCAAAAGGCCGGAGCCGCGGTTGAACGGAGCCTACGGGTTGTGCTTAGTCGCCGCTCGCGGCGAGAGCTTAGTCGCCGCTGGCGGCGAGAGCTTCCTTGACGACCTCGGCGAGGCGCTTGATGCCCTCCTCGATCTGCTCGTGGCTCGAGTAGGAGAAATTGAGGCGCATGGCATTGTGTTCAGGCTCGTCGATGTAGAAGCCCGAGCCGGCCACGAAGGCTACCTTCTTCTCGACGGCCTTAAGGAGTAGCTTGTCGGTGTCGATCGACTTCGGTAGCGTCACCCAGAGGAAGAGGCCGCCCTCGGGTTCGGTCCAGCGTATATCGTCGCGCTTGGGCATGTGCCTGCGGAGGCACTCAACCATCAGATTGCGCTTGACCCGGTACTTCTCGCGGGTGGACTCGATCACGCCGTAGAGCTTGCCGGTCTTCATGTACTCGGCCAGCCACATCTGCGTGAAGACGTTGGTGCAGAGGTCCATCGCCTGCTTGGCGACGACGCACTTGGCGATCAGGGCCGGGTCGGCCATGATCCAGCCGATGCGGGTGCCCGGCGCGAGGATCTTGGAGAAGGTCTTCAGGTTGATCACGACGCCCTTGTTGGCGCCCTTCTGGTCGAGCTCGTAGATGGACGGGATGGGCTCGCCTATGAAGCGGATCTCGCGGTACGGGGAGTCCTCGAGTATGGGCAGGCCGGTCTCGTAGGCGAACTCGAGCAGGGCCTTGCGCTTCTCGAGGCTCCAGCAGAAGCCGGCCGGGTTCTGGAAGTCGGGGATCACGTAGATGTACTTGATCTTCTTGCCGGCGGCCTTGGCCTCGGCGTAGCGCCTGCGCAGTTCGTCCATATCGAAGCCGTCCTGGGCTGCCGTGAACGGGATGCCGAGCACCTTGGCCGAGTAGGACTGGATGGCCTGCAGGGCGCCGAGATAGGTGGGGCGGCCGGCTATCACGTAGTCGTCGGGGTTCAGGAACAGCTTGGCGACGATGTCGAGGGCCTGCTGGCTGGCCGACACGACGAGCAGGTTCTCCTTGGCGATGGTCACGCCCTGCTTGGCCTCGAACTTGATGATTTCGTTCCGTAGCCCATCGTCGCCCTCGGTGGTGCCGTACTGCAGGGCTTTACGCGCCTGGCCGTCGAACACGGCGTTGGCCGCCACGCGCAGATCCTCGACCGGGAACACGTCCGGTGCGGGCAGGCCGCCGGCGAAGGAGATGATATCCGGCTTCTGGGTCAGCTTAAGCAGCTCGCGGATGGTGCTGGCCTTCATATGCGTCGCGTTAATGGAATAGAGATGGCTAAAGTCGGGCATTACGGTACTCCTTACGGGCGATCGAACTCTGGGATAGATACTACAACGAATCGTCGTCGAGGTAAATACCAATTATCGAAATGATATTTTATAATACGAAACGGCATGGGCCTTCAACGCGTATCCGAGCCTCATTGTATTGGCAAATAGAAACAAGCGCAAGGTATGTTGCGCCCGGAGCCGCTTTCCGTATACTCTTCGAGCGTCTATCCTACTGTCCCGAGGAACCCATGGCATTGAACTGCGGCATCGTCGGCCTGCCGAACGTCGGCAAGTCCACCATATTCTCAGCGCTCTCGAGCGCCAAGGCCGAGGCGGCCAACTACCCGTTCTGCACCATCGAGCCGAACACCGGCATCGTTCCCGTACCCGATCCGCGGCTCGACCGCCTCGTCGAGCTGTTCCAGCCCGAGCGCCGCGTCCCGGCGGTCGTCGAGTTCGTCGACATAGCCGGCCTCGTCGCCGGCGCCTCCAAGGGAGAGGGGCTCGGCAACAAGTTCCTGGCCCATATCCGCGAGACCGGCATCGTCGCCCACGTCGTGCGCTGCTTCGAGGACCCGGACATCGTCCACGTGGCCAACCGCGTCGACCCGATCAACGACATCGACGTGATCCTGACCGAGCTGGCGCTCGCCGACCTGGACACCGTCGACAAGCGCCTGGAGAAGGCCCAGCGCTCGATGCGCGTGCTCGGCGGCGAGCAGAAGAAGGCGGCCGAGCACGAGGTCGCGGCCTTGAACAAGGTCAGGCCCGCGCTCGAGCAAGGCCGGCCGGCCCGCTCCGTGCCTCTGTCCGACGAGGAGCTGGCCGAGGCGCGGGGCTGGTTCCTCCTGACGATGAAGCCGCAGGTCTACGTCTGCAATACCGACGAGGACGGCGTGAGGAACGGCAACAGACATATCGACGCGGTCAAAGCCAGGGCCGCGGCCGAGGGCGCCGAGGCCGTCGTCATCTGCGGCAAGTTCGAGGCCGAGCTGGCCGAGATGGACAGCGCGGAGGACCGGCTCGCGTTCCTGTCGGAGCTGGGACTCGAGGAATCCGGGCTATCGGCCCTCATCCACGCCGCCTACCGCCTGCTCGGCCTGCGCACCTTCTTCACCTCCGGCAAGGACGAGTGCCGCGCCTGGACCATCCGCGCCGGAGACAAGGCCCCCCAGGCCGCCGGCGTGATCCACACCGACTTCGAGCGCGGCTTCATCAAGGCCGACGTCTACGCCTACGCCGACATCGACGCGCTTGGCTCCGAGGCCGCCCTGCGCTCCGCCGGCAAACTACGCACCGAGGGCAAGGACTACATCGTCTCGGATGGCGACGTGATGTTCTTTAAATTCAACGTGTAGAGTAAGCGCCGCCCGTCGGAGCGAACGCCGTCGCCATCCGTGCGCGCAGGGACGCGCGCTCCTCGATGGTCGCGCGGACGTTCGCCGCGCAGGGACGCGCGGCCCAACACCGTCCCGTCCGCTTCATCGGACGGGTACGTCATGGATGACGAGATAGCGCGTTCTCGACGGCCTTGAGTATCGTCAGGCTCGAGTGCGTGGCGCCGGATACGACGTCGACTCCGAGCGACTGGGCCTCGACGACTTTCCCGACTATGGCCTCGGCAGGCTCGCCCTGGCCGTTGAAGTGCCTGAGCAGCTCGACGGAAGCCAGGCGGCCGCCCGAGACGGTCGCACGCGCCTTGACCGACACCGGAAAGAGGAAGGCGCTCCCCTCGTAGACGCCGTCGGCCGCGGCAGAAACGTCGAAGGTCCGGGTCGACGCCCTATACTTCGCGTACGCGGCCTCGGTAAGCGCCGGCGTAATCCTGCCGAGCAGCGCCAGCACCGCCACGACGATCAGTATGACCAGCCAGCTCTTCTTCAGTCTCATGCTCCGCTCCCTTCCGCAAGGTCCGTTCAGACGGGCGCCAGTATACGCCGGGCCCGGCCCGCGCGATAGCCTCGATCGTCGGCGCCCCTAATTACTAAACAACCGTTAAGCCTCTTGCCGTCCTAGCGGCGGTGACGATATGCTAGAACGCATCATGGACAAGCTCATCGTAAAAGGCGCTCGCGAGAACAATCTCAAGAACATAGACGTCGAGTTGCCGAGGGACAAGTTGATTGTGGTGTCGGGCCTGTCGGGCTCCGGCAAGAGTTCCCTGGCCTTCGACACCATCTTCGCCGAGGGCCAGAGGCGCTACGTCGAGTCGCTGTCGGCCTATGCCAGGCAGTTCCTCGGGCAGATGAAGAAGCCCGACGTCGACTACATCGAGGGCCTGTCCCCGGCGATATCCATCGAGCAGAAGACGACCCACCGCAACCCCCGCTCTACGGTCGGCACCGTCACCGAGATCTTCGACTACTACCGCCTCCTGTACGCGCGCGTCGGCACGCCGCACTGCCCCCAGTGCGGCCGGGAGATACGCGAGCAGGGCATCGACCAGATCCTCGACACCATCATGTCGTGGAAGGCCGGCACCAGGCTCCAGGTGCTCGCGCCGGTCGTCCGAGGCAAGAAGGGCGAGCACGTCAAGATCCTCGAGGACGCGGCCAAGCAGGGCTTCGTCCGCGCCAGGGTCGACGGCGAGACGCGCTCCCTCGACGAGGAGATCGTCCTCGACAAGCAGAAGAAGCATAACGTCGACGTGGTCATCGACCGGCTCAAGCTGTCCGAGGACGGCCGCAGGCGCCTGGCCGAGGCCGTCGAGACGGCCCTGCGCATCGCCGACGGCATCGCCATCGTCTCCAGGGAGCAGGACGGCGCCGAAGTCGACGAGTTCTTCAGCCAGCGCGGCGCCTGCCCCGACTGCAACATCAGCCTGCCGGAGATGGAGCCGCGGCTCTTCTCGTTCAACACCCCCTACGGCGCCTGCCCCGAGTGCACCGGCCTCGGCATCCGGCTCGAGTTCGACCCGGACCTCGTCATCCCGGACAAGGGCCTGTCGTTCAACGAGGGCGGCTGCATCCCGTACAACCCGGACGCGGCCTGGTTCCGCTCCCGCTTCGAGGCCCTGGCCAAGCACTACAAGTTCAGCCTGGACACCCCCTTCGGCGAACTGCCCGAGCAGGTCATGCGCGTCATCCTGCACGGCGGCGACGAGAAGGTCCGCGTCCGCTACGACAACGCCAAGGGCACCGGCCACTTCGAGTACGAGTCCGCCTTCCCGGGCATACTCGCCGAGCTCAAGCGCCGCTACCTCGAGACCACCAGCGAGGGCGTCAAGGAATGGCTCGAGAAGTTCATGAGCGAGAAGCCCTGCGAGAGCTGCGGCGGTAAGCGCCTGCGGCCCGAGGCCCTCGCCGTCACCGTCGGCGGCATCAACATCCACGACCTGAGCGCCAGGTCGGTCGACGAGTCGGTCAAGTTCTTCGGCGCCCTCGAGCTGACCGACACCCAGAAGACCATCTCGTCCCAGATCTTCAAGGAGATCACCGCCAGGCTCTCCTTCCTGCGCAACGTCGGCCTCGACTACCTGACCCTCGAGCGCAAGGCCGGCACCCTCTCGGGCGGCGAGGCCCAGCGCATCCGCCTGGCCACCCAGATCGGCTCGAGCCTCGTCGGCGTCCTCTATATCCTCGACGAGCCGTCCATCGGCCTCCACCAGCGCGACAACCAGAAGCTCATCGACACCCTCGTCTACCTGCGCGACATCGGCAACACCCTCATCGTCGTCGAGCACGACGAGCAGACCCTGCGCACCGCCGACTACATCGTCGACCTCGGCCCCGGGGCCGGCGTCCACGGCGGCCACGTCATCGCCTGCGGCAGCCCCGAGGAGGTGATGAGGAACAAGAAGAGCGTCACCGGCCGCTACCTCTCGGGCGACCTCGTCATCCCCGTGCCCGAGAAGCGGCGGACGGGCAACGGCAGCGCCATCACCATCCGAGGCTGCCGCGAGCACAACCTCAAGAACGTCGACGTGACCATCCCCTTGGGCTGCTTCACCTGCGTCACCGGCGTCTCCGGCTCCGGCAAGAGCACCCTCCTCACGGACCTCCTCTTCCCGGCCATCTCCAACCGCATCACCCGCGTCGTCCGCCCGGAGGGCGAGTTCGATTCCATCGAGGGCCTCGGCGCCATCGACAAGATCATCAACATCGACCAGAGCCCGATCGGCCGCACCCCCCGCTCCAACCCGGCCACCTACGTCGGCGTCTTCACCCAGATCCGCGACCTCTTCGCAGGCCTCCCCGAGAGCAAGGCCCGCGGCTACCGGCCCGGCCGCTTCAGCTTCAACGTCAAGGGCGGCCGCTGCGAGCATTGCCAGGGCGACGGCACCCTCCAGATCGCGATGCAGTTCCTGCCCGACGTCTACGTCACCTGCGAACACTGCCACGGCAAGCGCTTCAACAACGAGACCCTCGAGGTCCGCTACAAGGGCAAGAACATCGCCGAGGTCCTCGACCTGACCATCGAGGAGGCGGCCTCCTTCTTCGACAAGGTGCCTCAGATAGCCCACAAGATGCAGACCCTCCTGTCGGTCGGCCTCGGCTACATCAAGCTCGGCCAGTCCGCCCTGACCCTCTCCGGCGGCGAGGCCCAGCGCGTCAAGCTCGCCTTCGAGCTGGCCAGGCGCGCCACCGGCAAGACCCTCTACTTCATGGACGAGCCGACCACCGGACTCCACTTCGCCGACGTCAAGCAGCTCCTCGAGACCATCCAGCGCCTCGTCGACACCTGCAACTCCGTCGTCATGATCGAGCACAACCTCGACGTCATCAAGCAGGCCGACTGGGTCGTCGACCTCGGCCCCGAGGGCGGCACCCGCGGCGGCACCGTCGTCGCCTCCGGCCGCCCCGAGGACATCGTCAAGGTCAAGGGCTCGTGGACCGGGAAGTACCTCCGGGACATGCTCAAGGGATAACCTGCCCACGATACAACACGACGCGCCGCCCTGAGGCTCGGGATCTACTAAAACCTCGTTTATCATCTCGGCAGGGCCTGTCCAGGAGGCGGAGCCCTCGCATCGCGAGAGCCGCCGTCTCCTGGACACCCGCCTCCGCGTGCATGCGAGGCCTGGGTACGAGCGATGTTCACTGGGCGGCGCGTCGTGTCGGTTCGCGGTAGGGTGTCAGGAGCGCGTGCCGTGGTTGGCATGGGTAGGGTATCAGTCGCCGTATGCACGCACGGCGAGCAATGCGAACGCCGACGCGTGGCGCGGCGTTCGCTTCCCGTAGTTCAAGCGGGCTCGCTGCGCTCGCCGCTTAACTGCGGGGCGCTGCGTTCATGCCTGCGATGTCGAACGACGGCCGACG
>Ga0116156_10004992_pt1 | contig 11149 bp, 10 predicted proteins | sample AD_UKC045_MetaG_FD_89891 | JGI IMG/M metagenome (GOLD analysis project Ga0116156, IMG submission 89891) | Active sludge microbial communities of municipal wastewater-treating anaerobic digesters from USA - AD_UKC045_MetaG | ecosystem: Engineered > Bioreactor > Anaerobic > Digestate | place: USA... | reverse complement strand
GACCAGCTTCTTCGCCTACGACGAGCCGCCGATGTGGATGATGATGCGTGGCACTCGGGCCTACGACTGGACGTACGACCTGTTCACGGAGGCCGAGCGAGGGCCGATCGAAGCCAACATGAAGGCCCGAGTCGGGCAGTTCCTGAAGCACTTGCAGCGGCTGCCGTTTGAGAGCAGCCCGTACAACAGCCACGCCGGCCGGCTGCCGGGATTTCTGGGCGAGTGCGCCCTGTCATTCATTCACGAGTGGCCCGAAGCGCGGGACTGGCTCGATTACGCGACCCTGCTGTACTACACATCGTATCCGGCCTGGGGAGGCGACGACGGCGGCTGGCAGGAAGGCCCCGGCTACTGGGGCGCCTACATGCAATTCGCCCTGCACTACGTGACAGCACTGCGCCGGGCGACCGGTGTGGACTTGATGCAGAAACCTTTCTTCCGCAATACGCCGTACTACGGACTGTACACCGCCACGCCCTACCACCAGCACAGCCCGTTCGGCGACGGCCAGACCGGCAGCCCGCGCGGCCTGGGCCACGTGATGTACGTCTTCTCGACGTTGGCTCAGGACCCCTACGCCCGCTGGCACGCCCAGGAGTCGGGCGTGACCATCGGAGCCGACGCGCTGAGCCTGGCCAACTACGATCCCCAATTGCAGGCCCGATCGCCGTTGGCGTTGCCCGGCGCGCGGAGTTTTCCTGCCGTCGGCCTGGCGTCGTTCCACACCGCGCTGGGCGACAAGGACCGAGATATCAGCTCCCTGATGCGCAGCAGTCCCTACGGCGGCGTCAGCCACGGGCACGCGGATCAGAACGCTTACGTGATCGAAGCATTCGGCCGCGGGCTTGCCATCGCCACGGGCTACTATCCCTGGTACGGTTCGCCTCACCACGTTCAGTGGACGCGGGCCACGCGGGCCGTTAACAGCATCCTGGTAAACGGCCAGGGGCAAGTGCAGCGCCGTTGGGAGGCCAACGGCCGGCTGACCGGTTTCGACTCGGTGGAGGGCTACGATTACGCCGAAGGCGAGGCGGCCCCCGCCTACGCCGGACGGCTGGAACGTTTTCGGCGCCATGTGGTCCATGTGCGGCCCTGCTCTGGAGGGCCAGGCGACGAGAAGCGGCCCGGCGTCTTCGTCATGTTCGACGACCTGCTCGCGCCCGAACCCTCCCGATTCCAATGGCTGTTACACGCCTGCCATCGCGTCGAGATGGCCGAGGCGAACCGGGTTCTGCGGGTCGTCAACGCTCCGGCGGCCATGAACGTCCATCTCTTGCTGCCGGAGCGCGTGGAGATGACGCAGACGGACAAGTACGAACCGGAACCAGAGCCGATCGCCAAACGGTGGGAGAACACGTGGCATCTGACGGCCAGCACCGCCGTCCCGGCCAAAGGCGCGCAGTTCCTGGCCGTCCTGCTGGTGCATCGCCAAGGTCAAGAGAGCACGCTGCCGAAAGTCGAACTGGTGCGCGGCACCGGCGCCGTCGGCGTGCGGCTAACCGCCCCGGACGGCGGCGAAGACGTAGTGGCTTTCCGGACAGACCAGGATTCGCCGAAGGTGACCTGCGGCGGCGTCGAATGCACCGGCCGCGTCTTTGCTCAGGGAAAGAACAATGATGGGCGTTCGATCCGTGCTCTCACGCACCCTCGCCAGCAGCCATAGCCACGCCATGCTCGGAATTCGCCGCTGCCCCACCGACGCCGCGAGGCAGTGTTTGTTGCGGACCGACCATCGCCAGAAGTCACGGAAAATGCTATGATGAGTGACGTTTTCCCCGTAAGGCAACCCTCTCAGGACTGCAGCCATGCCTGAACTCGGTGTCAATATCGACCATGTCGCGACGCTGCGGCAAGCGCGCAAGACCTATGAACCCGATCCCGTCTGGGCCGCCGCACTGGCGGAACTGGGCGGTGCCGACGGAATTACCATCCATCTGCGGGAAGATCGCCGACACATTCAGGACCGCGACCTCCGGCTGCTCCGCCAGACGGTCACTGTCAAATTGAACCTGGAACTGGCCTGCAATCAGGAGGTGCTGGATATCGCCTGCGAAGTCCGACCGGATCAGGCGACGCTGGTACCAGAACGCCGGGAAGAAGTCACGACCGAAGGCGGCTTGGACGCCGTGGGGCATCGCGAAGCTGTGGCTCGCGCAGTCCGGCAGTTGCAGGACGCCGGTATTTTCGTGAGTCTGTTCCTCGATCCCGTCATCGGCCAGGTTGAACTAGCTGCGGAAATCGGCGCGGATGCGGTCGAATTGCACACCGGGCAGTACTCGCTGGCACGCGGCCAAAAGCGGCAAGAGGAACTTGCCAAGCTGGTTGCGGCCGGCCGCCGGATCCGGCAATCCGGAATGGCCTTGCACGCCGGGCATGGGCTGAACTACCAGAACGTTCGGCCCGTGGCGCAGATCGCGGAGATGCACGAGTTGAACATCGGCCACAGCATCGTCGCCCGCGCTGTGCTGGTCGGTCTGGAACGAGCCGTGCGCGAGATGAAGCAACTGCTCGCGGACGGCCCCTCCACCGGCTGATGCTGGCGATTATCCAGACCCCTAGAATGTCAAGAACCCGGCTGCGACTAATCCGAGGGTCAGCTCGCAGCGACGTAACCCGGTTCCAACCTCCTGAGCCCTGATTCCTGCCTCCTGACCCCCTGCCCCATGAGCACCTCGAACCGATTATCCACTGGCACGCCCGGCTTTGACGAACTGCTGGGCGGCGGCTTGTTGCCGGGCACGCTGACGGTGGTGGTCGGCGCGACCGGCATCGGCAAGACGCAGTTCGGTTTGCAGTTCGCCCGCGCCGGCGCAGCTCAAGAGCGGCGCAGCGGGGTGATCTTCGACGTCTCCGCGCGCGGGGATTCGCAGAGCCATGCGCAGTACGCCCAGCGGATGTTCGGCTGGAGATTGCAGTGCGTCGCGGGACAGGATCGGACGGACCTGAGCGACTTCTACGCACCGGAACGCGCGTTCGGGGACTACCTGCACGTGTTCGACTACAGCGGCCGGCGGGTGACCCGGCAGGATGTCGACTGGGACCAGTGGCGGCATTGGCAAGCGGAGTTGAACGCCAAGCTGCAGTCGGCCATCGCTTTTCTGTACGGCAGCTTTGTCGGCGGCGCGCGGCGTGTCGTGTTCGACGGGATCGAGCCCTCCGACCGCCCCCACGATTCGATCCAATTGAATCTGCTGGAGTACGTCTATCACCAGGTGGTCCGCAAGGACCCGGAATGGGTGGCGCGGGACCTGTTTCGTCAGGACTACCGGCAACATGCCGAAGCGGCGGCCCGGCACACCTACGAGCCATCCCAAATCGCCTGCCTGTTGCTGTACACATCGCACGAAATGATGCTGGACGAACTCATCTCGCGGCCGCTGGACGAAGGCGACATCCTGTCCAATGCCAACACGCTGATCTACATGGGCAAGATCCGCGAAGGCCACCGACTGCGGCGCGCGCTGTACGTGGGCAAACACCGCGGCAGCGTCTGTACGGACGAAGTGCAGATGTATGCGATCGACGAGCGGGGACTGAGAATCGAGTGAGCAGCGTTCGAGAAACAACTGTCCAGTGTTTCTTGCCGATCATCACACGGAGTGTGATGGCTACTTTGACGGGGCGACAGTTGTTTCTCGAACGCTGCTAGGGGATCGGGATGCGGGATGTGTCAGGATTATCGGAGCCTTACGGCAGGGGCGCTGGCTTGCCCGAACGAAGCAGACAAGATAGACTCGATGTGACGGCAAGATCGAATTCGGAAGGAAACCACGCATGTCGATGGACAGCCCGCCGCCGACGGTTCCTCAGCCGGACAATCCCTACGGCGGCAGCAACCCGTTCAGCGATAATCCCTACGCAACGCCGCCGATGACGGGCGACGTTCCTGCGACCGGCCCCTATCCCGTCGCGCCGGGGGCCACCGGACGCGGGATGACTCGTCACGTGCCGGTGGTCGCCATCCTGATGATGGTCCAAGGCGGCTTGGAATTGCTGGCGGGGTTGGGGCTGGTGGGCATGGGCGTGTTCATGTCGGTCATGGTGCGGATGGAACAGTTCCAGGAACACGGTGCCGGGCCGCCGGATATGCCACCGGAAGCGCTGGGCTGGATGATGCTGGCCGTGTACGGCGGTATGGGATTAGTAGCGCTGGTCGCCGGCGGGCTGCACCTGTTTGCCGGCCTGCGCAACTACCGTTTCCGCAGTCGCACGTTGGGATTTGTCGCCCTGGCGGGCGGACTGGTCACCATGTTCACCTGCTACTGCGCACCGACGGCCATCGCCCTGGGCGTCTATGGCTTGATCACGTACATGAACCCCGAAGTGGCTCAGGCGTTTGCCATGGGCGAAGCGGGAAAAACGCGCGAGGAGATCCTCGCCTCGTTCCGTTAGCCACGCCATCCCGCCCTCGGACCCCGGACCTCCGATCTCCGACCTCCGCCCTCAGTCCCGCCAGCGGTAGCGGACGATGCAGTAGAAGGCATTGACGCCGTCTCGCCAGCCGATCTTCTTGCCTTCCTTATATCCGCGGCCCTCGTAGCGGATCGGCAATTCCTTGATCCGCACCCCGCGGCGGGCCAGCTTGGCGGTCACCTCCGGCTCGAAGCCGAAGCGGTTTTGCTGGATATCGAGCGATTGCAGCAGCGGCCGCGGGATCATCTTGTAGCAGGTCTCCATGTCCGTCAGCCGCAGGCCCGTGAACAGGTTCGACGCCCAGGTTAGCAGGCGATTGCCCAGGCGGTGCAAAAACGACGGATCTTGCGGCACGTCGTTCAGGTACCGCGAGCCGTAGACCACATCCGCCTCGCCGCGTAGGATCGGTCCCAGCAGGGACGGCAGATCATTAGGGTCGTACTCCAGATCGGCGTCTTGGACCACCACCACGTCGCCGGTCGCGGCGGCAAAGCCTGTGCGGAGCGCCGCCCCTTTGCCCTCGTTCCGGGGCTTGCAGATCACGCGCAGCTCCGCCCAGTCTCCCAGTTGTTCCAGAACCTCACGCGTGCAGTCGGTGCTGTGGTCGTCCACCACGATGATCTCTTTGGGGATCGGCACGGCTCGGACGCGTCCGAGGATCTCGGCCACCGTCTGCTGTTCGTTGTAAACCGGGACCACGATGGTCAACTTGAACCCTGTCGGCACCACGATGGGTGTTGCCGAAGCGGGCACAGGCGGAGCCACACTGTCAGGCCGCGCGCCATTTGGCGGCGGGGGATGGGGATAGGCACGTTCGTCGATCAGCATCAAGGGCCCCTTGTCGGTCTTCCGGAGGATTCAAGCGAATTATAGACGGTTTCTCCGTCCGACTGTAGAACGCAATTCATTCCGTTCGCTACGGATTGGAATCCGTTCCGCGTCGGTCGCGGCCATCGGCCTCGTCAGGCACCTACACGATGGCCCGCGAAAATGGTAGCATGCGGCGGCGTTTTTCGCACGTAGGACACCCACCGCAACCAAGCTGCCCCATGCCGCGAGATTTTCTCAAAGACGTCAAAGACGAATACGACGTGATTGTGATCGGCAGCGGCCTGGGCGGGCTGACCGCCGCCAACGTCCTGGGACGTAACGGCCATACGGTGTTGCTGTTGGAACAGCACTACAAGCTGGGCGGCCTGGCCACGTGGTTCAAGAGGCCGGGCGGCCAGATCTTCGACATCTCGCTGCACGGCTTCCCCGTCGGCATGATTAAGAGCTGCCGCCGATATTGGAGCGCGGACATTGCGGATCGGATCGTTCAACTGAAGCGCATCCGCTTCGACAACCCCATGTTCTCGTTGACGACGAGCTACACGCGGGAGGACTTCACCAGGCTGCTGACCGAACGGTTCGGGATCGCGCCGCAGGCGGTCCAGGGGTTCTTCGACACGGCGCGAAGCATGAACTTCTACGACGACCAGTCGGCCACGACGGGGCAATTGTTCGAGCGGTTCTTTCCCGGCCGCCAGGACGTGGTGCGGCTGCTGATGGAGCCCATCGTCTACGCCAACGGCTCGACGCTGGAAGACCCGGCCATCACCTACGGTATCGTGTTCTCGAACTTTATGTCCAAGGGCGTGTACATCTTCGAGGGCGGCACGGATCATTTGATCCAGTTGATGCACAACGAGTTGGTCCGCAACGGCGTCGACGTGCGGATCCGCTGCGATGTGCAGCGGATTGTGGTCGAGCGGGGTCGCGTGGCGGGCGTTCAGGTCAACGGCCGGACCATCAAGTGCCGGGCCGTCGTGTCGAACGCCAATCTGAAATCCACGATCCTGCAGATGGTCGGCCAACAGCACTTCGATCGCCAGTTCCTGGATCAGGCCCGCGCCGTGCGTTTGAACAACTCCAGCACGCAGGTCTACATGTCCTTCCGCGAAGGCGACTTGATCGACGAGGCCACGGGCGATTTGTTGTTCTGTTCCACCGCCCGCGAGTTCCGGACGGACCTGCTGCTGAGCCGCGACATCACCAGCCGCACCTTTTCCTTCTACTACCCGCGCACGCGCCCGGACGCCCGGCCGCGCTGCTTTGTGGTGTCCAGCACCAACGCCCGTTACGAGGATTGGGCCCGGCTGACGCCGGATGAATACCAGGCGAGCAAACGCGACTTGATCGAAACCACGCTGCAGGCGCTGGAAAAGTACGTCCCCGATTGCCACCGACGGGTTGTCCATGCCGAGGTGGCCACGCCGGTTACGTTCGAGCACTACACCAAGCACGTGGCGGGGGCCAGTTTTGGCACCAAGTTCGAGGGCCTGGCTGTCAGCCGAGGTCTTCCGCAACAGATCGGCGGCTTGTACCATGCCGGCAGCGTGGGCATCATCATGTCGGGCTGGCTGGGCGCCATCAACTATGGCGTGATCGTGGCCAACGACGTGGACGGTCAACTGACGAAGCCTGGACTTTAAGGGGCAGCAGGCAAGACATGAATCAGGATCAAATCCAAGCGGCCATCCCGCATCGCCCGCCGATGCTGTTGGTCGATGAAGTCGTCGAGCAGGACGAATCGCGGATCGTGTGCCGCAAGACCTTTCGCCCGGACGAGTTCTTCTTCCAGGGGCATTACCCCGGTCACCCCCTGGTACCCGGCGTGATCTTGTGCGAAAGCGCCATGCAGGCGGGCGCGGTGCTGTTGGCCGAGTTCGTCCAGGGGACCGAGGGCGTGCCGGTGGCCACGCGGTTGAACGACGTCAAGTTCAAGAAGATGATCCGGCCCGGCGATACGATCCAGATCGAGGTGACGCTGCAGGAACGGCTGGCGGACGCCTTTTTTCTGCAGGCCAAGGTCACGTGCGACGGAAAATTGGCCGTCCGGTTCGACTTTGCCTGCACCATCGCCAAGATCACGGAGTGAGGGAGTCGACCTGCGGCGAGGCATCCGATGGCTGTGCTGGACATCAATTGGAATCCTTCGGCCAGGCAACTCAGGCAGTTCGCGCTGCTGTTGGCCGCCTTGTTGATCGGCGTCGCGAGTTGGCTGTACTGGAAGTCCCCCGCGTCTGGCTGGGTGGCGGTTGCGTTGTCGGCCGCGGCCGCCGCGGGCGGAATCGGCCTGCTGTGCCCCCGCCTGATGCGCATCGTGTACGTGGCCTGGATGGCCGCCGTGTTTCCGATCGGCTGGACGGTCTCGCACGTGCTGCTGGCGGCGATCTACTACTTGGTCATCACCCCGATCGGCGTTATCATGCGAGTCTGCCGTTACGATCCCCTGCAGCGGCGATTCGACCGGAACGCCAAAACCTACTGGAAACGGCGTGAGGAACAAAACGATACAAAGCGCTACTTCAAGCAGTATTGAAGCGGACCTATGACGACATCGGAAGAAGAACAGCAACAGCCTGTCGCCCCGCCGACAGCGGATTTTGCCGATCAAGCGGAGGAGTCCCAGCCGGGGATTGCGGCCGAGTTCTGGGACTTCTTCATTCACAACAAGAAGTGGTGGATCACGCCGATCATCGTGGTCCTCCTGTTGATGGGCCTGCTGATCCTGCTCAGCGGCAGTTCCGTCGCGCCGTTTATCTACACGCTGTGGTAGGTTGCCTGTCTGATTTCGGCGGTCTGATTTCGGCGAGCGGTGAGGCGTTAGCCCACCGGTCCCTCAAATACAGCGTCCCAACCCTCGAAAAACCGGTGGGCTAACGCCGCACCGCTCGCCGGGGCCGAAACCGGTGGGCTAACGCCGCACCGCTCGCCGGGGCCTACGGGAAGTCCACGGCTTCGTCCCAACGCGAAAAAAAAGCTTCCCTGCTGAACCGGGCGGTGACTTCGGCCGCGCGGCGGCCCATCCGTGCTCGTTTGGCTTCGTCCGACACCAGTTGCCGCAACGCGTTCGCCATGGCGTTCACATTCTCCGGCGGAATTAGCATCCCATCCACGCCGTCACGGATGATCTCCGCGGGGCCGCTATCGCAGGCGCAGGCAATGCAGGGCAGAGAGCACGCCATCGCTTCCAGCAGCGCGTTGGGAAAGCCTTCGTAGCGCGAGGGCAGGACGAACACACCCGCTTCGAGTAACGCGGACTGGGGCCGATCCACCCAGCCCGGCAAGTGGACGTGGTTGCGGACGCCGAGCGAATCCGCCAAGTTCTCGAGTTTCCGTCGCTCCGGCCCCTCGCCCAGGATCTGCAACGACCAATCCGAGTACCAGGGGGCGATGCGGGCAAAGGCCTGGATCAACAGATCGAATCCTTTCTCCGGACTCAACCGCCCCACGCCGATGATGCGCGGCCGGCGCTGTTCGGGTGGCGGAATCGGCGCTGTCGGCGGCACAACCGCGTTGGGAATCACGTACACCGGCCGCTGTCCGACCACCGTGCGAGCGTAACCAGCCACCGCCTGGGTCTGCACGACCCAAGCGTGGCAGCGCGGATAAGTCCGCCGCCGCACCCATTCCCAGATAGCTCCCATCAACTGGCGCCGCGGATCGCTGCGTTCGGCAATCACGACCTGCTGCGGCCGACCCCAGCACGCCAGCAGCGTGAGCACGTTCATCTTGTCCGTGAAACTGATCGCGCGCCTTGCGTCTGCCTCGCGAATCGCCTGCCGCAAACGCCGGACGCGCGTCCAGGTGTTGCTGATTTGCTGCCAAGGGTTCTTCGATTCCTGCATCAGGCCCAGTGCCAGCCGGCAAATACGCGAATCCAGACGGATCGCATCGGAATCGGCCGTGGCGAGCGTGATCACGGTCACTTCCCGTGCCGTCTCAGCCCAATGATTGGCCAAAGCACAGAACACGCGTTCGGCACCGCCTCCGCTCAAAGCGTGGATGACCATCGTCAACCGCCGATCGTCGGCCCGTTCATTCATGCCGCTTCCTCAAGTACCAGCACAAGCAACTTGCTTAAGGATCGGCGAATCAATAACTGTCCAGTTCTTGTTGGCGATCATCACGCGGAGCGTGATGGCTACTTTGAAATGGCGACAGTTATTGATTCGCCGATCCTAACCCCATTTTTCTGTCACCCATTTTTCTGTCAGTTCTTCTTGTCTTTCTTCTTTGCTTCCTTCTGTTCCTCCCGCCAGCCTGTCACCCCCGTTCCAGGATGCCCTATACTATCGCGATCCTCGGTACCAATACAGGACAGGTAGGGCACGATGGTCTGATCCATGAACGGCGGCAAGGCAAGCAAGAACGGCAACTGGGGCAAGAAGCTGATCTTCTTGCTGGTCGGCCTTGCCTTGGGTCTGGTCGTTTGCGAAGTCGCCTTGCGGCTGATCGGCGTGAGCTATCCGCAGCCTTACGCCCCCGATCCGTACTGTGGTACTCGTTTGCGGCCGGGCTACGAGTTCTGGTGGAGGAAGGCTCCGCCTGCATCCGGATCAACCGCTATGGCGTTCGCCAAGGCGATCGCGCGCCTGCCAAGCCACCCGGCACATTCCGTGTCGCGGTGCTGGGAGACTCGTTCATCGAAGCTTTTCAAGTGTCGGACGAGCAGACGTTTTGCGCTCAACTGGAACGTCGTCTGCAAGACTGTTCCGCACTGACCGACAGACGCGTCGAAGTGCTGAACTTCGGCGTCTCCGGCTACGGCACGGCGCAGCAACTCCTGATGCTGCGGCATTACGTCTGGCAATACCAGCCCGACGTCGTCGTGCTGGCCTTCTTTCCCGGCAATGATCTCCGCAACAACTCGGCGGAACTTGAGCCCTACTAGGTGCGGCCCTTTTATCGGCTGCACGGCGCCGACCTGGTGTTGAACGATGCCTTCTTGCAGCATCCCGACTACCTGAAAGCGCATTCCGCGTGGGTGCGGTGCAAAGTCGCGTTGATCGACCGGCTGCACACGCTGCAACTGATTTACCAAGTCCGCGACGCATGGCGACAGCGGGCCGCCGCGGTCGCAACGGACAGCGCTCCCGGCATCGATCTGGCTCCCTTGGCCGAACCACGCGACAAATCGTGGCAGGACGCTTGGAATCTGACGGAGCGCCTGCTGGCCGAAACGGCGCACGAAGCGGCCAAGCATCAGGCCCGTTTCGTGTTGATGACGGTCGGCAGCGACGTCCAAGTCCACCCCGACGAAGCGGTCCGCCAATCTGTTTGTCAGCGGCTGGGCGTCGAGGATCTGTCCTACGCCGACCGGCGTTTGAATGAATTCGGCCGGCAACGCGGTTTTGCCGTCGTCAACCTGGCCGAGCCGATGGGCCGGTACGCTAACAAGAACCGCGTGTACCTGCACGGTTTCGACAATACCCAACTGGGCGTCGGACATTGGAACGTCGAGGGCAACCGGGTGGCCGCCGAAATCGCTGCCGCTGCGATCTGCAGGCAACTGCAGGCTCAGCCAGACAAGTAGTCGTCAACAGAACGCATTTTTCAGACAAGGGCTGCCGGAAAAAGCTGACAGAAAAATGGGGTGACAGAAAGATACAAAAAAGGGGGCCGGAATGCCGTTCTGTGCTGATCACGCGGCATCGCCACAACGCCGATTTGGCCGGCACCCTCATTTGTTCGCTGCGCCAGCGAGTTGCTGACGGAGTTGTTGCAACCCGGTCAGGTTGGCTCGCAACGTCTCCTCCGAGTCCGTCTCCGGACGGTGGTCCAGGATGCCCACGGGGCCGCGCCAGCCGCTGTCGCGAATCGCCTTCAGCATCGCCAACTCCTGGTCGCCCTGGCCCAAGGTGAGGATCTTCTTGCCGGCCTTGTCGCCGTCGGCGATCATTCCGTTCAG
>Ga0116156_10004986_pt1 | contig 11156 bp, 11 predicted proteins | sample AD_UKC045_MetaG_FD_89891 | JGI IMG/M metagenome (GOLD analysis project Ga0116156, IMG submission 89891) | Active sludge microbial communities of municipal wastewater-treating anaerobic digesters from USA - AD_UKC045_MetaG | ecosystem: Engineered > Bioreactor > Anaerobic > Digestate | place: USA... | reverse complement strand
TTTGTATCTTGTTTATTTTTTAATTTAGCTATTTCCATTTGTGTATTTTTTATATTTATAATTTCGTGGCTAGATTCAACTTCATTAAGAACTTTTTCTTGTACATCAATTAAAAAAGGCAGTTTTCTTTCTATTTTTTCATTTATCTGATATGTAAGCATAGGTACTATTTCAACCAATAAAGAAACTACTTTTTCATATGTTGTAGCATGCCGATCACCATCATTTATATAGTATAAACAAAGTAATTTTGAATATGGAACCACTAAAATAGACTTTATAATCATATCTTCTTTCATATTAAAATAGTTATTTTTGACAATTTATACTTTTCATTATATTCTATTTTTATAGAAAAGATGGCAAGAAAAATGCCACTTCTTTAGAGTGGCATATGAATTGCCATAGTTATTATATTAACAATTCTTTTTGAATTAAAATAACTAATTACTATATATAAACGAAAAAAGCCAGGACGGCAATCCCAGCTTTCTTCTAAACAAATTAAATAGGATGAATATTTAAGATGTCTGGTAAATTAGTCGAAAATTCTACAACTCAACATAAGTCTATTAAATTAAGAATTTACCCTACAGAAGAACAATCCCAACTCATAAATCAAACTTTTGGTTGTTGTAGAAAATTATATAATGAACATTTGCAAGAAAGAAATGAATTCTACATTGACAATATTTTACCTATTCCAAAAGAAGAAAGAGAATCAAAGTCAAAAGATATCTATAAAAACTTTAAGCCTAAAACAGAAAAAGAGTGGAAAGAAATTTATCCATATATGAAAGAAGTTTCTTCTACATCATTACAACAAGCCAGAATGGATTGTGACCAAGCTTTTATAAACTTTTTCAAATCAAATAACGGAAGTGGAAAAGGAAAGTTTGGATTCCCAAAGTTTAAATCTAAAAAAGATAATCACCAAAGTTATAGAGAACCAAATGTAAATGAAAATTGCAAGATTTTCTTTGAAAGTCGTTTAATAAAAATTCCAAAAGTAGGAAAAGTAACTTTCAAAGATAGGGCCTCCCCTAAATGGTGGGGTCAAGTAGAAAAATTATGCTCAATGACGATTTCTAAAAATTGTAGTGGAAACTACTATGTATCAATTTTGTTTGAAATATCACCTTGTGACTACAAGGTAGAAAATAGAAAAGGGACGATAGGACTAGATTTTAGTCCATCTGAAATGTATGTTTCTAGTGAAAACCAAACTGGAAAAGACTTCGGATATATTGCTCAAAAACAGATTCACTCTAAAAAATTAAGATGCTTACAACGTCAATTTGCTAGAAAGCAAATGGTGACAGTTGAAAACTGTCCTAGAAAAGTTTCTTCTAAAAACCGGGAAAAAGCGAGAATCAAGCTTGCTCGGTTAGAAGAACACATTGCAAATTCTAGAAAAGATTGGATTGAGAAAGAAACTTTAAGATTAGTGAAATCTTATAACAAAGTTGTGGTTGAAGACTTAAACTTGAAAGGAATTTCAAAGTTTTTGAGAAATGCTAAAAATATGAATGATACTTCTTGGGCAACTTTTGTTTCAAGACTTCAAGCAAAAGGAAAAGACTATAACTGCAATGTAATCAAAGCAGATAGGTATTTTCCTAGTTCTCAGATTTGTTCAAATTGCGGCTTTCAGTATAAGGATTTAAAACTTTCAGAAAGAGAATGGACTTGCCCAAAATGTGGGACATATTACATACGTGATGTAAACGCTGCAATTAATTTGAAAAATTATATACCGTTGGAAGAACAGGAATTTACGCCTGTGGAGAGTTCTAAGGTTGCAAACTTAGCAATACTTGCTTTGCAAGCAATCGAACTCGATGAAGCAGGAAGCACTTCACAGGCGACTAAGTGCAGGAATCTGTCGAATCTTTAGTTCGGCAGAGGCTTCAAGTATTGAAACTATATATTTAATAAAGGAGATAAATATGAAGCTTGCAACAGAAGAAGAATTGCAGCATATGAAAGCAGGAACTCCTGTTTTAATTAATGTTGCAGATAGTATTTGTGATATTGGACTTTTTGTCTCTTATAATAAAGAGACAAAAAAAGTATTAGTACAAGATTCTTTTTTGAGAGATAAAAATGGGAGATACTTTGGAAATCTATGTGAGTATACTCGGGTTTTTGACTTATCAGGTCAAGATTTTACGAAAATGTAAAAGGTGATAAGATGAGACTGCGTGTAGTTTATATAAATAGATATGTAATTACAATTTCTACAGTGTCATATTTGACACTAGATAGTACAAGATCTTTTCCCGAGGTACAAATTCAAGGGGATGAATGCACTATGAGTACTGACATTTTTAATAAAATTGCTTTTAAATATATAAAAACAGGAACAGATCAAGAATTAATTAGTCAACTTAAAGACTTTCTTAAAGTTTACAATAATATATTTGCTTAAAAAGGAGATATAAATGAAAATCTACTCAGATAATTTTCGTAAGTTTTATAAAACAATGGAGTCATACCAAGAAAAAGGCAATCCTATTCAAGAATCCGCTTATTTTTCCTGGGAAGATAGTTATATTTATTTTGGATCAAAAGAAGGATTAGGACGGTTTAAATTTAATTATGAAAAAACTTCTCCAACTGAGGAGATACCAAATTTCTTTATTCCGATCAATAAGCTACTTTCGATTATAAATCAATATGACGAAGTTGAACTGAATGAGAATCTTGTATTTTCACATGGAAAAGATAAGTATAAGGTTAATACAATTATTGATGATGATCAAATTGATACATCTGTTTTTAGTACTAAAACATATGAAAGTTCTTTAACTTTTATAAAAAATCACTTTGATAAAATTAGTAAAGCTATTTCCTTTACAAGTAAGGATGATAGTAATGCTAATTTTCAAGCAGTATTTATTGAAGACGGATATATTATTGGCATGTCTTCAAAGACTCCTGTGTTTGAATCACGGATTGATCTTACAGATAAACTTTGTATTCCAGTAAATGTTGCAAAGACTATTCTCCAAGTAGGAGACTTTATTGAGTGTACTCTTTATTATGACTCTTCAGAAAAGACTAAAAAGATAGTTTCTTCAGATGGAGAATTAGAAGTTATTGTTCCAAGTGTAAACGGATTAGACTTCCCTCCTCTAAGATCAAATGATTTTATAGAAAGTTATTCTTATCCTACCTTATTAAAAGTAGATACATCTATTTTTAGCAAAACCTTAGACTCTATTAAATCATATTTTAATGATGTTCTTAATTCTAAGATTAAGATTAAAATAGGAGATGATCTTACTATTCTAGTAGAAGATACAAATACCAATGTAGAAAAACACATGGATTATATAGAAGTTTCTGATGATCTTAAAAATAAGTCTTATTCTATCTCTGGTAATAAGCTTCTTCAGGCATTAAGCACATTACGAGGTTCAGAATTAGTTATTCAGTTGCCTCTTGATGCTGATAAACCAATTATCAATTTTTATAATGATGAAGAGCAGCATATTCTAATTACTAGATTCAAGGAGGATTAAATGCTACTTGAAAAACTAGAATTTGATAAAAAAAGTTTTATAAAGTTATTTGTTAAAAAGTTTTCAAATTTTATAGCAAAATGTCCTTTATTTATACAGTATCAGTTACTTGATGATAAAGTCTTAATCTATGATATGTCAAGAGAACAAGAGCCTAAAGCTATTATATATGACTTAGATTTTACTATCGGAGTAAAAGAAAATATCAAACAAATAAAGGATTCATTAATAGTTAACAATTATCCAACTTTTAGTGTGTCTCATGTTACTTATGATGAACCTAGTACAATGGATCTTTTTAATTTTATGAATAAGACTAAAGTATCATTTAAAGATGTTGTAAATAAAAAAAATGAGATTGTAACAGTTATTAATTATAGAGTTGAAAAGATCATTAATCAAAATAACCAATTGATTATTAGAAATCTAAATACAAATGAGCTTGCTCTCTATCAGTTTCATATTCCTGTTATTATCTTTCTTCAAAACTTATTTAAAAAAGATAACTCAATAGAAGCAACCTTCATCAATAAATCATCGATGGTTAAAACTGTAACTGATAGTTTAACTATAAATAGGTAGAAAAAATTTATTTACCTATTTATCAGTAAGGATAATAAATGAAAAAAAAGACCTGGATAAAAAATCGTTTAGTAGAAAACGATTTCAAAAAAGATGTTGTTTTGGGAATGTATGACGATTATTTAAAAGAATTTGGAAGTGATGCATCCTTAAGTTCTTATAGACGATATGTTTATGCAATGTTTGAAGAACTTAATGGTGGTATAGATTATCAAGATTATGATACTGATTCCGTTATTAGATTAGAAGCATCAAAACAAAAACTTCAAGATGTTAATAATGCAGTTAGAAAGTCTAATCGTGAAGGCTACAGAGTTTATAATAATCTTGAAGAAATTTATACAGAATATGTTGATTTACTTTCAAAAGTTGATCTTTCAAAATTTAGCATTAAAGAACATACACCTTCGCCAACAAAAAAGATAGGTGTTTTACAGTTTTCTGATTGGCATGCTAATGAGCTTATAATGCCTGATGAGGCAAATAATAATGCTTATGATTTTATTATTCTATCCAAGAGATTAAAGAAGTACATAACAGAAGCAACTTCTATTTTTAAATTTAAAAAGATCACTGAGATACATATTTTTATGACTGGTGATTTTATAAATTCTTCTCGTCGACTTGGCGAAAAATTAGCACAAGCATCTTCTTTAACAAGAGCATCCCTTCTTACTACTTATATAATTCAACAAGCTATTATTGAATTATCAAAGAACTTTAATATAACAATCTCATCAGTAGTAGGAAATGAAAGTAGAATTGCTGAAAACTGGGACTCAACTGATATATCTTTAAGTGAAAACTTTGATTATTTAATTTTTAACAGTTTAAAAATTATTTTTTCTAAGACACCGGTTAAGTTTAACGAAAGTAAAAATATTTTTCAATGTATTGTTCCCATGTCTAATGGATTTAATGCTTTGATTATGCATGGCAATCAATTTAGAACTCCTAATGCTGAAAAAGAGATCGGAAAATTTCTCCAATCTTATGTATATAATGGAACTAAGATACACGGAGTATTTTATGGACATTATCATTCTTCAAGTATAGGAGATTTTATTTCTAGGTCATCCTCTTTATGTGGTGGAAATGCGTATTCAACAAATGATCTTGGATATTTATCAAGGGCATCTCAGAATATCTACATTATTAATGAAGATTTAGGAATCGATGCTATGAAGATAGATTTACAAAATGCTAATAACGATGGTTATAATATACTAGATGAGCTTGAAAGGTATAATGTTAAATCTGTTTCTGCTAATACAAGAGTGGTAATAGAAAATTTGACTTAATGATAAAGATATAAAGGAATATTATGGGAAAAGCTTATGCTAATAGAAAACCAGAAAAAGAAAGACCAGAAGCAGATTTTTATTCTACGCCATATTGTTTAACTTGGGAGTTATTAAAACTAGATGAATTTGAGTACAAGCCTATTTATGAACCGGCAGCAGGATCAGGAGCTATTTCAAGTCAGCTGAAAAAATATGGTTTTTCTGTCATTGAGGACGATATAAGAACAACCGGAAAAGATTTTCTTGAGTGCACACAACATTTTCCTTATATCATCACAAATCCACCTTTTTCACTATTTGATGATTTTGTCGTTAAAGCAAAAGAATGCTCTGATAAGTTTGCTTTCATATTTAAGACTAATTTCTTTGGTTCGCATTCACGATTTAAAAATGGAATATGGAATAATCTTGAGTCAATTTACATTTTTGATAGACAAGTAGATTATAGATCTCCATTACGAGATGACGGATATATATCTTGTGGTAATTTAGTTACAGGATGGGCTATATGGAACTCTTCCTGGGATAAAAATTATTGGAAAACGAAAGTAATTTCAATACAAGATTATTGTAAATTAGGCGGAATAAAATGAAGTATCATAATATAATGATAGATACAAATGAGCTATATAGTCGGTCTTTTGGAATAAAGAAAAAAGAATTTGAGTCAACAAAAGACTTAATTAATGAAACGATAAAATTAACAGTTCAACAAATTTTAAATATTAAAGAAAAGTATTTACTTGATAATGGAACTATGTGGATACTTGCTGATAATCCTACAAGTAAAAAGATCATTCGAAAACAGCTTGATCCATCATATAAGTCCAATAGAATAAAAGAATCTGATCATTTTTATCGAGGAATTGATTTTACTCTTTTATTGTTTTCCAAATACTCAAATCAATTCAATATTTCCAGAATAAAAACTTATGAAGCAGATGACTTAATAAAACCTCTTTTAGAATCATTTTCAAAATATGAAACAACACTAATGTGTTCCGCAGATCTTGATTGGTCAAGAAGTATGTCTCCAAATGTACATTGGCTTTCTAGAAAAAAGCTTTATACACAAGAATCATTTAAAGAAGAATATAAGTTTTTGCCTAATGAGCATACAGTCACTTTATATAAGTCTCTTTTAGGAGATGACTCTGATAATATTCCCGCAATTACAGGAATTAATGAACAAACTGCTTTGAATATTGTTCATTCATTTTATGATGTTTTTGATTTAATTCAAGCTTGTAGACTTAAGACTCCTTTACTCTCAGACTTTGTAAAACAAACTATTTTGGATAATAAAGATAGACTTATTCTTAATCATCAGCTTATTTACTTTAATGAAATTTCTCAAGAAGAAATTAAAAATTCTATTATTCATGGAGTATATGATCCAAAAGCTTTAACTATATTATATAAGACACTTGGATTTGACAGGGGTTTTGATAGTAGAATTAAATATGAAGAAACTAATTTTAATTCAGTGTTTAGTTTTGATAAAGTAAAAAGAAAATAGAGAGGTACAAATGGTCATTAATGAAATACTAGACACAGTTTATGATACCATAAATCTTAAAGTTAATACTGATGGATCTGCAGAAGCTACATTTAGAACAGATATTGATACATATACTGTACACTTTAGTAAAGACTCTCCTGGAAGTATAAACTTTGCAAGAAAATTTATACCAGTTCCTATGGTATCGATTAGTTTTAGTTCTAGACTTTTATTTATGGGACACTCAAGCGCAGAAAATGTTGAATATACTAAATATGTATATCCTACAGTCGTAAAAACTACTTTAATGTTTGTTGAAGCTCGAAAAAAGATGCATAAACCTGTTTATGCAATTACTTGTTCTGTAGCTGGTGATAATTCTAGAGGCTCAAAGAAAAAAATATATCAAACCCTTTTTGCATTTTCTTCAAGATTTGGTTTTCATAAATGGAAAGACCAATTGATTGCAATACAACTTTCAACATATGAAAAACTAAAGAAATATGGTTTTAAAGATGAGGATGGTAATATTATTAAAGATAATGAATTATAGTATTTGAAATAAAAATTATGAATGATGTAAAATTAGATTCTGTAATTAAACAGTGGTGTAATTCTTAATTCTATAAAGAGGAAAAAAAATGGTACTTATTAAAGAAGGAAAACAAAATAAAAATCTTAATGAAGCATTTCGATCTGGCCAGGCGGGAAAAGTAATAGGACTTTTTATAAAAGTCCTTAGTAAAAGAATTCATAAGCAGTTGATGGTGAGTCCATATCCTTATGACTATCAAACTACAGAAGGAAAATTTAGTAGTTATTATGCTTTATTTCCTAATGGCAAACAAGCACTTAGAATAAACTTTAAACTTACTGATAGTGATATAATTCACTCAGTAGATTTCTTTTCTAAACCTGGTAGACTTCCTGATCTTAAAATTTATTTGGATGGTCTTAATATAATTCAGATTTTGAAAACAGTAGAAGATGCTATTGCAGGACATGTAGAATCTTTTGGTGAGTCCGTTGTACAAGAAGCAAATAGACCAGAAGACGCAGAACTCGAGCAATGGTTTACACTTAATTTAGGAAATTATAATTCACGAAAACTAAAGATTTCTGTACTTAATCAAGATTATTTAAGTTGGTGTTATAATAATGGTAAAACACCAGCAAAAAGCTCCTATCGAAAACTTAAACTACTTGTAAGATCTTTAGCTGTAAATGATCCAAACTTTGTACCTACTGAAGTTTCATTAGGTCGTGTAGAAAATTCTGCACCAATAGATAGACCTTTGGTAGATGCAAGTGAGGCGAGTGCATTTAATGCTATTCAAAATGAAGCAGACGATCATTTAAAAAAATATGATATGCTTGCTCATTACTTAAAAATAATTTCTGCCAAAGATCAACCACATATTGTAAATGGTTTAGTTGTTTATGGAAAAGCAGGCATTGGAAAGACCGCATCGATTGGTCCTATTTTAAAGTCATTAAGAACTAAGTTTGTTTCTTATACTGGAACTGTAGGAGGTCCAACTGCTTTATATCAACTTTTATGGAAGCATTCTTCTTATGATATAGTAGATGTTATCTTGTTTGATGATTGTGACACTATTCTAAAAACAGAAGCTGGAGTAAACTTGCTTAAAGGCGCAATGGATGATAAAGAAGAACGATGGATTGATTATGTTACACGAAGATCAGAATCAGTACTTAATGAAATAGATGATCCAGAACCTGATGGTCCTGCTACTCTTGCAGATTTTGGAGCAACGGTTAATTCAACAACTCAAATTGCTCCATCCCAAGCTCCTGATAGATTCTTAGTTATACCAAAAATAATTTTTATTTCAAACCTAAAAGAATTTCCCGCTCCTATTATTTCTCGATGTTTATCAGTTAAGTTTCAGTTTACAGAGGACCAAGTATGGGATCTTATCATAAATAATACAGAAAACTTAATTGATCCTACTAGAAGAGCACAACAGTGGTCCACAATACAAGGCATTGAGTTTAGGCCTTTAACAAGAGAGGCTGTAATTGAAGTAGTAAACTTCTGTAGATCTTTAAAAGCAGGAGTAGATGCGGCAGATTTTAGACAAGTAAAATTTGCTTTAACAATATGGTCAAGCTGTACTGGAGATGAATGGAAACGTTGGGTGAGGATGCATTTCCGGCGAATTTAATATAAACAAAAGCAGCACATAACAGTGCTGCTTTTTTTGACATAATTACTTTTTAGCATTATATTTATTTTAATGATATACCTTAGAAAGCATTCTAACAATAAATTTTATTTATCGATTTCTTCCGTATCACCTCAAGAGTTTGAGGATATTGTTTCTACATTTAAGTCTTATGGTATACATTACGATGCTTCAGAAAAAGCTTCTACAGCTAAAAATCCTTCTATTTTATTAGATTGTCTCCTATCTTTAGAAAAAGAATACGATACTTTTGTTTCAAAAGAAACTATAGAAGAAATTAAAAGTATAGATCCTTATGCTCCGTCTTTTTCTCCAAAAAGAAAAAAATTAAATACAGAATTTTTTACTAAATATCCTCCTCTTGGTAAGTTTCAAATAGATGATGTACAAAAAATGTATTCCTATGGCCGTTTAATAAATTCTCTTAAACAAGGTCTTGGAAAAACTTATGAATCAATACAGACCATAAATCAACTTTTTGCTTCCAATGAAGCAGACAGAGTGTTAATTGTTGGAATTTCTTCAATTCTCTATAACTGGAGAAGAGAGTTGCTAGCGTTTTCACCTTTTACAGAAGAAGATATTTTAATTGTAAATAAAGACAATAGAGATATATTTGATCATGTTGAAAATCTTCCTAGAGTTTTAATTATGTCATATAATACTTTTCGATTAGTTAGTGATTATCATTTTTCAAAAAAAGTTAAAGACAAAAAAGTTTTACGAGAAAAATTAAAAGGATACAGAACTCCGCAAATTCCATTTGATCAATGGGGAACTAATCGGGTTATTATATGTGATGAAGCTCATAAAATGAAGAATATAGATACTCGTTGGACAAAGCTTTTACATTATCATAAGGCCTACTTTGAGTATAGGTATCTTTTATCTGGTACTCCTCATCCGAATCATATAGGAGAGCTATACTCATTGATAAAATTTTTAGATGATAATTTAGTTGAAGATTCTTATAATGAATTTTTAAGTACAATTGCTGTATTAGGAAATAAGTTTTCAGCTTATGCTATAGATCATTTTATTGACTATAAAGTCAATTTATTTCTTGAAAGAGTAAAACCCTATATCATACGAAGATTTTTAAGAGATCATTTGGAACTTCCGCAAATATCAGAAAAAGAAGTATATATAGAACTTACTGGAAAACAAAAATTAATCTATCAACAATTAGTAAGTGAATCTTTAATCAAGATTAAAGAAGAAAAAGGTAAAATTACCTATCGGGATATTGAGGGTAAGTTTCCGTTTATACTTCAGATTTTATCTGATCCTTGTTTATTGCAAGGTAAGATAATATCAAAGCAATCAGACTTACAACATCTTATTGACACATGGAAATTTGAAGATAGTTTAAAGTTTACAGCTTGTAAAGAATTACTTGAAGAAATTTTTGAAGAGAAAAAAGATTCAAAAGTTGTGATATGGTCAGAGCATCCTCGAACTATTGAACAACTTGCTTCAACATTTGAAAAATATGGAACTGTCACTGTTCATGGAGAATCAACACCAAAAGGTTGGACTCCAGATAAGTGGAGAGACTATGTAGTTAATGAACTTTTCAAAAATGATTCTACAAAAAGACTTTTAATTGCAAATCCAGCTACATTAGGAACTGGAACTAATATGCAATATGTTCAATCAATTATAACATATGACGAGGGCTTCAGTTTCGTCGATAAAGATCAAAAAAAGTCAAGATTTGAAAGACAAGGAATGGTTGGGGAAGTTAATTATTATAAGCTTATCATTGATAATACTATTGAAGTTTATCAAAACAAGATAATGAAAAATAAGGAATTACAGGATAAACAAATGCTAGTTGAAGGAATGACGATACAAGAATTACAAAACATTTTTAATGGAAAAGCTTAAAAAACAAAAAACCCATAGTATAATTATTACAAAATTCCAGCAAGAAAGATGCTCGGTCTTTAGCCGAGTCATATGAATTGCTGCTAAAATAAATATACAACATTATTACTAGTTTGTTAAATCAAATAGTAAAAATAAATTA
>Ga0116156_10004981_pt1 | contig 11166 bp, 11 predicted proteins | sample AD_UKC045_MetaG_FD_89891 | JGI IMG/M metagenome (GOLD analysis project Ga0116156, IMG submission 89891) | Active sludge microbial communities of municipal wastewater-treating anaerobic digesters from USA - AD_UKC045_MetaG | ecosystem: Engineered > Bioreactor > Anaerobic > Digestate | place: USA... | reverse complement strand
CTTTATTGATCTTTGCGTTCCATACCCGCCTTACGCGGAACGCTGCCGACCAATAAAGCCCAATCAACACCTTCAAACGATCGACGAGGATCATCTGTTATAAAAACAGATGATCCTCGTCGATCGTTTGAAGGTGTTGATTGGGCTTTATTGGTCGGCAGCGTTCCGCGTAAGGCGGGTATGGAACGCAAAGATCTTTTACAGATTAATGGACGTATTTTTATAGAACAAGGACGCGCTTTATCCGAAGTTGCCAATCCAACTTGTAAAGTTTTGGTTATTGGAAATCCGTGTAATACCAACGCTTATATTGCGAAAACAGCGTGTCGGAATATTCCAGAAAAGAATTTTTTTGCGCTTATGATGTTAGACCAAAATCGTGCTTGTGCTCTTTTAGCCCAAAAGGCAGGATGCCGTATTACATATATTAAAAATATGATTGTTTGGGGGAATCATTCTTCGACTCAATTTCCGAATTTTTATGATGCAACGATTAAAGGAAAAAAAGCGTATGATGTCTTAGATGAAAAATGGCTTCAAACAGAATTTTTAACTCAAGTGCAACAACGGGGCGCTGAAATTATTAAAGCGCGCGGCATGTCTTCAGCGGCATCAGCGGCGCAAGCCGTTATTGAAACTGTAAAAAATATTTATCATCCGATTTTAAAAAATGAATGTTTTTCTGTTGCCGTTGCGTCTGATGGCAGTTATGGAATTGAAAAAGGCCTGATGTTTGGTTTTCCGGTTTTATGTAGTCAAGGCGATTGGCATATTGCTCAAAATATTTCAATGAATCATCCTTTTATTAAGGAAAAGATGGATAACACCTATCAAGAGCTTTTAGCAGAAAAAAAAGCCGTAGAAGACATTTTGTTATAGAATATTTTTTAAAAAAAATATCAAAAATTTATATAATTCTATTAGACCGTGATTTTAAACTATGATAGGATTTTAAAGGGTCATCGTGTTTTTTAATTTAAAATAAAGGCGTTGTCCTTGTTTTTTTTGAAAAATGTATTATACTTTAACGACATTTTCCTTATATATTAAAAAGATATTTAATGAGAGGGGTTTTGAAAGATGAGATATTCTAAAAATTTTTGTGTTAGTGTCGCTATTTTATCTATTGCCTTGTTTTTAACAGGATGTGATCAATTAAAAGCTTTTCAAGAATATTTTAGTAAGAAGTCCCAATCCAAACAAGCTGTTGTTGAACAGCCGCAAGCTGTGCCTGCTGTTACTCAAGAAATTCCTCTTGGCCCTTTACCTGCTAATGTCTTAGCCCGTGTTGGCACATGGACCATGACAATGGATGATTTTAAAGAAAAATTAAATAATTTAAAACAAGCGATGCCGGATTTTGATATTACAACGGAAGAAAATCAGAAAGCTGTTTTAGATGAATTGGTGAATCAGCAGATTTTGGTTGTTGAAGCTGAGAATAAACGATTGTCTTATGATAAAGAAGTTTTCAAGGCATTAGAAGAATTTAGGCGAACGATCCTTGTTCAAAAAATGGTTTCGGATATGGTTGAGAATATTAAAGTGACAGAGGCCGAAGCGCAAGCATTATATAATGAACGTAAAGATTTTTTTGTTGAGCCTATTGAGCTTCATGTGAGAGAAATTGTTATGGATTCGCAAGCAAAAGCGAAAGAAGTCCTCGTTGATCTTTTAAAAGGCGGGGATTTTGCCGAAGCCGCGAAACAATATTCTAAAGGAAAAACAGCCGCGCAAGGCGGTGATTTAGGTTTTATCACGCAAGTTTCTTTTCCGGAAATGGGCAATGCCCTTATGGCGCTGGATGTCGGCGGCGTTAGTAATGTTTTTAAAGGCCCGGATGGATTTTATATTGTGAAAGTCGAGGAAAAAAAGGGCGGAGCCCAAGTTCCTTTTGAGAAAATCAAAGACGAGATTATAAGAAATATGACATTATCAAAACAACAGCAAACCGTTTTAGATTATATTGCCCAATTGCGCCAGAAAACAAAAATTGATATTAATCAAGACCTTTTAAAATCCTTATTACAGGAGAAGAAATAATGTTTAATATAGAAAATAAAAAACAATTTGCGATTATTTTATTAGCGGTTGGTTTAGGATTGTTTGCAGCTTTTCTTACAAGCCAGTACATTAAAAATAGTATTACCGAGCAAACAAAGACTTTTGCGCAATCGTATGTCCAAAGTAATATGGAGAAAGAACAACAATTACAACAACAAATTGAAATGTTGCGCGCACAAATGGCTCAGGAAATTCAAAGAGTGGCTCAAGAAGCGGCTCAGCAGGCCGCGGCGCAACAAGCTCAGCAACAAGTTGTTACCAAAACAGAAGAAAAAGAAGTTCGTCAAGAAGCTTTTTCTGTGCGTATGCCAAAAGGCAAAAGAGCATTAACTGTTCTTATTGACTCTTTGTCTGCAGTCGGCGGTCTTATTAAAGCTGGTGATTTGGTTGATATTATTGCGCATTTAAAAGTGCCAGATATTACAAAAGATAAAGACAGAGAAATTGTCAAAGTTGATGATGTAACCACTATTTTATTCCAGAAAATTTTAGTTCTTTCTGTGAATACGAACTTCGATGATATGACGCCACCAGATTATGTGCAACAGCAACAAGCTGGACGATTGAATATTACTTTAGCGTTGGAACCTGAAGCCGCGGCTTTATTGACATTTGCTCAGAAAAATGGTCAATTACAATTTACATTGCGTGCGCCGGATGAAAAAGAAACAGGTGTTTTTAAAGTTGCGTCATGGCAAGCGTTATCCGATTTTGTATTAGAACATCAAGGAACACGGCTTAAAGTTCCTCGTGATAAAATAAATACAGCGACTCCTGTTGTAACAACAGAAATAGAAAAAGAACCTGAGCCTGTTATAAAAATTTTTAAATCAGGACAAGCGGTTCAATAAAAAATAAGGGATATAATCATGATAAAAAAGAAAAAGTTTTTTTATTTCATTTTTTTTGTTGTTATTTGCTGTTTATTTTTTTCAAAAGCGCTTTGTGCTCAAATAGCAGAACAAGCGGACATTGTTGATACAAAAGAAGCCAAAGGCATTGCGTTAATGAAAGGAGAAATAGCAACTCTAAAGGTGTATGATTTAACACGGATTTCTTTAACAGATCCTTCCGTGGCTGATATTATTGAAGCTAAAGGCGATAAAATTTTATTAATCGCGCGTGAGGTTGGACAAACGGTTTTATTTTTATGGGATAAATATGGAAAAAAGACTTTTGTTGTGTATGTTTTTAACCAAAATTTGGAAGAAATTCAAAATCGTTTAATATCTCTTTTTCAAGTCGCTGAAATTGAAGGTATTCAATTGTCCATTAATAATAAAGAAGGAAAAATAGTGCTTTCTGGCGGAGTGCCAGAAGATAAACAAGATTTATTTAATAAAATTATAGAACCATTTTCTCCAGATATTATTGTATTAACAGAGAAAGAAAAACGCGATGATTTGGTGCAAATAGACATGCAGGTGACTGAATTATCGACGACATTATCACAAACCTTAGGTATTGATTGGACAAATCAACTGAAATACAATGAAACATTACCGAGCTTTGACGGATCCGTTAAAGATTATTTTAAAATAGGAGATTTTAATCGTACCACAGCTCTTTTAGCAACGGTTAACGCTTTGCTTGTCGAAGGAAAGGCGCGTATTTTATCACAACCTAAATTAGTTGTCGTAAGTGGTGAAGAAGCGAATTTTTTGGTTGGAGGGGAAATTCCTGTTAGAACCGCAACGGTTAATGAAACAGGAACGGCTGAGAATGTGAATTATAAATCTTATGGTATTGGAATGACAATAAAACCTATTATTCGTAAGAAAAAAATAGATATTACGTTAAGCACAGAAATTAGCGACGTGGATGCTTCTAATTCTTCAGAAGATAATGTTGCTTTTGTTACGAGAACAGCGCAAACACAGTTGTTTTTAGAAGATGGCCAAACCATTGTTTTGGCTGGATTGATTAGAAGTACAAAAAGTCAAGAAGTTAAACAAGTGCCGTTTTTAGGAAAAATACCTGTTGTTGGATTATTATTTCGTAGTAAATCAACGCCTGCCGCTAATCAAGACAATGAAATAGTTATTTCTTTAACGCCGTATATTTTAATGAATAAAAAAGATGATTTGGTTTTAGAGAATATGGAAAACATGCGCATACAAGAGAAAGCAGTCAATAATATAGCGCAAGAAAAAGAAGAACCAAAAATGTTAGATATTCAGGATTCTGTTGATGAGAAGACTTTAGAACAATCTCAAAAAGTTGAGACGCTTGCAGAAAAATCACCGCTGATTAAAAAGACTGTCAAAGAAATGCCTGTGATTGATGAAAAGCCATTATCGGTGAATTCTTCAGAATATCTTTTTGGTATTCCGGAAGAATTGCAAGAGTATGTTAAAGATGTTCAAAAAAGAATTGCTCAAGCGATTTCTTATCCTCAGGAAGCACAAAGTTATGGTTGGCAGGGCGTTGTTAAAATCGGAATGCTTATTCTTAACGACGGAACGCTTGCCTTCGCTTTGGTAAAAGAATCATCCGGCTATGAAGTTTTTGATAACAACGCGTTAAAGGTCGCAAAATCTTTAGCGCCTTATCCGCGTTTTCCTGCGAATACGGATTTGATGGAATTAAGCATTACCGTTCCTATCGTTTATTCTTTGACCAAACAAAAATAATCAGTATAATAAGTTTTTATGAATGCAAAAACGATAACACTTTTTAGTAATAAAGGTGGCGTGGGTAAAACTTTTATCGCGGTAAATTTAGCCGCGGCGTTGGCCATTTCTAAAAAGAAAGTTTTACTTTTAGATTTTGACTTGCAAGCCGGCCAAGATATGGCCCGTGTCATTAATCTTTCCCCGAAAGCATCCATTATCGATCTTTTGCCTCGATTAGAAACAATTGAAAAAATAGATTCGATGATCGAATTTGTCGCTGTTCATTCGTCGGGCGTTCATTTCTTACCTGCCGTGCGCGGCATTAAACAAATCAATCATGTTACTCCAGATAATATCAAACCGTTTATTCGTAAGGCTAAAGAATTTTATGATTATATTCTGATTGATGCGGGCCGTTCGTTTAGTGAGACATTAATTACTCTTTTTGATTATTCGAATTTGTTATTATTGGTGGCCACACCTGATATTTTAGCTGTTTATCAAATTAAAACGAGTATTGATATTTTGCAGAATCTTCAATTCCCGCTTAAGATTGCAAAACTGATTTTAAATCGTTCGGAAAGTAGCGGAAGCGTGGCGTGGCAGGAAATTCGTACCGCACTTCCTTGTGAGATTTTCAGTCATATTCCTTCCGACGGAAAAGTAGTAGGTTTAGCCTTAAATCGTGGAATTCCGTGTGTTTTAGATAGTCCTAAAAGTAAAGTCGCTGAGTCTTTTATGCGCATGGCCCAGATGATTGAAAAAGATAAAGATCTTTTTGTGGAATCAACGGATATTGAAAAACAAAGGGCGGTAGAAAGCGTTTCTGCTCAAGGGCAATTTTGGGAAAATTTTGGAATTTCTCAGCATGTGGCGGATGCGGCTGGCGCTATCACGGCTATTAAAGAAGATGATGAAATAACTATTTTAAAGAAAAAAATACATGAAAAACTTATTGAGCGTTTAAATCTCGACGGGATTACGCCAGAGAAATTAAACGATCCACAAACGATAGCGCGTGTTAAAAAAACATCGGAACAGTTAGTCGGAAATCTTTTAATGGAAGAAATGGGCGGGAAACAAATCGCTTCTCATGAAGAGCGTATTCATATTGTGAAAGACGTGGTCAATGAGGCTTTAGGATTAGGGCCTTTAGAAGATCTTTTGGCGGATGGCGATGTGACAGATATTATGGCGAATAATCGTAATGAAATTTATGTGGAGAAAAACGGCCGTCTTGTGTTAACCAATAAGAAATTTTTGTCTGATTCTCGCATGCGTGCGGTTATAGATCGTATTATCGCGCCTTTAGGCCGTCGTATTGATGAATCAACGCCGATGGTGGATGCGCGTTTGCCTGACGGTTCGCGTATTAACGCGATTATTCCGCCATTGTCTTTAAACGGTCCGATGATTACGATTCGTAAATTTGGACAGGAGCGTTTAACGGTCACAGATTTACTGTCTCAGTATAAAAGTTTGACAGAGCCAATGTCAAAATTTTTACAAGCGAGCGTTGTGGCGCGAAAAAATATTATTGTTTCCGGCGGAACAGGTTCAGGAAAAACAACTCTTTTAAACGTGTTATCTGAATTTATTCCTGATGGAGAGCGCATTATTACGATAGAAGACGCCGCAGAATTGAAACTCAAAAAAAGCCATTGGGCGCGATTAGAGTCACGACCGTCGAACGTTGAAGGAAAAGGCCAGGTAACCATTCGGGATCTTTTTACGAATTGTTTGCGTATGCGACCTGATCGTATTGTTATTGGGGAATGTCGTGGCGCTGAAGTTTTAGATATGCTTCAGGCAATGAATACGGGACACGATGGTTCTTTAACCACTATTCACGCGAATTCCGCGCGCGATGTTTTGACGCGTTTGCATTCTTTAATTTTATTAAGTGGTATTGAACTTCCTGTTCGCGCTATTAATGAAATGGTGGCTTCCGCGATTCATTTGATCGTTCACATTAATCGTTATTCCGACGGTTCAAGAAAAGTGACTGGTATCGCGGAAATAGTGGGATTAGATAAAGATTTTCAGCCAGAACTAAAAGATATTTTTGTTTTTAAACAGGCTGGCATTGACTCTGATGGAAAAGTGATAGGTTCTTATGTCCCAACCGGATACATTCCAAAATGTTATCAGGATTTTATCACTCAAGGCATCAAAATTGATAAAAATATTTTTTCGCTTTAAAAAGAAAATCATCATTGTAAGTTGTTTTCCTTCCTTATGACAATTATTAATCAAACCCAAAAGACAATCATTGCTCAAAATGTTAAAATCGCGCAAACATTATCTTCGCGGATTATTGGACTTTTAAATCGTTTTTCGCTTGATGAAAATGAGGCGCTGGTTATTACTCAATGTCAGTCGATTCATATGTTTTTTATGAAATTTGCGATTGACGCGATTTTTGTTGATAAAAATAATGTTGTTGTTGGATTAGTCGAAAATATTAAACCTTTCCAATTAAGTCCTATTTTTTTTAAGGCCAATTATGTTATTGAAGCGCCTGTTCAAACAATCTTGCGAACAAAAACCTGCCTTGGCGATAGAATAGAAATAATTTAACATTCAAAAGATGTCTTTTTTAATTGTTTTTATTATGTTATAGTGTTTCTATCTGGAAATCAATGTCCAATCTGGTCAAAAATAGAGAAATTTTATAAATTATGGGTGTTATTTATAAGCTAAAACAAGAAGTTATTGATTATATTCTTCACATAAAGAAAGAAAATAATGATTTTAGTTGCCGTCAAATTGCGAAAATCGCTTCCGATAAATTTGATGTGGACATTTCTAAATCTTCTGTAAATACTATTCTTAAGAATTCTCAATTAAGTAGCGGTGTCGGTCGTCGGGTTATTCAAAAAAAAGATTCGAGCCGCAAGTTTCAGATTCCTCAAGAAAGAAAAGAACAATTTCAAGAAACCATGAAACAGTTTGGTTTTGAAAAAGAAAATGTTGTTGCCATAGAAGAGCCGATAGCTGTACCGCTTTTGCCGGATGCAGTTAAGGAAAATCTTTTTTTGGAGCCCAAAAGCGATGATATCATGCTTTTGGAATCTCAAGCGCCAACATTATTAGTCTCGCAAGAACAACATTTGTCTTTAACCGATCAAACAGATTCAAAGCTGATAGAAGAAATAGATTTTTTACGCCAACAAAAACAGCAGGCATTTTCAAAAGTTTATACAAATGCAGGAGTTATTTTATTAAAAGCATTGTTATTGTTGACAGATGGCATCGGATTTTTATTGAAGATTATTAAAAAATATAATCCAGAACATATTTTTCCGGATAATTTTGAAGAGAGTTTAAATATTTTTCTTTTATTAAAGGCCTTAGGAATCAAAGATCCTTTTGAAGAAGATATTTCTTCTTACGCGGCAGGACTTTTGGGGCTACAAAAATCAGATAGCGCTTATGTGGGTCAGGCATTAGCCAGCGAAGATTCTCGAAAGATTTTTTTTCAGTGGAGCAAAAAAATACGCCTTTCTGATGATTTATTAAAGGAATACAGGAAAGAGAAAAATAATCTATTTTTGAGCGTTTATGGCTTTAGGATAGAGTTGGAAGACAAAACAGTTTTATTGACAGATGCTTCTTTAAAATCTTTTTATAAAGAAATGGATTGTATTTTTCCATTGCCTTTTTATCATGCGATTCGTTTATTGTCTCAATATTTTATTGTGAATGAAAAGCCGATGGTTTTTGATTTTTCCGGAAATTCTTTGTTGTATTTGCCTCAGATTGCCAAGATGTTCGATAATGTAAAAGAAAAGCGCGTTCAAAAAATATTTATCTTGAATGATCATCTGCAAGACATTTGTGAATTATCCGTCATTCCTCAAAAAAAGCGTCAATGGATAGCCCGTGTCGATTTTTCTTTTTTTGAAGGTATGGAAAAAACGGTTTCGGCGGGATCCCGTAAAAAAGTTTTTTATGATGCATTGTCCGACGAGATATATGATTTTTCAGAATTTCTTTGCCAGCTTGATCATAATCAAAACGTGAGAGCGTTTATTATTGAAAATAAATCGTGCGAGCGTTTAGCGACTGTTTTTTCTAATTGTTTTGAAATGGAATCTGAAGCTGTTGTATCGTCTTTTTTTATGCGTTTTATATTTAAAAATTCTTTTGTTAAAGAAAAAGTTTCTGTTACCGGATTTTTAAAGAATAATGAAAATGCGATAATAGAAAATTTTTCAGATTTGGCGGACGACTTTTTAAAAACGTTCGCGAATTATTTTACGCAGTATTTTTTGTCTGATAAGAATAAAGATAATAGTAGCGCTTGGAATGAATTTTTGAAATTGAAAGGCTCTTTCGATGAGACAAAACAATTTTTACATGCGCTGTTTTATCTCGATGAAAAAAGTCCTTTTAAGAATGATTGTATTATGGCAATGCGCATTTTCAATGAGTATTTGATTTTGGATGATAAACAGCGCAGGATTTTTTTAGATATTGCTAAAATCAACAATTAGTTTTATTGTCTCTTGACCCTCCATAATAATATGATATACTTTTTATGAAAGAGTGTTTTTAGCGGTTATGATTATTTTAAAAAACAATCATAAAGGTCAAAGTATTATTGAATATGTTCTTGTCGCGACTATTGTCGCGGCCGCTGTTATGGCTATGAGCACTTATGTTTTTCGTTCGGTTCAGGCCACACAGCAAATGATTCAAAAGGAAGCTAATAAATAATAAAATAATAAGAGAGAAAATAAAGGAGGAAAGCGCATGTTAAGACAATATCAGGCAGGATGTTTTAAAAGAAAGAGAAAAGGACAAAGTACGGTTGAGTATATTATTTTAGTAGCAGGCGTTATTGCGGTCTTATTGATTTTTTTACGTCCCAACGGCCCTTTTCATACGGCTTTTAATGAAACATTAAAAACCGGAACAAATGGAATGGAAACTATAGCTGAAAGATTAAAAAATTCTCATTCATAAAAAAGGTCATAAAAGATCAGGAGGCGTTTTATGTTGAAAAAATTATTTAAAAATAAGAAGGCCCAAAATACCGCTGAATATGCGATATTGATTTCTTTAGTTGTGGCCGGGATTGTTGCTATGCAAACGTATGCTCAACGAGCTTTGCAAGCTCGCGTTAAAGATTCAGCTGATGTTATGACATCTATTGTGGGTACTTCAGATGTTCAGAATTCTTGGAGTGATGTTGGCGGAAATGCTTTAGGTTCCACAAAACAATATGAACCATATTATTTAGCGCAAGATTATAATGTTTATCGTGATGATTCAGAAGAAAAAGGTTATGATACTGCGGGCTTTTATGTTGATTCTAATGGAGAAAGAAGGAGAAGAGGTAAACAAACGACAACATATAATGAATCCGGCACAGTTGGTACAGGCATGAGTGGATTGTCCAAATCACCAACACCATAGTAACATATGTAATAAAATAAAATATTTTATAATTTTAAGGAGGAAATAATGTTTAAATATTTAAATAAAAAAAGAGGTCAAAGCACTTTAGAATATGCGATTTTGATAATAATTATTATAGGCGCGCTTTTATCCATTCAGGTTTATATTAAGCGCGGTATTCAAGGCCGTTTAAAAGGCGCGGCGGATGATATCGGGGATCAATTTTCACCAGGAAATACGAATTCCAGAATAACTACAAGGACAATAAGTAATACTCAAGAAACAAATTATGGAGGTGAGGCTACGTCTGAATTGTTAGAAGATGAAGTTACAACGACTAATAAAACGCTTAGAATTATTAATACTGATCAAGAATATTGGGGAGTATCTCATAGCGCTAGTGGTCAGGGTCAGATCCCGCAGAATCCTAATTAATAATTTTTTAAAAAAATATTTTATAATATTAGAAACGGCTTGTTAGAGATAAGAAGTTTTCTGACAGGCCGTTTTTATTGGAATATATTATAAAATCCTCAAAAAGAAAATGGTTTTTTATGAAAAATGTTGTATACTTTGAATAAGAATATTAATAATAAAGGAAATAGTTATGCTACGACGCTTAAGACATAAGAAAGCGCAAGCGAATATGGGAGAATATGCGCTTGTTTTGATTATAACGATTAGTTTTATTTCTGCAGTTAGTTTGTATGTTCGACGGGCTTTGCAGTCTCGTCTTTTTGATGCGCGGAATCTTTTGATGCATGCAGACTGTTTCGGCTGTCTTCCTTCTAGTAGTCTTAAAAGTAATCCATCGACAAATATGTTAGGCAATATAGATATTTCATACGAGCCATATTATACGGTCACATCATCAAAAAGATATGCAAGTTATGATGGAGAGGCAAATTTAGTTACAGATGGGACAGGAACTTCTTTTCAAAGAAAATTTGATTCTGCGGGAGATTATTCTTCTTTAGGAATTACGTTGCCGCCTTCTGCTAGCGGAAATCCAGCACATATTGAACCATATATCAATATTATTAAAGAAAAAACGTCGGTATTGCATAATACTGTATTTATT
>Ga0116156_10004979_pt1 | contig 11167 bp, 9 predicted proteins | sample AD_UKC045_MetaG_FD_89891 | JGI IMG/M metagenome (GOLD analysis project Ga0116156, IMG submission 89891) | Active sludge microbial communities of municipal wastewater-treating anaerobic digesters from USA - AD_UKC045_MetaG | ecosystem: Engineered > Bioreactor > Anaerobic > Digestate | place: USA... | reverse complement strand
CGCAACGCAAACGGGTTTGAGCAAAAACACGGTGCAGCGCTATCTCGATCTACTTGAAAAGGCATTTATCATCAAAAAGCTCGGGGCTTTTTCGCGCAATCTCAGGAGCGAAATTAGCAAGAGCGCGAAATACTATTTCTGGGACGTGGGCGTGAGAAATGCAGTGATCAACGACTTTAGGCCTGTCGAGCTGCGCAACGATGTTGGCGCCTTGTGGGAAAATTTCGTCGTGATGGAACTCTTAAAGAAATATGAGTACGAGCACCGCTACGCCAATTTCTATTTTTGGCGAACCTACGACCAGAAGGAGCTCGATCTCGTCATTGAGGAAAACGGTGTGCTCTCTGGCTACGAAATCAAATGGCGCGACAGTACGGCCAAGATTCCGAAGCTGTGGCTCGACACGTACAAGGGCGAGGTGAGTGTGATCACGAAGGAAAGCCTGCTGGCGCTGTTGGAACACGGGACTTTGCAGCCGTGAAAGCCAAAGACATGATAACAAGATAAGACAGAATGAACAGGATGGGTGGTAGTCTTAGGGCTATCAGAGATTTTGGGGCTGAAGTAGATAAAGTAGCATGATATACTGCCGATATAGCGGTAAGTCATTTATAAGTCATTGCAAAGTAAGCAATAGCACGCAATTGCGCCTGCTTGAATACTTTGTGCTGGAAGTGACTGCTCGATCTGCATGAGATTTGCTTAGAATTCAAGCTAATTCAGCTATCCTTTTCTACCGTAAAATGCGTCAAGTAATTTCAGAAAAACTAGCCATTCCCTTTATTATTGAGAAAATGTGAGCTCAGATTTGATTACGGGATACCAACGAACCAGCTACATATTTTGAGGAAATGGTGTCAAATATAACAAACTTATCTACTTCAGCCCTAAAAATAAAGCGCAGCTCTGCAATATCGTCGAATTGTTTTTTTAAGAACCTAGTAGGCGAAAATGGAGAAGCAGGCCGCCGCCACAGACAGCTTGTCGCCCTTCTTAATGGTTGCCGCCAAATCGTCTTTTACCGTTCTGCTCACATTGTCTAGCATTTCCGGCGTGTGCATGCGTTTCTGCTCCTGGAACCTAGTTTACCAGACAATACCATGCGCCGGGTAGTGCCGATCTGTTGCATTTGGGCCATTCCGAAATCTGAGCTATTCCGAGATTTGAGCCATCCTGAATATGAACAATCTAGATTGCATTAAAAGTGATCGTCAAAATGTCGCTGTAGGATCCGGATTCGTAAAACTCCCCTGCAATAGGATCCATCTTGATTCCGATATAGAATTGAGTATCATCTTTATGTGTTTTTTTATTGAATTGCATATTCTCAACGCCAGCAAGCTGTACGTATCCGGCAACAGTAGGGGGTCCAACTAAGCCAATGTTGCGGCCTGTAATGGCTGTCGCTTTGATGTAATATGTTATATAGTCCGTGCCTTGTTTAAGACGGCCTAGATTTTGCGATGAAAAATCGACACGATAATTTTTGACAGCGCTTGATTTTATCGTCATCGTGCCCTGATGATCGTTTTGATATGTCGTGATGCCATCATTAGCGAGCAAGATATTCCAAAGCTAGGAGTCCATAGTAATAGCTGCTCCCGGAGCGGGAGCAACTATTACGGTGATGGCTATTCCTGTCTGAGCATTTAGCTTGAGAATCATGGACAAAATGAAAAGCAACACAATCCACTTTTTCATCATGTTCAGCCTTATGTTATAATCAACGTCAAGAAAGAGCAAAAATCAGGCAACAATGCTGCTTTGATCAAAGAGTAGTTATGGCGATGGTTACAGTGTCTGTATATGCTCCATCAGCATAGTATTCCGTGTATGCTTCGATTTTGAATCCAATATTGAACGTTTTCCCTGCGGTGGGGTTCTGCTCTTAAAGACAATGGTTTTTCCCGTAGTCAGTTGCGTATAGGCGCTCGCCTCAAGCTTCGATTCAGCAGTTGTGCAGTGTGTGCTACCTTATGATGTCAAGAAATACACCTGCCGGATTTGTTGTCAGGAACTTCCTCATAAAGAAACAGACCATAAAGAAACAAACCACCACATCGCAACTATCGCCAGCTCTTGCTTTTTTTCTCATGTCCACCAGTAAACTTCTTATATTGTCTTGTTTCATGAACCAACGGATTCAAACCGCTTGCTGGATCAGTTCGTCTGCGATCATCTCAGCCTGTTTGAGCACAGTTTCTGTCGCCAGTACCTGCATATCCGGCGGATAGCCGTACTGCCGCAGCGTGCGTTTAACCATTACCTTGAGCCTTGCCCTCACGCTTTCCTTTATGGTCCAGTCGATTGTGGCGTTCTGCCTGACCTTTTGATACAGAACAATGGCGAGTTCCCGCAGTGTTTCCTTTTGCATCAACTCTCGTGCGCTCTTGTTATCTGCAATGGCGGTATAAAAGGCATATTCGTAGTCCGATAAACCCATCTCCGCCGGTTCCTTATCTATGCGCTGAATTTCTTTGCTCAATTCGATCAGTTCCTCGATCACTTCGACAGCGGTGACGACCTTGTTGTGGAATCGCTGAAGGGAATCTTCCAGCATCTCCATAAGAGTGCGGCTCTGTACCAGATTTTTCTTCATTCTTGCTTTGATCTCATCGTTCAGAAGCTTTTTCAGCACCTCCACCGCGATGTTCTGGTGCTCCATGTTCTTTACTTCTAAAAGAAATTCTTCAGAAAGGATGGAAATATCCGGTTTCTTTATACCGGCTGCATCAAAGACATCGATTACCTTTTCCGTAACCAAAGCCTGGTCGATAATTTGCTTGATGGTGGTCTCTATTTCTTCGTCCGTTTTTCCCGTTCCTGTGCTATCAAACTTTACCAGCCTGGCTTTAACCGCCTGATAGAACGCCACTTCTTCCTTGACTGCTATCGCCCGCTCGTGAGGAATTGCGATGGAGAAGGCCTTTGAAAGGGCAGTAACCTCGTCGATATACCGTTTTTTGCCGTTTTCAAGACTGAGAATATGGTCCTCTGCGGAAAGAATGATCGACAGGCGTTCTGATGTGCCGGCACCAAAGTATTGGCGGTAATTGAATCCGTGAAACATCTGTGCAATGACTTCTAATTTTTCAAGCATAATCTGAACAGCTTCTTCCTGAAGGACCGCAGGATCGCCTCTACCGCCACTATCAGCATAAAAGTAAAGGGCTTCCTTCAAATCGGCTGCAATGCCAAGGTAATCCACAATTAGGCCGCCAGGCTTGTCCTTATAGACCCTGTTTACCCGCGCTATCGCTTGCATGAGCGTATGCCCTCTCATGGGCTTATCAAGATACATGGTGTGAAGACATGGGACATCGAAGCCGGTAAGCCACATGTCGCATACGATGACCAGTTTGAGTTCATCCTGCGGGTCTTTCATTCGCTCCGCCAGCATCCACCGCTGTTCTTTTGTGGTGTGGTGCCGTGAAAGCTCAGGGCCATCCGATGATGCAGAGGTAATAACCACCTTGATGGAACCCTTTTTAAGGTCATCGTCGTGCCATTCTGGTTTTATGTTGATGATTTCATTATATAGCTTGACGGCGATGAATCGAGACATCGCAACCACCATGGCTTTGCCTTCAAAAGCCTCCTGGCGCTGCTCGAAATGGCACACAATATCCCTTGCAATGTGCCGAACACGATCGCTGCTTCCTATCAACGCTTCCAGCTGGGTCCACTTTGCCCTTGTCTTTTGTGTTTCAGCAAGTTCATCGAGTTTGAGTTCCTTATCCAGGTCGTCGATGAGTCTTTTCCCCTGTTCGCTCAATTCGATTTTTGCGAGTCTACTTTCGTAGTATATCTTCACAATGGCGCCGTCTTCCTGCGCCTGTGAGATGTCGTAGATGTCGACATAGTTACCAAAGACAGCTGGAGTGTTTCTATCCTCTTTTTCTATTGGTGTACCCGTAAAACCAATATAGGTGGCATTGGGCAGGGCATCCCGCATGTACTTGGCAAAACCATACACGGTTTTTTTGCCAACCACGTTTCCCTGTTCATCCTTTTCGTCTATCGTCTTTGCCCTGAAGCCATACTGGGTTCGATGAGCCTCATCGACGATTACCACGATGTTCCGTCTATCGGATAGCTGTGGATATATGTTACCCTCTTCCGGCTGGAACTTCTGAATCGTAGTAAAGACCACACCACCCGAGGCGACGTTGAGCAGTTCTTGTAAGTGTTCTCTATTCTCCGCCTGAACAGGATCCTGCCTGAGGAGTTGTTTTGAGGACGCAAAGGTATCGAAAAGCTGGTCATCCAGGTCGTTCCTGTCAGTAATGACTAATATTGTTGGATTATCCAACATTTGAATGATCTTGCCTGCAAAGAACACCATGGAAAGCGATTTTCCGCTTCCCTGCGTGTGCCATATCACGCCTCCCTTATGATCTCCCGCAGGCTGAGTACGCACACTGGCAAGTCCATAATTTTCAGGGGATTCTTTGACATTACCGGCCTCCTTTACGGCGGCATAGCCAGACGCCCGCAGGGTAGACTCCACAGCCTTATTTACCGCAAAATATTGATGATAGTAGGCCATCTTCTTGACAGTCTGAATGGATACGATACCAGTTTCTTTATCCTCTCTTTTAGATTTTTCAAACACGATAAAATGATGAATAAGGTCAAGAAGCGTTTTTTTGTTCAGCATGCCTCTGATAAGGGTTTCGAGCTGGCTTACCAGCCTGGATTCGTCCTTTGTGCCATCTATTGATTTCCACGCCATAAAATGACTGTAACCAGAGGAGATGGAGCCTGCCTTTGCCTCGAGCCCATCGGAGATCACAATGAAGCCGTTATACGTAAATATGCCCGGTATCGTCTGTTTATAGGTTTGAATCTGGTTAAAGGCGGATCGCACCGTTGCCTGTTCATCCGTCGGATTCTTCAACTCCATGACGACAAGTGGAATGCCGTTGACAAATAGGACGATGTCAGGACGCTTGTTGTTGTTACCTTCTATGACGGTATATTGATTGACTATCAGGAATTCGTTGTTTTCTGGATTCTTATAATTGATGAGCCATACCAGATCGCCCCGTTCTACGCCATCCCTTCTATACTGTACCCGTATTCCTTCCGTGAGCATTCTGTGAAATGCTTCGTTGTTTGCAATGAGTTCTTGCGACCCAAAGCGCTGAATCTGCTTGATAGCATCGTCCTGCGCATCGACAGGAACGCTTCTATTGATAGAACGCACCGCGCTTGTCAGTCGATCCAGCAGAAGAACATCCTCGAACGACTTCCTCTCCGTCCGCTCCCCATCCGGCGCAATATCGGGACCGGCACAGTACCCGTAGCCCTGCTTTTTCAGAAGCTCAATGGCAAACTCTTCGATGGCAGATTCGGTGATTCTGGAAGCCATTCAACCCTCTTTTTGTCTCATCTATGAGACATTTGGAGAGATCTAAAAACTGGTTGTTTTAAGATCTCCCTGGCTTGGCTTGAGCCAAGCCTTGCGATTTCCCTTCGGAAATCACGATTTTTAGTGGTTGACCTCTAAAAAACTGAAGTTTTTAGAGCTCCCCATATTTCGTTTTGCGTCTCACAAAACGCATTTTATGAGACACAAACAGTCTTGCGTCTCACGGGTGAGACACAAAAAGGTTCTAAAATTAAATATCTCCTAAATTCTTTCTACTCTTAACATTTTGCGTAAGTAATATAACTTGCAATGTATCTGTAGTGTTGTTCTTTAGAAGTTCAAATATAAATTCATTAAAATTGATCATTCCTTGTCTTCCTTAAAAGTCTTCAGCTCTGTTAGATATGCATTATAATCTACATGAAACAAAATTTCACTTGCAGAATAAGAATAGTCACCCATATCAAAGTTACCATAAGTTTCATCCAATAAGTCATTAAACTCTGCATTATCCTCAAATGATATTTTATCCTTATATGTTTCAATATGTCGTCTAGGATTCTCATTCTCAAAAGCTCTAATAAGAAATGTAGCTATTATTTCCGTTGAATCTATAAGGAATTCTCTTGTCATTTCATCAACTCTATTATTGCGTTCTGTCAGTTCGTCTAATGTTTTGCCATGTGCAGTTGTCCCTATTTCATTTCTAAGATTTCCCATTTGTTGACCAATGCTTGCTAATGCAGTAGAAATACGATTTACTAATTCTTGATTAGCGTACCCAAGTGAAGTAAATGCGTGTTTCAAGATTTTATTAGTAGTCGGTTTTTCTCTCGGGTTTTCTTCAATTGAAATATTTTTTAATTTACATATTTCCTTACAGATTGTTTCAAGTAGTGACTTTGCATTCTCCAGTGCCATGCTAAAGTCGGACTGAATGCAGGCATCTATTCTTTGAATATAAATTTTTAAATCAGACCATCGTCCATATTGTTCAATTACTTGATTGAGCTTTTCCATAGTTTAGCAATCCTCAATCAATCTCATAACTTCACCCTGACCTCCCCACTCATCAGCTTTGGAAGCAAAGTGTCGCGAAGTTTTTCAAGAGTACGGATTTGTTTTTGATTGTTTTTGATCTTAATAAACAAAGGTTCTGTCTGAATCCTAAAATTATTCATTGTTATATAATCAGGAATTACAATTTTCATATCTTTAATCATTGATGAATTAATCGCTGTTACAATAGAAGAAGTACTTCCTAAAGAATCATATTTGAAAGTTTTTAGAAAAAAATAAAGATATTCTTTGGAAAATGGTGTATTTTCATCAAATATAAAATGTGCGATTGCTTCATTTGAAGTCATTGGTTCAGTTGTAATGCCGACACGTCCAACTGTCATTTTGAAGCTTAGTAAAATCGTATTAGATGGAATAATAGGAATATTAAAAGTTTTAATAGCTTCAAGTGTAAGATATTCAGAAGTATTAAAAATAAAAACTCCAGAATTACCTAAATCTTTAATAGATACCCATTTTATATCTTTCGAATCAGTAGAGAACCAATAAGATTCTTCTCTTGGTGGTGTTCTTCCAATTGCTATTTTTGTAACTTCTAATAATTTTTTTTCCTCCCACTCCTCATCCGCCTCTTCAATAAACCACTGCCGGAAGATCGCCTCTGCCATCTGCTCCAATGTCTGGTTTTCCCGATTGAGCAAATCTATCTTGTCGTCAAGGCTCCCAATCACGGAGGCGATAGCGTGCTGCTCTGGAAGGGGAGGAAATGGAAATATTAAAGATCCTAATACAGAACCAGAAAGTTCTCCAAATGTTGTACCTGTTGCCTGCGACTTTAAATACTCTACATTATTCTTTAGTAAATAAAACAGAAAAATATTATCTGTATTTTTAAAAGGTATTAAACTTCTAAAACCTTGATTTGTTGTCATTTGATTCTCAGCAATAGCTAAATAACCAACAGGTGCTCTGGTACTTAACAATATTGTTCCTTTAGGAAGTATCCTGGCACTAGAATTAATGAGACCCTTTTCAGATATGTTTCTTTCACCTTTTGAAATAAATCTCCCATTAAAATTTGATAAATCTCTTGGTGTAATCCAGGGTATTTCACCATTCCAATATTCAATAACATTCGTTTTAGGCGTTCCTCCACCTACAATTTCCGCAACATCTCCCAGTTTGCACTCTCTCCACCCCTCCGGTATCCTGCCTGACATCACGCTTCTCCTTCCACACACAGATCCAGGTCGAGTACCGAGAGTTTTTTCCCTCCGCAGTTGCTGTCCAGTGTTCCATTGCACTGGTGGCAGTAGTAAATGGTCTTCAGGTATTTCTTTTCAAGAAGCTCCGGGATGATGTCTGATGTGCTTTCATCGGGATACAGTTCATCGTAAAAATGGTACAGTCCCTTTGTGCCCTTCCTGGAGTTGCAGGTTCTGCATGCCCATATCTGGTTGTGTATGCCCTGGATCCGATCGCAGGTGGGGCAGCGTTCGTTGATATGGAGCGACCGCGGGACGATGTGTTCCCAGCTCAAGCCGCTGGTACTGCCGCAGTAGATGCATTGCTTTTCCATTTCCACGAACTGCCGGTCTTCCCGCAGTATTTCTGACCATTTCTTTTCATCGTTTTTCAATTCGCGAAAGGTTGCCTTTATAAAACCATACGATTTTGCCTTTGCATCCGGCCCAAAGGCGCTCTTTGCGATGATCTTTGCATATTGATAGTAGATAAGGTCTCGTATTGTCTGTACTTCTCTATCAGGCATCCAGCGCCTCCCGCTCAATACTAACTCTTATCGCTGTCTCACTACGCAGAACAGTGGAAAGCATTGCCACACCCTGCTCTGTAAATGCGTAGGGAAGATAGCGCCTACCGCCCCAACTTGAGGTCACAATTTGTGATCTCAAGATTCCTATTTCAGATTCATTAAGCTGAAACATAAATTCAACAGGGAATCGTTCTCTGTTTCGTTTTACTGCTTGATTCAACACCTTTGTTTCTACACCATAAAGCGCAGATAGATCTTCATCCAGCATCACCTGTACTCCACGAATTGTGTATATCCTGTTTTGAATATCTTCAACGGACACAAGTTCGTTTTCACTCATTTTATCTCAATCTTCTTCAAATTTTCCATTATGAGCCTGTTTAGTCGTTCTTCCTCTTTTAGCTCCTCCTCGAACTCTGCCTTTAACGCTGTAAAGCGCTCTTCAAAGTCAAAATCGTCTTCTTCATCGGGTAGCCCAACATAGCGACCAGGAGTGAGTACGTAATCTAGCTCTCGCACCCTCTCGATAGACGCAGAATTGCAGAAGCCCTTTACATCCTGGTATGTGCCGTTGGGATTACGCCAGTTATGATAGGTTGACGCAATCTTTTCTATGTCTTCGCTAGAGAACTCGAGCGTTCTGCGATTGATAAGGTGTCCCATGTTTCGGGCATCGATAAAGAGAATCTCGTCGGTACGGGTACGATAGCCACCATTTGCCTTGTTTCTGCTAATAAACCATAGGCAGGCAGGTATCTGGGTGTTCAAAAATAATTTTGGAGGAAGGTTAACAATGCAGTCAACAAGATGATCTTCAATGATCTGCTTCCGTATCTCTCCCTCGCCCGATGTCTTAGAGGTAAGCGAGCCTTTTGCAAGTACAAACCCGGCAATACCGTTTGGGGCAAGATGATAAATGAAATGCTGCACCCATGCGTAGTTGGCATTTCCTTCAGGCGGTACGCCATACTTCCATCTTCCATCTTTCCTGAGTAACTCTCCACTCCAGTCGCTGTCGTTAAAAGGTGGATTGGCAAGCACATAATCCGCTTTCAAGTCCTTATGCGCATCGTTTAAAAATGACCCTTCGTTGTTCCATTTGACCTGTGAGCTATCTATGGCTCGTATGGCGAGGTTCATCTTGCACAGACGCCAGGTGGTGAGGTTACTCTCCTGACCATAGATGGAAATATCGTTTAGCCTACCCTGATGTTGGGCGACAAACTTTTCCGACTGCACGAACATCCCGCCAGAGCCACAGCAGGGATCGAACACTCTGCCTTTGTAGGGTTCGAGCATCTCGACGAGTAACTCTACAACGCTCCGGGGAGTATAGAATTGGCCTCCCTTCTTTCCTTCTGCAAGGGCAAACTCGCCAAGAAAGTACTCAAACACATGGCCCAGCACATCGGCGCTTCTGGCTTTTGCATCGTGCATGGCTATATTGCTGATAAGGTCAATAAGCCCACCAAGGTTCGCAGGATCCAGATTACCCCGGGCATACACCTTTGGCAGCACATCCTTGAGCGATGGATTCTCCTTTTCAATGGCATCCATTGCTGCATCAACAATAATACCTATCTTGGGTTTCTTCGCCTCTGCCTGCAAGAATGACCAGCGAGCCTCAGGAGGAACAAAAAAGACATTCTCCGCACGATACTCATCCCTATCTTCGGGGTCAGCCCCAGCATACTCCCCTTCGCCTTTTTTCAGCTTCTCGTACAGGCTTTCAAAGGCATCCGATATGTACTTGAGAAAAATTAAGCCCAGAACGACATGCTTGTATTCCGCAGCATCTATGTTTTTTCTGAGCTTGTCAGCAGCCTTCCAGAGCTGTTTTTCCAGTGGTTCTTCCTGTCTATTATTGTTTTTCTTTGCCATCATATTCTCTATAATGCTGCAACTTTTAGGAGCTGGCAACCAGACATCTCGAAAATCCTGTTGTTTCTTATTGTTGTTCATGAACGATTCAAGATCAGTTTAAATTCCCCGGATTTAGTCTGAAACGACTATGACATTTCATGAGAAAGAAAGAATAGAAAAAGATGTAGCATCATTATTAGATAAGATAGGAAGCCTAGCACCCGCTTCAAGCTGAGTCGCCCGGGGTTTATCGGAGCCTGTTTTATGTGAGTCCCACACTTATTGATGGACTTACCTAACTAGTATAATACAGTTTTTCATATTCCGCTGGTGGTATGTTGCCAAGAGATTCCAGCAGTTGTTTACTATTAAACCAAGATACCCAATCCAGCGTTGCATATTCAACTGCATCGAAGTTTTTCCACTAGCTCTTTTTATAGATCACCTCAGTTTTAAAAAGCCCGATCACACTTTCTGCCAGTGCGTTATCATACGCATCACCGACACTGCTTACGGAAGGCCTGATTCCTTCTTCGGCAAGTCGATCAGTGTAGCGAATAGAGAGGTATTGGCTTCCACGATCACTATGGTGAAATCAGCGACCCAGATCCCAAGAGCCAAGAATCTATACCTAAGAGCCTGCCCATGCTGATTATTGCAGGCGAGAAAGACCCTGTCAGGGCGAACAACGGCAAAAAGGTGCTCTTTGACCGTTACAAAAATTTGGGCATCAAGGATGTAAAATTCATCCTTTATCCCGACGCCAGGCATAAAGTTCTCAACGAGATCAACCGAGACGAGGTGCAGTGCGACGTTAAAAACCGGCTAGACGACCAGTTGAAATGAGTCAATGCTTATTCTCGATAGAGACGTGCGACCGATCCAGAGACGCTTCAGTTTACTTATTCTCCTAATTTCCCGCTGAATTATAACCAGGAATAGAATAATTCTGGAAAAGATATGAAAATAGTTATTGACAGTGTCCTCAATCATGGTTATAATTATAACCATGGAAGGAAGGATACTGCCATGAGTTATCGCGTCAATCATCTCGATAAGAAGACGGGCGTGACCTATGTCTATGAGTCAAGCTCCTTCTGGGATAAAGAGCTTAAGCAATCAAGAAATAGGCAAGT
>Ga0116156_10004976_pt1 | contig 11177 bp, 10 predicted proteins | sample AD_UKC045_MetaG_FD_89891 | JGI IMG/M metagenome (GOLD analysis project Ga0116156, IMG submission 89891) | Active sludge microbial communities of municipal wastewater-treating anaerobic digesters from USA - AD_UKC045_MetaG | ecosystem: Engineered > Bioreactor > Anaerobic > Digestate | place: USA... | reverse complement strand
CCTTTGAATGGTGAAGAATTACCTGATTTGGATTTACACGCGTATGATTCGCAAGGTAACCATGTGGGTATGAATTATCAAACAAACCAGTATGAAAATCAAATACCTGGTGCTTTAAGTTCTGGTGATTTGAAAGATGGTGAAGAATGGATTTTTGTGCCTGAGGATGTTCAAGTTAATTTCATGATTTCAAATGAAAAAATAAATGAGTTTGTAAAAGCAAATCCAGAGTATGCTAATGATTTTAATGAGGTTAAACCTAAGATTTCATACATGAAATTTGATGAGTTTGGTAATGAATTTATAACTGATGAAAAGGAAATAACAGTTAAACAAAACAATTATCCAATAGATTCACCAGATTCAACGAAATTGACATACAAACCTAACACACAACCAGGTTTCAATAATAATACTGATAGTGGTATGTGTTGTTGTCCTATGTTTATTATTATAGGAATCTTAACTTTAGGTTTGTATATTAAATATGGGGGCTCCACCCCCCTCAAATGTTCAGTTGCGTAGCAACTTAACATTCCCTTCGGCTTCGCCGAAGAAACACCCCCGGTAATTTCGCTTCCGTGAAGCGAAATTGGATTTTTGAAATTAAAAATTAAATTTTTTTTATTTCTTTTAATTTTTTGTAAACTCAAATTCTGTTCCACCACTTAAAGCAATGCTTTTAACTTTAATTTTCAATCCATTTAATATGAATTCATCACCCTCTGCTAATTCGAATACTAAATTAGATTTAGTAACCATTTTCTTAGACATGGTTTGGAAAACTTTACCTATTTGTACATATAATTTACCATTTCTGTTAATAACTCCTTCATGAATTAAAAACTTAGGATTAATTATTTTGTTAAACCAATCATCTTCCTTTGTAACGTATTCAGCTATTCTTTCTCCAGGATAATATTTAGTTCTCACTTTACCTCCAGATACAAATTCATTATAATTCCATCCATGTTTAGCGTTAACATCTAAAGGTTTAGACTTAATTATTTTTCTTTTGATTGGTTTATACATAGAATAAAATAGAAATAAAAAATTTAAAAATTAGTTATTTTTTCTTTTTAATTTGTTCTTCATTCATTGGGACTAAATGTGTACCTGTCATTTCACTCATAACATTAACTATGTTACTCTTACTATCTATAACGTATTTAGTACCACTCTTTAATGCACCTTCATAAGTTTGTAATGCCTTATATGTTTGTGCACTTCCAACGAAATATTTCTGTAAAGCTTCATTTTCAATTTTAATTTTTTCTGCTTCTGCATTTGCCAATGCAATTTTAGCTTCTGCATCACCTTCAGCCGCTAATATTTTAGCTTGCTTGATACCTTGTGCTTTCATAATTTCCGCTCTTCTTTCACCATCTGCTTTAATTTCTGTTGCACTTGCTAAATCTGCTGCAGCTATTTTTTCCTGTTCTGCTTTAACGACCTTGTTCATTGAATCTTGAACATCCATTGGTGGTTCAATTTTTTGTAATTCTACTCTTAAAACTTCAACACCATATGAATTTGTTTCTTTATCAAGAATTTCTTCAATTCTCTTGTTAATTTCATCCCTATTTTCATTTGCTTCTGTTAAGGTCATTTTACCTATAACTGCTCTCAATGTAGTTCTTGCTAAAGAAACTAATTGAATTCTATGGTCATCAACATTATATATTGCTTTAACTACATCATTGATTTTATAATAAACAACTGCATCAACTATAGCATTCAATTTATCTTTAGTAATTACTGTCTGAGGTTGTATGTCCATCATTTGTTCTGTAATATTAACATAAACCATTCTATCTATAAATGGAAGTATAACGTGTAAACCACTATCGCGTACACCAGTTAATTTACCGAACCTTTCAACCAATCCTTTTTCAATGGGCCTAACTATTCTAATGCCCATTAATAAAAGTATAAACAATCCAATTAAAATTGGAAATAAACATATTTCTAAACCCATAATATCACACTAAAGATTAGAATACAAAAATATAAAAAGAAGATTAATTATTAAATTTCAAATTTCCTTATTTTTTCAATTTCCCTTTCATGTAATTTTACAAACCTATCTAACAATTCCACATCTGAATTGTTATTATAAACCGATTTTTTTATGTTAGAATTTTTGTTTGCTCTTTCATTTTTAATTATAAAATTTGAAATTAATCCTCTTTCTGGTTCTATTTCCATATGCGTTTCCATTTCCCATAATGCTTCATTTAATATTTTTCCCTTTTCATTGGAAAGCATACCTATTTTTATTTTACTTTTTTCTTCCATAATTTAACCCCCAGAACTATGTATAATTACACATCTAATATTTAATAATGCTTCCATTCAAATGAAAAACTAACATTTAAAAGGGGGTTTAATTCTTTTAAAAAAATAACTAATTAAAAATGTTACATTTATAATAATGCTCATATGTTCAAATCTATTAAATCAAATTTAATTGTTAATAATGAATTTGGAATGGGTATAAATATTTATGAAGATTTTAAACCTATTTATTTACCTATAATTAATTTGAAAAACACAAATTTACATTATGTTAATAGTCACTTTTATGATGCTTTTAACACTCATAATATTCTTAATTCAGAACATAAATTTGAAGACAAATTAAAAATTATTAAAAGATTATCAAATGTTACTTTTTTTAATCCGGAAGAAAATAATAAATTTGTAGGTTCATATTTAGAACTATTAATGTTACGTTATGATTATGTTCATTTCAATCCTAAAGATCCTTCTTTTAAAAAATATGATCAAATCATAAATTCAAAGGAATTTGTTGTTCCTTTTGAAAAATTGATTGAAGTTTTTGACAAATTAAATAATATAAGTTATGAGTTGAATAATACTGAATGGAACAGATTTATTAATGTTATTTCTATATATAATTAAAGTGTGATTTTATGGTTTCGGATGCTGATAATAATAGTTTTTCAAGTGCAATTATATTCATATTAGCTTCAGTGGGTTCTGCTGTAGGGTTAGGTAATTTCTGGAGATACCCTTATTTGTTTGGTATGAATGGTGGAGGTTCCTTCCTCTTTGCATACTTGGTTTCAGTATTAATTATAGGTATACCACTTTTAGTTCTTGAAATAAGTGTAGGTAGAAATCTAAGAATGCCATTAATTGAACTTTATGAAAAAAAATGTGCCAAATACAAATTCTTAAGTTACATCCCTTTCTTTGTAGAATTCATATTATTTAGTGTATACTTAGTCATAATGGGTTGGACATTAAGTTATTTTGTTTCAACAGCCACAGGTAATTTCAATACATTTGATAATTTTATATTAACTTATGATGGTGTTATTTACGCGTTAATTTCACTATTATTAACAGCAATTCCAATTTATTTTGGTGTTAAGAAAGGGATAGAATTTGTTTCAAAGTGGATGGTTCCGCTTCTTTTTATTATAACTGCTGTTTTGGTTATGTATAGTTTTACTTTACCTGGATTTGATAAAGCACTTGAATTTTATACAATGGTAGATATGAACAAATTAATGAGTTTAAATCATTGGATTATTGCCATGTCACAAGCAATATTTTCTCTTTCGGTGGGTTATGGGCTTTTGATTACTTACGCTATTTATAATAATCAAAAAGAGTCAATTTTAAGAGATGCATTAATTATTTCAGTTTTAGATTGTTTAATTGCCATTCTTGCAGGTATATTCATATTCACTGTGGTTTTCACATTCGGTTATGATGTGGGGCAGGGGCCAGCATTAGCTTTTATAGTATTAGTTTCAATTTTTGAAGTAATGGAATTCGGGCAAATAATAGGAACATTATTTTTCCTTTGTTTATTCCTTGCCGCATTAACTTCTGCAATTTCATTATTTGAATATCTTTTATCTAATCTTAAATCTAAATTTAATATTTCTCGTGGAAATTTAGTTATCATTTTAAGTATAATTATAGGATTATTTTCAATACCTTCCGCTCTTTCATATTCTCCATTAAAACTTGAATTAGTGGGAATGTTATTTTTAGATGCCATGGACTTCTATATAGTTACTTTATTAGCACCATTATGTGTTTTCTCAGTTGTTTATATTATCTATTTTGTCAATAAAGATGTTCTCATAGCAGAAATTGATGTCGGTGAAAGTAAATTTAAAGTGGCTAAATATGTGTATGTTTGGTTAAAATATGCTATTCCCTTTATAGTATTAATTTTAGTAGCAAATATAGTTTTACAATATTTGTAAATTATATATTTACACTTTCTTCTTTAAATTTATTTTTCTTATTTGTATACCTCGCCAAAACAAACAATAAATCAGAAACTCTATTTATATACATCAATTCGATTGAAAAAAGTCCCTCATTCTCATTAATTTGTGATATTTTCCTTTCAGCCCTTCTACATATAGTTCTTGCAACGTGTAAATGTGTTGCCTTTAAATGACCAGAAGGAATTATGAACTTTTTAATTTCAGATAAATCTTTTTCATATTCATCTATACATTTTTCTATTTTTTCAACTTTCATTTCATCAAATTCTAATTCAGCGCCAGCTAAATTACTTGTAACTTCATATAAGTCATTTTGAATATCATGTAAAATATCATCTATTTTTTTATCTTTAATAATCGCTCTACACAAACCTATGTAAGAACTTAATTCGTCAATGTTTCCTATTGCATTGATTATAAGTGAATGTTTTTTGAATCTTGCACCGGTGTAAATAGAAGTTTGTCCCTGATCTCCTAATCTAGTATAAATTTTCATTAGTTAATTTTAAACAGAAACATATTATAAATATTATTCAAATTTCAAAAATATAAAAAAAGAGAATTAAGCTGCGTTATCTTCTTTGGAATATTTACTTATAACATTAGAAATATAATTAATACCCTCTTCGCCTAATTTAAGTTTTCCATCTTCTTCTACTATGAAGAAATTATTTATTTTCGGATTTTCTATATCCTCAAAAAATTTATTCCAGTTTTTAATTTTATTATCTGGTGAAAGTCTAACTTCCTTAAAATTATTTGAATTTCCAACCACGAATTCATATAATATTTCTTCGAGTGCACTTGAATTTAATGGAGAACCTACAAATATAATTGGCCCAGCATTTATAAGTGCATGTTCAAAATTTAATTTTTTATTAAGGTATTCATTTCTACCTTCAAATTTATCTTTAAAAGAAATAAATTCTTTCTCTTTTGCTTTTCTCTCTCCATCTTTACCCTTAAAGAATGAGATGAATTTCTCCTTAAAATTTACAGGGTTACCTCTAACCACAACTCCTACTTGCTCCATATACTCCACTCCTAAAAAACAATTTAAAGTCTGCATAAACCTTTATAAATATATTTTTCATTTTAAATTTAACTTCTGAAAATTAATCTTCTCTTTTAAATTTCTTTTCAAAATCTCTCCATGTAATCTTTATCATTGTAGGACGTCCATGAGGACATGTGAACGGGAAATCACAAAAGTCAAGATCATAAAGTAATTTACGTATTTCCGGCACGGAAACGATGTCTCCTCCCTTAATTGCGGCCCTACACGCTTTTCTTGCTATTTTATCTTCCAGAGAATCTTCTATTTGCGTTTTACGGTTCTCTAACAAATCATCTAGTACATCTTTTATTATATCTGGTTGAATATTTTTTCCAAACAATGATGGAATAGTTCTCAGTATGTATTGATTTTTACCAAACATTTCTATATTAAAACCATAACTATCAAATTTATCCTTAATCTTCTCAAATTCTACAATCTCTTTATCATTTAAAGTGAAAACAAGTGGTTTAATTAATTCGTTTCTTTCTATGTTTTGTATTGTAATTTTCTTTTTAAATTTCTCATATAAAACTCTCTCTTGTGCAGCATGTTGATCAATCAAAATTAATCCATCTTCCATTGTTCCAACAATATATGTTCTATTTGCTTGTCCTAAAACATTAATTCCTCTAAAGAAATATTTTTCATTTTCATTTTTCTCTTCTTTTTCTTCTTTCTCATCAATGTATTCATTAAACGTTTGCTGCATTCCTTTATCCATTTCATATTTTTTTCTTATTTCTAATTTATTTGTTTCAGCATCTGTTATAATTTCATGAGTTGTTTTGTTTAATGTTTCAGCAACAGAATTTCTTATGAAATCATACAATTCTTTTTCATGTTTAAACATAATTTCATCTTTAGAAGGATGTATGTTAACATCAATTTCATGTGGTTCAACGTTCAAATTTAAAATTACAACAGCGCTCCTATCTAAAAAGAATTTCCCTGGATATGAATCTTCAATTATTTTTGGAATTGTTTTATGTTTAATTAATCTTCCATTTATAAAAACGGTTTGATAATCTGAAGTTTTTCTTGTATAACTCGCCTTTGAAATTAATCCATGGATTTTTTCATTTTTAATTTCAATTAAATTGTCTGCTATTTCTTTTCCATAAGCATAATATGCCTTATTTTTCATATCTCCTATTGGGGAATTGAACATTACTTTTTCTTCTTTTAATAAAGTGAAACTAACATTTTCATAAACAAGTGAATATTTCTGAACTAAATCATAGATTTTAGAAAATTCAATTTCATCGCTCTTCAAAAATTTTAAACGTGCAGGGAATTTGCTGAACAAATTTCTCACTTCAATTGAAGTTCCTTTTTGTAAAGATGATGGTTTATTTTCAATTATTCCACCTTCTTCATCATACCACATTTCAATTCCATTTGATGAAATTTTAAGTTCGCTCACGACAGTAATACTTGCTAAAGCCTCTCCCCTAAAACCAAGGGTTTTAACATTTATGAATTCTTCCTCTGTATGTATTTTACTTGTTGTATACCTCTTAGCACACAATTCTAAATCCTCTTTATCCATTCCTTTTCCATTATCTGTTACTTTAATTAATCTCTTTCCACCACTTTCAATTTTAATTTTTATGTCCGTACTTCCAGCGTCAATTGCATTTTCAATTAACTCTTTAACAACTGAAAATGGTGATGTTATAACTTCACCGGCAGCGATTTTTTCTTTCAATTTTTGTGGTATCTTAATTATATTACCCATATTTTATACCGTCCAAATATCAATATTAGTTTGATTCTTATCTCCCTTCTTATCATTCTTTGTTAATTTATTTAGTGTTTGTCTATGTACTAAATCATTCTCCTCAAGAAGTTTAGAAATTGTTTTTGCATTTTCAACAACTTGTGGTGGCACACCAGCTAAATGTGCAACATGAACACCATAACTTTTATCTGTCCCACCTTCTACAAGCTTATGCATGAAAACAACATCCTTATCTGTTTCAATAACCATTACATTATAATTTCTTACCACTGAAGGATACTTTAATGAAAGTAAATTTAAGAGATGATAATGTGTTGCGAATAATGTTTTTGAATTTATTTTTTCAGCTAAATGTTCAACTATTGCCCATGCAATTGCCATACCATCATAAGTGGAAGTACCCCTTCCAATTTCATCAAATATTACAAGTGATTTTTCTGTTGCATTGTTTAATATATTAGCTGTCTCAACCATTTCCATCATGAATGTTGATTGTCCTCTTGTAATGTCATCTCTTGCACCTACCCTCGTAAAAACCTTATCACAAACTCCCATTTTACAACTTTCAGCTGGAACATAACAACCCATTTGTGCCATAATTGAAATTAATGCAACTTGTCTCATAATTGTAGATTTACCTGCCATATTTGGACCGGTTATAATGAATATTCTTCCCTTTCCATTTATCTCTATATTATTAGGTATATACTCTAAAACTTTCTTTTCAACAACAGGATGCCTTCCCTGTTTAATTTCAATTAAATCTTCATCACAAAATTCTGGTTTAACATACTTATTTTCGTACGAGAGTTTTGAAAAGCAGGTGTACAAATCAATTTCGCTTACAAGTGAAGAGATGTCATAAATTTGTTTAATGAATTGTGAAATAAATTCAAGTATTTTCATATAAATTTCATATTCAAGTTCATTAATTCTCTCAGAGGCATTAAGAACCATAATTTCTGTTTCTTTAAGCTCAGGGGAAATGTACCTTTCACTATTCAACTGTGTTTGTTTTCTTATATAATTGTTTGGAACTTTATTTAATTGTCCTTTAGAAATTTCAATATAATAACCTATAATTTTATTGTATTTAACCTTGAGATTTTTAATTCCTGTTTTTTCTTTCTCATTATTTTCAAAATTCTCTATCCACTTTTCAGAATTCTTAACAATATCTCTTAACTTATCAAGTTCATCACTATAATTATCTTTAATAATTCCGCCTTCTCTTAAAATTTGTTTAGCATTTTCATTTATACCATTGTTAATTGTTTCTTGAACTAATTTCAATGTATCTATGCTTTCAAATTCTCTATAAAAGTTACCTTTTAATTTATTTTTTGAAACTATCTCAGTCAGTTTTTCAATTCTTTTTAATGATTGTTCAAGCATTAAAACATCACGTGGTAATGCTGTTTTATAAGATATTCTTGTTGCAATTCTTTCCAAATCACCAATCTCTTCAAGTTCATTTCTAATTTCCTCAACTAAAATGGGATTACCATATAATGTTTTAACACAATTTAATCTTTCTTCAATTTTATTTTTGTTTATAAGTGGAGATAATATCCATCTCTTAAGCATTCTTTCTCCCATCGGAGTTATAGTTTCATTCATAATTTCAAATAATGTTCCATTTGTTGTTCCATCAAATTGATTATTTATTAAATCTAAATTTCTTATGGTGCTTGCATCTATAATCATATCTTCTTTATTATTATAAAAAGAAATTTTGTGAACGTGATTCAATTTGTTACCCATTTGTGTATAATCTAAATAAGATAACATGCCTGATAATGCTTTCTTGGCCAATCTTTTATCTTCTAAACCATATGATGAAAATGATTTTGTACCTAATATTTTTGAAAGTAAAAATTCTCCATTAATTTCATCAAATTTGTAAATATCAAGTTTATTTTTTTTAATTCCAGTATTAATTTTTTGATTGATTTCATTTGGAAAATCTTCAGGTAAAATAATTTCACTGGGTTTAAACTTTTCAATTTCTGTTTCAAAATCTTGTAAATTAACTTCAGTACATTCCATTACACCTGTTGAAATATCACAGGCACATAAACCTACAAATTCTTTTTGTGGAAATATTGAAATCAAATAATTATTGGAATTTGTTACTAATGAAGGTTCAATAACAGTTCCGGGAGTAATTATCCTAACAACTCCTCTTTTAACGATACCCTTTGCTTTTTTTGGATCTTCAAGTTGTTCCACAATAACCACTTTATGCCCACAATCCACAAGTTTTTTTAAATAATTATCCAACGCATGATAAGGTATACCTGCTAAGGGTGCCTTCTTTTCATCTTTCCCTCTTGAAGTTAAAACAATTTTCAAATCCCTTGCAACAACTTTAGCATCATCGTAAAAAGTTTCATAAAAGTCGCCCATTCTAAATAAAATTAAACAATCACTATATCTGTTCTTAATTTCCCAATATTGTCTCATACCGGGTGTTAATGATTGTTCATTTATACGCATACATGAATTAAATGTATAATGTTTTTATTATTTACTCAGTTAATCTTTTTTTATGAGTGAAGATAAGAAAGTAAATGATGAAAAACTTAAAATTGCCCCTAAAAAAGAGGAAGAAAAGTTATCTGCTCATGAGGAATTACCTCAATTACAGGAATCTTATGTTAGATTATTAGCTGATTTTGATAATTTCCGTAAGAGAACAATTAGGGAAAATGAACTTGCATTAGAATATGCTAATGAGAAATTAGTAAAGGATTTACTTGTGATTTTTGATGATTTAGATCATTATGAAAAATCTTTAAACACCGAAGAGGAAAAAAGAGGTGTTGAACTTTTAAAAGGTAAATTTTTAGGTATATTAAGTGCTCATGGTGTTAAAGTTATAGACCCTTTAGGAGAAAAATTTAATCCGGAATGTGCTGAGGCATTACAAGTATTAAAGACAAATAAAAAAGAGGATAACAACAAAATTGTTGAAATAATAAGTAAAGGTTACAAACTTAAGGATAGATTTTTGAGATATCCAAAGGTCGTTGTGTATAAGTTTAATGACGAAAAGTAAAATATATAAATGTTTGCTTATATAAGTATTCACTTATATAATTATGAAAGGTGTAAATATGGTAAAAGTAATAGGTATTGATTTAGGAACTTCAAATTCAGCCGCTTCCGTTATGGAAGGGGGTAATGCAGTTATGGTACCAAGTGCAGAAGGTGCATCACAATATGGTAAATCCTTCCCAAGTGTTGTTGCCTTTAGTGAGGGACAAAGATTGGTGGGTGAACCTGCAAGAAGACAAGCTGTTACCAATCCAGATAAGACAATAACTGGTGCTAAAAGAAAAATGGGTAGGGATTTTAAGTATAAAATAGAAGGTAAAGATTACTCACCACAAGACATTTCTGCTTTCATTTTACAGAAAATTAAGAAGGATGCAGAGGCATTTTTAGGTGAACCTGTAACTAAAGCTGTTATTACTGTACCTGCTTATTTTGATGATAATCAAAGACAAGCAACTAAAGACGCCGGGCAAATTGCAGGTTTAGAAGTTGTTCGTTTAGTTAATGAACCAACAGCAGCATGTTTGGCTTTCGGTATTAATAAATCTAATGAGGAACATAAAATTTTAGTTTTCGATTTAGGTGGTGGTACTTTAGATGTTACTATCATGGACTTCGGTGGTGGTATCTTTGAGGTTAAATCAACTTCAGGTGATACCGAACTCGGTGGACGTGATATGGATGATTTAATTACAAAACATCTTGTAGACACCATAAAAAACAATTGGAATGTTGACGTGGGCGGGGATTCAATGGCAATGCAAAGAGTAAAGGAAGCAGGTGAAAAAGCAAAAATTGAACTCTCAACTGTTTTTGATACGGAAATTAACCTTCCATTTATAGGTATGAAGGATAACAAACCAGTTAACTTCACATACAAATTAACAAGAGCAAAACTCGAAGAGATTGTAAGACCAATTGTACAGAGATGTTCAAAACCCGTAGAAATGGCATTAAAAGATGCAAAATTAACTAAAAATGATATAACTAAGGTTATTTTGATTGGAGGCCCTACCCGTATGCCCATTGTACAAAAATT
>Ga0116156_10004971_pt1 | contig 11185 bp, 9 predicted proteins | sample AD_UKC045_MetaG_FD_89891 | JGI IMG/M metagenome (GOLD analysis project Ga0116156, IMG submission 89891) | Active sludge microbial communities of municipal wastewater-treating anaerobic digesters from USA - AD_UKC045_MetaG | ecosystem: Engineered > Bioreactor > Anaerobic > Digestate | place: USA... | reverse complement strand
GCTTCGGCCTGCCCTCGGCGTTGGAGGGCGCGCTCAAACTGAAGGAAGTTTCCTACGTGCATGCGGAAGGCTATCCCGCCGGCGAATCCAAACATGGGCCGATCGCGTTGATCGACGAGAACTTTTTCGTCGTCTTCGTCGCCACCGACGAGGATCCGGAAGCGCGTCGCTACGTCGCCAACAACATTTCGGAGATGAAAGCCCGCTTCGACGAGCATGCGGGCCACGGCAAATCGCACATCATCATTATCGGCACCGAGGGCGACCGCGAACTGGAGGAATTCGCCGCTCACGTCGTCTATCTGCCGTCGGCCGGGGAAGCGATTCTCTCGCCGATCCTGCACGCGGCGCCATTGCAGTTGTTCGCCTATTACATGGCTCTGGAGCGCGGGCACGATCCCGATCAGCCGCGCAACCTGGCCAAGAGCGTCACGGTCACCTGAGTCTTTAGGCGGTGCGCAACGGAATCGGGCCGATATGCTCCGGCAGAATCTGCACCCCGCGTTCCAACCATTCCGGCAGCAATTTGACCTTTTCCCGGCGCGGCGGCCGCGGCGGCTCGAGCAACGCGCGGATCTTCAGCGTCGCCTGCTCGGTCAGCGTCGGGCCGTGCCCCGGACACAACCGCTGCACCTCGGGCATGCGGCGGATGAAACGCAACGTCGCTTCGTGGCACATGCCCACATTGGGGCTGTATTCGGCCATCGCCAGGCGCAGCTGGTGACCGATGCGCAACGGCGGATACCCGACCAGGATCGCATCGCCGGAAAACAGCGTCTGCGTCGGCTGATGGTAGATCATCGACTGTCCGTCGGTGTGCCCCGGCGCCGGATGGATGTGGAAACCGTACTTCCACGGGCCGCGTTGGAACGTTTCGTCGATCGGGCAGATCGCCGGCTGCAGATCCTGCAGACCGCAGGCAATCCGGTAAAACAGCGCCATCGGCCGGCCGGACAACGGCGGCGGCGGCGCGGTGCCGTCCAAAAACGGCGCGTCGGCGGCGTGGCAGACGACCGGACAGCCGAACGTCTTGCGCACCCAGGCGGCGTTGCCCGCGTGATCGCGATGGTGGTGGGTCAGCAACACGGCCGTCAGGTCGCCCGGCTGCCGGATGCCCCAACGCCACAGATTCCAGCGCAAGAGCACGCGCTCGCCCCTATCGCCGGTGTCGATGAGGAAATGGCGGCCGCGCTTGTCGCGCAGCAGGTAGACATTGGAAATGTTGACCGCGTTCAATACGCGTATATCCGCTTCGAGCTCCGTCATGATCGTTCACCTCGTGTCAATTCTCAGATGTTGAATCTGTCACATTCGCTTCAACATAAGCACGGAACCTATCGTGCGGGCGCATGTTGACACAACGCGTCAAGGATGTAAAGCGCTTTGTTTTTACTTTAACTATTTGCCGTATCCCATTGATTAATAAGAATATTCATTTCCACAAAAAAGAAATACTTGGCAGATTTGGCAAATGCCGTTAAGCTGGCGCATCGTTTTGTTCACCAACAAAGGATCGGCCGGCCCATGAACGCTCCGCTCATCGCCCACGTCCGTCCCGGACGCCCAATCGCAGTTATTCTGATCTCCGTTCTCTTGATTATCGGCTGCGCGACGACACGCACGGCCGTCGAACCGTCGCTGGACGGACCCTGGTACAAATCAACCGAACCGGCCGCTCGGTACAAAGGCGTGGTGCAACTGTCGACCTACGTCGTCATGCGCGACGGGGTGCGGATCGCCCTGGACTACTACCTGCCGCAAAACCTTGCGCCGGGCGAAAAGCTGCCGACGATCCTCGATCAGACGCGCTACTGGCGCAACATCGACCTGCGCTGGCCGCTCTCGGGCCTGCTGACGCTCTACCAGGAAATCGAGCCGATCATCGAAAGCGGTTACGCTTTCGTGCGGGTGGACACGCGCGGGTCCGGCGCCTCCTTCGGCACGTGCCCCTGCCCCTGGTCGGCCGACGAGATTCGCGACGGCGCCCAGATCGTCGATTGGATCGTCGCCCAGCCGTGGTCCGACGGCATCGTCGGGGCGGCCGGCGGCTCGTACGAGGGCACCGCGGCGGAATTTCTGGCGACCAACCGCCACCCGGCGCTCAAGGCGATCATGCCGATGTATTCGTTGTTCGACACCTACCCCGACATCGCCTTCCCCGGCGGCATCCACCTGAGTTGGTTCACCGAAATCTGGCAGCAGGGCAACCACGCGCTGGACAACAACCGCCCGCAGGAAGTGCTTTGGTGGGCGCCGCTGGTCACGCGGGGCGTTGCGCCGGTGATGTTCGACCGCCGCCGCGACCTGCTGCGCCGGGCCGTCGCCGACCACGCCGCCAATTACCGGGTGCACAACGAGGCGAAGACCATCGTCTTCCGCGACGACGTCAGCCCCGGCGGCCTGCACCTGGACAGTTTCAGCCCGCACACGTTCGTCGACGATCTGCGCGCGGCGGACATCCCCATCTACAGCTACAGCGGCTGGTTCGACGGCGGGTATCCGCACGCGGCGATCAAGCGCTTCTTGACGCTGCGCACGCGCGGCGCGAAGCTGATTCTCGGTCCGTGGGATCACGGCGGCGACGATCACATGCGCCCCTTCGCCAAACCGATCAAAGCGCGTTTCGCTCATCTGGCCGAGGCGAAGCGCTTCTTCGATCGCTACCTCAAGGGCGTCGACACGGGCGTCGATCGCGAACCGCCGGTCGCCTATTACACCATGGTCGCCGACCGGTGGCGCCAGGCGCAGACCTGGCCGCCGGCGGAAGCGCGGTACGAAACGTTCTACGCGGTGAAAAATCGAGAGCTGGCGCGTGCGGCGCCCACCGATGCGACCGGGGCCGACGAATACCGCGTCGATTTGACCGCCGGCACGGGCGACCGGGCGCGCTGGAACAGCCTCGCGCTGGACGTCGCGGTGTACTATCCGGACCGCGTCCGGGCCGATCGCAAGTTGCTGGTTTACGATTCGCCGCCGCTGGCCGAAGACACCGAAGTCACCGGGCATCCGCTGGTGACGCTGTACGTAGCCTCGACCGCGACCGACGGCCAATTCTTCGCCTACCTGGAGGATGTCGACGAGCGGGGGCGCGTCAATTACGTCACCGAGGGTATGCTGCGCGCGCTGCATCGCCGCTTGAGCGCGGAAACGCCGCCCTACCTTTCGCCCGCGCCGTATCGCACCTTCCTGAAAAAAGACGCGCAACCGCTGACGCCCGGCGAAACGGCGGAACTGACCTTCGATCTGCTGCCGGTGTCGTATTTGTTCAAGAAGGGTCACCGCCTTCGCCTGGCGCTGGCCGGCGCGGATGCGGACCATTTTCAGGCGCTGCCCGGCGAGGCGCCGGTCTGGCGGGTGCAACGCAACCAACGTTACGCCACGCGCCTCGAACTGCCGATCGTGAAGAGATAATCGACGCCGCCGTGAACGTTCGGCCTAGCTGAGCAGACCTTCGATGATCAAATCGACCGCCTGCTCCTCGCTCAAGCCGTGGGCCATCAGCGTCTCCAACTGCTTCGAATCGACGCTGCCGATCGCCGCTTCGTGCGTGATGTGCGCGCGCGGATCTTCCACCTTGACCACCGGCATCGCCTGAGCGATCGCCTCGTCCTGCACGATCTCTTTGCAGTCGACGTGGCCGCGGGCGAAAGGCGCGCTGGCGGTCAGCGTGTTGCGAATATCGGCCTGCGCCTGGTGGCGCACGGCAATGTAGCTGTTGAGCACGCCGCGCGCGTGTTCGCCGACCAGGTGACCGATTTCGTTGATGCGGATCTTATCGTTTTTCGTGCCGCTGATGCGCGCGGTCATTTCGATGGTGCTGTGTTCCTTGCCGGTCACGTCGTACTCGATGTCCATCTCGCCGACGCGCCCCTTGATCAACTCGAACTCGGTTTTGAACCGGCCGTGTTCCTCGACGATCACCTTCGCCTTGGGGACGACGGTCACCCCGCCGTCGGGACCGTGCACGTGCCGCTCGAAATACGAATAGCGGGCGTGCTTGCCGACGCGGATGTCCGCATCCATCAGGTGCTGCACCTTGACCGCATTGGGGAAGGTGCAATGCGCCACGACCTCCACCTGCGCATGGTCGCGGATGTCCACGTGCATCACGATGCGCTGCACGCCCTCTTCCGGCAGCATGCCGAAACACAGGTGCACCGGCTTTTCGATCTTCGCGCCTGCCGCGACGATGAAGGTCGCCTCGATGCCGTCGGGCAGTTCCTTGGCCTGCACATCCAGTCCCGGAACCAGGTGCCTGCCCAGCACTTTATTCTGATCGATCACCACCGACGCCGTGCCTTCCGGCAGGTGATGGCTCATGTTGATCGATGCGAAAATCTCTTTAATGGTGTCGTCGACCGACATTATTCATTCTCCAGCGGGATGTTCGGATGGTCGCAGGGCAGGCATTGCCGATCGAAGTGCATGCCGATTTTATCCGCGTCGCCCTTGTCGATCAGGCGGCCGCGGCAGATGAGAAACGCGTGTTCGGCCTGGCGCAGCACGGCCATGCTGTGGGTGATCAGCAGAACGGTCGAACCTTTTTCCTTCAGCAGCCTGATCGCCGCGAAGATGCGCTCCAACGCTTCGACGTCGATGCCTGAGTCGGGTTCGTCCAACAACACGAGCTTGGGCTCGAGCGCCAGAATCGACGCCAGTTCGACGCGCTTGCGCTCGCCGCCGCTCAGGGTGCGGTCCACCGCCCGTTTGAGGTAGCTGTCCGGATCCAGCCCGACCTGCCACATCGCCTCGCGCGCGCGATCCATTGACTTATCCTTGGCCGCCGAGCGGATGAACTTCTCGCAAGTCAGCCCCTCGAAGCGCGCCGGTTCCTGCCAGCCCAAGGTGATGCCCAGCCGCGCCCGTTCGTCGATGCCCAGCGCCTTGATCGACTTGCCTTCGAAAAGGATATCCCCCCCGTGATCGCGGTAGCCGGCCAGACCCATGATTGTGCTGGCCAGCGTTGATTTCCCCGCGCCGTTCGGGCCGATGATCGCATGCACGTGCCCGCCCCAGAAATCGATGCTCAGACCGTCCAGAATCCGGCTGCCGTTGAACGCCAGGGTCAGCTCTTTGGTCTCCAAGATGCCCATCGCATTATCCTTGCACCGGCCGTCGCTGCCGGCATTCGGGTTTCGTCATCGAAAAAGCCGTTCCTCTCGGCATTCTGCCGGAAATATAAGTCTCTCTGCCGGCAACGCCAGCGATGCCATCGCATTTCCGGAACCTTCCCACCGAAAGGAAGTCTAATCTCAACGGGTTGTCAAACAGTCCCCGTTCGGCGCGGCCTAAAATAGATCAAAGTTCGCGCCTTGACAAATGGGGGGGTGATCTCCACCGTAAGAGCAACCGAACCGTGCAAGGGAGCCTCGGATGAAACGATTGGCGTTGCCACTGCTTTTGCTTCTGCTTTTGTTGACCGTCGCCGGTTGTCAAAAAGACTCGGTGATGCCCGACAGCGAATCGGTCAAGCCCAAGCCGCTCGGCGACGACGCCGCACCTGTGGTGGAGACGCCTGCCGGTCAACCGGCCCGCGTTACCTTGTATGCCATGAGTGAATGTCCTTACGGCGTCCCGGCCGAAAAAGTGCTCTTCGACGTCAAACAGTCGCTCGGCGAAAAAATGACCGCCCGCCTGGCCTTCATCGTCGAGCGGGAGGAAGGCGGCGGCCTGACCAGCCTGCACGGACCGACCGAAGTGGAAAAGGACATGATTCAGGCCTGCGTGGGCCGGGTTGCGCCGGACAAACAGCTCACCTTCGTCGTCGAGATGAATCAGCGCGCCAAGCAGCCGTGGACCGAAATCGCCGCCGGTCTGCAGGTCGACGCCGCGGCCGTCGACGCATGCCTGCAGGACGGTACGGGCATCGACCTGCTGCTTAAGGATATGGAAGAAACCGTCTCGTTGCAGATCAACTCCAGCCCGACCATCATGCTCAACGATCGCAAGTATACCGGCGGACGGGACAGCCGCGATCTGTTCGACGCGGTGTGCGCGACCTTCTCCAAAGCCGATCGCCCGGCCGTTTGCGACGCGCCGCCCGATTTCTTGTCGCGCACCGATCCGACCGGTTCCGGCTCCTGCGCCACCGATAAAGCCGCCGCGGAAGAAGAGCCGCTGCCCGAGGAATATGTCGCCCGCGAGCCGTTCAATCACCCGGTGATCTACGACCCGCAAGCCCTCGACGCCGCCCGTGTGGAAGAGGTCATCGACCAGACGAAAAAAGTCTACCCGATGGTGAACGTCCAACGCATCAAATACGACGCCGACGAGGGCCGGAAAATGATCTCCCGCTATGAAATCAAAACTCTGCCGGCGTTTTTGTTCCCCGAAAAAATCGAGACGTTCGGCAACTTCGAACAGATGAAAAATTACCTCGTTAAAGTGAAGGACATGTACGTGCTCGATCCGAAATTCGGCAGCAGCATCTTCCTGGATCGTCAGCCCATCCGCAAACAGATCGACATCTACTACATGCCTTACTCGGACAAGGCGGTGCGCGTGTTGCTGGACATCAACGATCTGGCCGGCCGGCCCGACGTCCAGGCGATGAACGTGACCATCAAGCTGCATCCCTACGCGCTGATCGAGGAAGGTGGAATGTATTCGCGCATCGGCGCTACGGAAATCGAAGAAATGCTGCGCCAGATGGCGATCATCCAGACGGACGCCGCGAAAATCTGGCCCTACCTGGTCGGCCGCTACGATCGTCTGTCCAGCAGTTGGTGGGAGGATTTCATCGTCAAGGTGGGATTGGATCCACAAAAGATCAAGCAGCTCGCCCAAAGCGAAGAGATGGAAAAACAGTTGCTGGCCGTCAGCACGGAAGCCGCGCAGATTTCCGCCGGCGAGGAAATCATCTTCCTCTTCGAAAACCGCGAGAAATCGCGCATCGAAGGCAAGGACCAGTTCAAGGAAGCGCTGTTCACCATCGGCAATCGCTGATTACCAGACGACCTCCAGCCGCTTGTCCTTGACCTGCTGGCTGACGTAATCCGGCAGCAGGATCGGGCTGATCCGCTCCTCGCCCACGTTCGCCCGGCGTCGCTGTTTCTCGTAGTCGCGCACGTGGTCCAGATGCGGTCGCCCTTCCTGGAATTTCCATTTCGCGTACTGCGCCGCCTCGCGCCCGGCGATGCGCCCGAAGACGGTCACGTCCAGCAGCGAGTTGCCCATCAACCGGTTTTCGCCGTGGACGCCGCCGGACACCTCGCCCGCGCTGAACAGGCCGGGAACCGTCGTTTCGCAGTTGCTGTTGTAGACCAACCCGCCGTTTTGATAGTGCAGCGTGGGGTAAATCAGCATCGGCTGTTTGCTGATGTCGATGCCGTAGCGCTTGAACAAAATGAACTTGCCGGGAAATTCCCGCTCGACGAAACCGGGGCCGTGCAGCGTGTCGATCATCGGGCTGTCCAGCCACACGCCCACCTTGCCCGTCGGCGTCGGCACGCCCTTGCCCACCTCCAGGCACTCGCGGATGATGCTCGCGGCCTCCACGTCGCGCGGTTCGCGCTCGAACACGAACTGCTCGCCGTCGACGTTCACCACGTTCGCGCCGAAGCCGCGCACCTTTTCGGTGATCAACAAGCCCTCGGCTTGCTCGGGAAACACCGCGCCGGTCGGGTGGTATTGCACCGCGTGCAAAAAGCATACGGGCACGCCCGCGCGATAGGCCATGACGATGCCGTCGGCCGTGGCGCCGTAATGGTTGGTGGTCATGAAGCCCTGCACGTGCAGCCGCCCCGAACCGCCGGTGGCCATGACCACCGCCTTGGCGCGCACCACATAGGTCTGGCGCGTTTCCAGGTTGAACAGCACCGCGCCGCAGCAGTGGCCGTGCTCGTTGAGGATCAACTCGACCGCCGGATTGAACTCGAGCACCTCGATCGCCTCGGCGCGGTTGCGCGCCTCGTCGCGCAGCGTGCGCATGATCTCCGCGCCGGTGATGTCCGCCGCGAAGTGCATCCGCTTGCGGCAGGTGCCGCCGCCGTGCGCCACGCGCAGCGAGCCGCTTTCGTCGTCCGGCGTTTTCGACAACAGGCAGCCCATGCCCTCGAGCCACTCGATCACCAGCGGCGCTTCGGTCACCAGCGTGCGCACCAGTTCCGGCACGTTCTTGAAATGCCCGCCGCCGATCACGTCCAGGTAATGGTAATAGGGGCTGTCCTTGCCGACCTTCGTCGCCGCCTGAATGCCGCCTTCGGCCATCATCGTGTTGGCGTCGCCGTGGCGCAGCTTGGTCGCAACGATCACCCGCGCTCCCTGCTCGTTGGCCAACAGCGCCGCGCTCGTGCCCGCCCCGCCGCCGCCGAGGACCAACACGTCTGTCTCATAGTCGGCGTGCGTCACGTCGATCTGGTCCGGGTCGATGAACGGTCGCGCCTCGAGCAGATCGGCGATCTCGTGACACAGCGCGTACCCCTTGCTCGGACCGATGGTCAGTTCGCGCCGCCCCTCGTCCTTATAATCCGGATGATAGTGCAGCCGCTCCTGGCGCCCGTCGAGCGACAGCGGCGGAAAATCCTGCCCCGCTTTGGCCCGCGCGATGCGCTCGGGCCGCGTGGCCTCCACCTTCTTGATCAGCTCCAAAAGCTCTCGCGTGTAGCCCACGATCGCCTCCTACAAATAGGTTTTATCGCCTGGAGTCCAGTCGTCCGCGTCTTCCTGCGGCTCGACCTCGCGCTCGACGTACCGCTTGCGCAGCCCCGCCTCGTCCAACGCCATCGCCTCGTCGAGCATCATCTCGTAATACCCGTCGCGCAGGCGCTTGGTCTGCTCGGCCAGATGATACGCCCGCGGCGTGAGCTTCGCGCCGACCAACCGCCGCGCCAACTCGGCCATGTGGTACTGCTTGAGCTCCGCCGGACATCGCGCGGTGCACAGGCCGCACATGACGCAATCGAAGCTCAGCCGCGCCGCCTCGCGCAGATCGCCGCGAATCAGCGCGCTGATGTACTCCATCACCGGAATCTCCATCGGGCAGCTTTTCGTGCAGGTATTGCAGCCCATGCACTTGTACAACTCCGGGTACAACGCCTGGATCGCCTGCGTCGTCGCCGCGACGTTGTCCAAGTCGTAGCTCGCCTTGGGCGCGGGGAAAAACGGGATCTGCGCGATGATCATCCCGTCGGCCACGACCGTCTGACAGGCCAGGCCGACCTCGATGCGGTACGAGCCCGGATAGCGGAACACCGTGCCGCATGCGCCGCAAATGCCGCCGCGACAGCCGCAGCCGCGAATCCATTTGTAGCCCGCATACTCGAACGCCTTCTGAATCGTCAGCGAATCGGGCACCAGATATTGTTTGCCCATAATGTAGATGCGCACGACTTCGGGCGGTGTGTTTTCCTTCATCCTTCCCTCCCTAATGCGCGATGAAAATGCCCAGCACGATGCCGAACACCAGCGCCGCGATGACCATGAAGTAGTTGTCGAACCGGCGCAGCAACGGGTTTTGCGGAATCGTCTCGGGAATCTTCTCGTCGACCACGTAGTCCTTGAGTTCGGTGTCCACCTGCGGGCACGAAAGCACGCAGGCGTAACACTGCTCGCAATCCTCGCCGACCGTCGTTTCCAGGCAGAAGCTGGTGCGCCGGTCGGATACCGCCAACCGTTCCGGCTCGCGGCGCAGCACCGGGCAACTGTCCAGGCAGTTGCCGCAGGCCAGGCACGCGCGATCGCCGGCGATCTCCTCGCCGGGCAACAGGTTGAGCCGATGGTACGGCTCCATGCCCCGGCTGAGCATCCGGCAACGCGCCACCGGCGGCTCCTTGATCGCCAACACTTGGTCGATCGTCAGCCGGCGCGGCTCGTCCAACGGTTGGTTTCGCTCGGTGATGGACGCCATGACGTCCTCCTCTTTACGGCTCGATCGCCGCGGCGGCGGCGACGTTCGCTTCTTTGGGCGGCCGCCATTGCGGATGGCAACGGCGGCAATCGCGCGTGTCGGTTCCCGCGCACTCGGCGCGAAAGACCGTGTATCGTCCGTGGAACGTGCCGGTGTGACAACGGCGGCACGTCTCTTCGCGCGGCAACGCCAAACGCACCGTGCCGGGATGATTGTCGCGCGTCGCGTCCAGGTGGCAGCCCGTGCAGCGCATCGGGTTGTGCGAAAAATAGTTGATCGACCGGTCGAGCGCTTCTTCGCCGTCGGCCTGCATCTGCCGGCGGTCGTGGCACTGACCGCAGCGGCCCAACTGCGCGCGCAGCAGCAAGTCGCGTTCGTCGATTTCCGCTTGGCTCAGCCCGGTGCGCATGGTCAATTCCATCAGACGCGTGGCGGCTTCGGCCGGAAAATCCTTGACCCAGAAATGCATGCGGTGCGAAAAATGCAAGCCGATGAGCGCCGGCAGCGGCGGGAGATCGAGGACGTCGGCCTTTTCGATTTTCAGCACGTCGTGATGGCACTTCAGGCAATCTGCGTCGTCATACCCCGGATCGGGCGGCGGCAGTTGCGCCACATCGTCGTTGGTCGCCTGGCCCAGGCCGTCGCTTGCCGCGCGCGCCAGATCGACCGCGTAGGTATAAAAATCCTTGTCGGTGTGGCAGTTCAGGCAATGCCGGTTCTCCTGTTTCAACGGCGTATGCGCTGTCGACTCCATATCGATCGAACGGAACAGCCCGTCGCGCTCGTGACACTTGAAACAGAACGCGTTGGACTGGTTGTAGGTGACCATGCCCTCGAAACCGGCGACGCCCAGCACGATCAGACCCAGCCCGACCCACAACGGCGGCGCTTTGATTAAAAACGTTTCGATCCAGCCGACAATCTGCATCAGGAGGCTCTTCATGGCTTGGCCTCCACTTCCAACGGCGGCCGCACGATCAGCGCGCCGGTGACGTCGTCCGCCGCCTGCAGCAAGGGCGTGAGGTTTTCCCCGTTGCCCTCCTCGCGCCACCACAACAGGCGCATGTCCGTATCGTCGGTCGACTTGAACGGTTTGGCCGCCGCCACCCGTCCGCTGGCGTCGTGCCCCTGTTCCCGCGCGATGGCCGCGCAGCCGGGCCGCACGCCGTGCGAGACGAACACGCGCACCATCACCTCGTACGAGCTTTCGTCCTCGTCGCCGCGGCGACCGGTCAACAACAGCATGGCGCCATCGCGCACGCGCAACCGGCGCGCATCGTCGGGATGCACGAACAGCGGCGGCGCGTGCTGAATTTCCTGGCTCCACTTGGCCGGCGC
>Ga0116156_10004968_pt1 | contig 11186 bp, 11 predicted proteins | sample AD_UKC045_MetaG_FD_89891 | JGI IMG/M metagenome (GOLD analysis project Ga0116156, IMG submission 89891) | Active sludge microbial communities of municipal wastewater-treating anaerobic digesters from USA - AD_UKC045_MetaG | ecosystem: Engineered > Bioreactor > Anaerobic > Digestate | place: USA... | reverse complement strand
CGCCAGCCTTGACAGATTCTACACAAAGAATGATTGGCGTTTACAAGTTGAAGCATCCGAACTCTATCCTGGCTGTTCAATGAAATATTTTTTAACTCAGACACACTTTAATGAACTATCCCGCAGAATCTCTGGCTAGTGCTTAGTCCATACAATCAAATATATAGCTTTTAATGTTTTTAATATTGGAAGATCAATTTATTTTTAATAATGATGTCTTTGAATTTACATCCGAGGGCATTTAATAAAAAACAAAGGTGAACTAAATCATTTGGCTTTTAATCTTAAAACTATCCGAAAGGTCTCCCATTTCATTTCAAAATCTAACGGAATATGGAATAAAAGGTGTCAACCAAATTCATGAAACTTCATAGTCACCGGTTTCCGGTTTCCCGTTTCCGGTTTCCCGTTTCCGGTTTCCCGTCTCCGGTCTATCGTTCATTTTTCAATTTACTTAAAAACTGAGGCGTCACCCCAATAAAAGCAGCAATTTGTTTTTGAGCCAATGTGTGAATGAGGGTAGGGTAGATGGTGCAAAAATTTTGATAACGTTGTAAGGCAGTAAGGCTGAGGTTATTGATGAGTCGCTGCCTGGTACTTACGAGTGATTTTTCCGTGAGAATTCTGAAATACCGCTCCAAAGGCGGGCAATGATCAAATAATTCCAGTTGATTTTTTCTGGAAAGCAAAAGTACCTCTGTGTCTTCCAAGGCATCTATATTGAGGTTTCCGGGTTGCTGTGAGACAAAACTATACATATCGGTCATCCACCATTCAGATGGTGCAAATTGTAAGATGTGTTCAAATCCATTTTCATCAATGGAATAGGATCTCAGACAACCAGAAATGACAAAGGCAACATCCTTGGCAACTTGATCTTCATGTAAGAAAAACTGCTTTCTTTTGATTTTTTTTGGGATTAATTTTTTCAATACCATATCAAATTCAGCATCTGTGATGGCAATGTGTTTTCTAAAATTGGTAAGAAGCAATTCTTCAGTCATACAAGTCAATCAATTTGTTTGCAATATAAAGGTTAAATGTTTTATATAAAAGTTGGAGTTTTTTAAATTTCAAAATGTAGAGGCAGAAAATTTTCTGCCTTAATAGAATAATATTTTGTCTCGAGCCATGAGCAATGAGCTGTCAGTTTTCAGTTTTCAGTTTTCAGTTTTTTTTTAATTCCAACCTTCTGTAAGCAGGACATTGAACTCCCACATGTCCCTACTTCTGCAAAGGATTGAAATCAAAACTGTCTTGCACAACAATTTGTGAAAGGCGCAAAATTTTGAGCCCCTATCATTGGTCTTTTGAAATGCAATTACCTAATTGAACTCTATTGAACTACATTGAACTCCATTGCGCCGCAGGCATTGCTCCCGCAGGAAATTGTACCGCAGGTATTGCGTTCCTACACAGTGTAGGAACATTGATCTCCATTGAAGTTATGATGTAAAAGCCCTGAAAACTAGTCCCAATATTGATAACCCAAATATGATGGTATAAATCAACTTATTATTCCTTGCCAACCAATTGGGCAGATAGATGTCAAAGTTATCCTTTTGTGAATCAGAATACCTACGAGCAATGATGGTGAGCGGACAAACATAGTTAAAACGGAAAAGAATCAAGGCTTCCACGATAATTAGACCAATGGCGATCCATAAATAGCCGTCAATTTTGTTTTGAATAATAGCATAAATGATGTATCCAAGTACGAAATTAAAAAAGACCCAAATGAGCGTGTGCAGCGCCTTGACGGCAATCAGTTTTTGGTCGTTGGTCATGGCTTTTTAAAAGTGAATGATTTTTATTTGCATTATTTAAGGATGAATTTTACCTCCACATTGGCTTCGATCTTCATTTTTTCAAAGTCTACCTTGGAGTATAAGTATTTGGATTGTGGCATGGAAGAAACACCTCTGATTCTAATGCCTGGTGAATTTCCAACGATATCCTCTCCGCCACCATGTTTGACTTCCGTGATGTGAATCGCCTGTCCGATACTTTGTTGGATTGGTTTAGTCAATTCAATGGCCTTGACCTGTGCGTTGGCAACAGCTATACCTCTTAAAGTGTTTTTGATTTGTTCTTTTTGAGAATGGTCATACCTGATGATTTTGGTGTTGCCAATTCCCAAATCTTCGAGCGAAATAAACACCTGACTACATGTGGAAGCATCACTTACCATCAAAATAAATTGCTTACTTTTTACCACCTCTTTGTCTTTAAAAACGTAGTATTTATAATTGCTGATGACATCACTGGTTGTTAAATTTTTATCCAAATCAATTTTCAAAACTTCCAGTGAAGCGATCATTTTCCCTTCCAATTCCTCCAATGACATTTTATCTTTTGCATCTTTTTCTGAAAGGACGATGGAAATGTAAATCTCATCTGGAGTGACTAGGCTATCGGCGTATCCAAATACTTCTATGTATGGTTGGTCTATGAAGGTTTTGGTTTGGCCAATGCCTTGAGCTAAGTGAAAGAAAGATAACCAAATGAATAGCAAAAAGTTTCTGGTAGAAGGTGGAAATTGATCAGTAAAGGTGGTGTGTAGACTTTTGATTGAAATCATTGGGCATTTTTATTTTATAACGATAAAGTTTGTGAAATGTGAAATGTGAGATGTTTTGGGACTATGGTAGTTGACCCAAGGCATGCCTTGGCTTCACAGCTCGAATAAAAGATGGAACTACGAGTAAAGAAAGGGCTTTTCGTTTATTTTGATATAATTACTTAAATTAAACTAAATTTAGCTTCAACAGGGAGAATAAGAACAAAGGCTTTAAATTTTGATTCAAAATGATTTTATATTTAATTGGTGGATTAGGTGCAGACGAACGAGTATTCAAGGACTTAAAGTTGAATTGTGAAACCAAATCAATAAAATGGATTGAGCTCTTGAGAAACGAAAGCCTTTCTTCTTATGCCACCAGACTTGTTTCACAGATAAATCAAAATGAAAAGTTTGGAATTTTGGGAGTTAGTTTTGGAGGAATTGTTGCAATAGAATTGGCGAAAATTTGTAAACCAGAAAAACTAATTTTGGTATCAAGTATAGAAACAGATGACCAATTGCCATTAAAATACTTGGATTACTTAAAAATAGCTTTATTGAAACTTACACCTGACGCATATATAAAACCGCCTCGCTTTGTATTAGGTTATTTATTTGGGGCCAAAAACAAAAAGCTACTTTATCAAATCATAAACGATACAAATCCAAAGTTTATCAAATGGGCACTCCTTCAAATTGTAACGTGGAAAAATCAGTCAAATCAATTTAAACCATTTAGGATCCACGGTTCTAATGATAAATTAATCCCATTAAAGGGCCAGGCAATACAAATAGAAAATGGAGGCCATTTCATGATTGTTGATAAAGCTTCCGAAATTAGTAAAATTATAAATGAGTATTTGGAAGCTTTATTTGACCGTGATTAGTTTTTTTTAATAGACTTTCTATGATCACGTTTATTTAAGTTATCTTTAATTGGCTAATTTAAACATCAAATTAAATCATGTCAAGGAAAAAAACTGAAATATGGTTTACAGCCAGGAACTTTTATGACTCAGAGGCTGATCCCTTGGGCTGGGAGGATTATATAAAGATGTCCAGATTGTCCCAGTTGGAAGAATTGGTTTCATTGGATGAAGTCCACAACGCCCTAGTTTTTGAGCCAGATTACGAAACTGAAATTGAACATGTTGTGGTCAAAGGAGGAGTGGAATCTTCATTCTTTTATTCTATTGATTATGTAAAAGAAAAGTGCAAAAATGTAGATTATTTCAATTTGCTTGCTGTAATCTTAGATCCTTCAAAAGACCAACAAATTCAATTGGAAAGGGATTTTGAATTTGTAGGATATGACTTATTGGGGGCTGATGGAGATATAAGTGTATTGACAAACGGTGGTGGTTTGGACCTTACATTTCACCCAAAGGAACAAAATTTATATGGACTCATCTCTGATTATAATAATGCAAGAAAAATTCAAATACATCTTCCGATCGATTATCCTTTAAACGAGATAGCTGATTGTTATTTATTTGAAGTTTGGAGGCACAAGTTTATTGGAAGAAATGGAAGTTTCAATAATGATTTTTGTGCAACTTTAGAATATCATCTTGGAGTTACATTTGAAAAATCTAGCCGAGAAGAATTTAGAGGATTTTGGTGTGACGGTATCATGCACAGAAGGATTGCAAAAAAGCTAATAAATGATACCCGTTTGATCGAAACAACAGCTTGGCTTGGTAAAGAAGGGCAAGATGAGTATACCATGACTATTAAGTTGGGTGAAAAAGCGCTCAGTAGATTCGCAAAGGGAACTTCTATGATTGATTGCATTCCAGACTCGGTTGGTATGGATTGGATAGAAATTGATAAGGAGAAATTTTGGATTCAAATACATTTAAAGTAATATTTTAATTAATAAGGAAATCAAAAATGTTAATTTAACTGTTTGTTTTGGTCAATTAAAAGGAGAATTTGAAAGGACCGGATTTTTTTAATCAAAACCTAAGTGTAATAATGAGTAAAATAAAGGATGTAGATCTAAGCTCAATAGAAAATAAATTCCAGAAGGTTGCTTTTGATTTGTTTAGATTTTGGACAAAGGAAATGGACATTAATGAATCTCTAATCATTAAAACTGAACAATTATTGGTCAGCGATTTAAAAGATTCAATTTCTAAAGCAGTAGTCAGTTTATATAAAAGAAAGGATTTGCATGAAAAGCCACTTGGGTGGGATATTGGCTATATAATTGGATTTATTAAGGGAAACTTGGGGAGTTATTGGTACCATGAATATGTCATTAAAAATGGTCCAGAATTTAAGGAATATTCAGGATTAAGTGCAGTGTATAATTATTTAAGATTCGAAAAATTGGCGGAACTGAACATTGACAAAATTTATGAATTTTTGCTAAACCAAGACTCAAATATATCGAATATGATCCTTGAAGTAAATGAAATCGAAATAAGTAAGAAGAATTTAAATGTTACCCAGAATGCAAGAAGTGGGAAAATTCTAACTATTCTGAATAACATGATGGTAAAGCAACTGAAGGTTTTAGCTGAAATGGAAAACAGAGTGAAATTGACGATAAACACCTATTTTACGACAGCCGAAATTGAAAAGTTAATTGCAGATAATTTTCGGCAAATTTAGAAGAATCACAGCTTTACCTGAGAGCATTTTGTCTATTTTCCGATTTTCCGACCTCCGACCTCCGATCTCCGTTCCTAAACCAATTTCATCCCTTCCCCGTCCCACAAAATAGGCTTACCCATTTTCATACTCACATTAGTAGCCAATGATGGTGCAGCAGCCCTCAAACCAAAAGCAGTGTCCTCTACGATTTTATTCTTACCCCTTACTGCATCCGTAAATACTTTCCAGTGGGTTTTGTGCGTGTCAAATCCTTGGGGAATGGTGTATTTAATTTCAGCTGGACTTTTCATCTGATAATTTTTGTCCGCATATTCGCTTTCAAACCATTTTTTGAACTCCGCTTGTTGCTTTTCACTAAAGGTGTCGTAGGAATCCCAACCGCCATAACTAGGCTGTGTTTGTACAGGATTACTTTTTACAGTGATGCCGTCGTATCCAATGGTCATCATACCTTCAGTGCCGATCAAATTGACGTGGGAACCACCTCCGGAACCGTCGACAAAGTTCACCCGCATTTGAACATTGAATGCAGGATGTGCGGCACATTTTTCATAATCCAATAATCCAAGTGTAACATCTGGCGCATCACGCCCATCTTTCCAAAAGCGCAAACCTCCAGTGCCATATATCTTGGAAGGTCCTTTGGAAGAAGTGATGATGTGTAAGGCGGTAAACAAATGTACAAATAAGTCGCCTGCAACGCCAGTGCCGTAATCATCGTAGTTTCTCCACCTGAAAAACCTGGTTTTATCAAAAGGTCGCTTGGGTGCGTCGCCCAAAAAAGTATCCCAATCCACCGTGTCTGGTCCTGCGTCGGTAGGTATGGAATATTGCCAAGCCCCGTTGGACGAATTGCGATCAGACCTGATGTCGGCTAAAATCAAATCACCAATGGCGCCACTTTCCAATAATTCCTTGGCCTTCAGGGTTTCCAAACCGCTGGCACGTTGTGAACCAATTTGCACCGGTAAACCTGATTTTCGCTCAGCCTCTACCATACTCAATCCTTCATCGATGTGGTGCATCATGGGTTTTTCGCAATAAACTGGTTTACCTGCCGCCAAAGCAGCTTTCAACTGATGATCATGCCAGTGATCAGACGTAGAAATGCAAACGGCATCGATGTCTTTTCGATTCAGAATTTCCCGAAAATCTCTTGTAGTGAAAATACCCGCACCAAAAACTTCCTTCATGCGATCTAGTCTACCTGTATACAAGTCACAAGCAGCCGCAACCTCAACTCCAGCATTTTTGATTGCAGATCTTGCATTGGCAAATCCCTGGATTCCGCAACCAATGAAAGCCATTCTAATGGTATCGTTAGCTGTGTACTTTTTGTCAATGTCTTCATCAACAGGGGTTTGCAAAAGTTGCTCTTCAGCTTTGGAAGTTGAAGCACCAAATAAAAGTAAACCGCCCAAAGAGGCTTTTTTAAGGAATTTGCGTCTATTTTGCTGTGGCATGATTAATCTTTTGAAAATTTTTCAAATATACATTCGTTTTGCACCATTCCTAGAAGCCAAATGGTCAAAATATCATCATGATTTATATATAATTCGTATAATCAATGACCAATTCGGCCATTGCCACCAGAAATTTCAACCAAGATTTCCGATACTTTGCCATTAATTTAGGCTTATATTTGTCGCTATGAATAAGCTTTTTCCTGCTGAAGATCAAATACAATTTGTCACAAATTTTCATGACTTGATTTCAACCCCATTTCGTGGAGTAATCAATACCATCTGCTGGAATCGTCCGCTGGTTGGGGATTTTTCTGAGATCATTAGTAAGTTTGAAACAGATGAAAATATTACAACTATTGATGAAGCTGCCCTCTTTGAAATTTGCTTGAGTGAAGAAGGGAATCTTGCGCGCGAAATGCTCTTGAGTGATATGAAATTGTTGGAAGCTCATGGCGCCTCCCCGATCTTGAATATCATCAAGTCATATGATAGAGATGAGGAGCATGCATTTTTCCCAACCGATGTTTATTCTTTCCATGTAGATCGATCTCCAGTTCCTGTTGACACTTTTTTATGTACTTATTATGGAACAACCAGTGAGATATTACCCAATACTCTAGGAGAAAAGAAAATCCTCATACCTGAAATACGCAATGAACTCAGACGGCAGTATGGAGACGAAGATGCAGGTTTTGAATCCTATCTGTGTGAAAACTTCTATGATTTGCACTATCAAGCTAAGGAGGGTGCTGTACCAATTAGTTTAGGGCTTGGTCATCTTTGTCGAATAGCAATTGATCATCCTGAAATCACAGTTCCACCATGTCTGCATCGAGCTCCTTTGGAGATGGTTGGTCAACCCAGGTTATTGATGATTTGTTGAAAGTTTAATCGGTAATCTGGTTATTCCCGATAGCTTATATGATTTTTATGAAGACAAAACTGTAAAATAAAAACATCCACTATTATTTCGAGATTAATTGAATCGATTTCCAGTAAATTTGAAAATTATTTTTTATTTTAATTAAACGCGATTTGATTGAATAATTTCAATCAATTAAATCGATTTGTCATTTTTGAAATTCAAGTAATGAGACAATTGCAATTTTCTATTCACCCCTTTTTATTCGTATTTTTTCAATACATAAAAATAAATAAAGGAATTATTTGCACAATTGAATAAAGCCATTACATTTGCAATCGATTATGAATAGAAACAATATATATCATCCATTTACAATTAGTAATTCACTGATAAAGAGTGAATTATGCTTGTCTTCACGGGAACTGAAGCAGGATGATTTATTTGTAATCAGATAACCAATCTATTGATCACAGAGCGGTTGTCTGAAAAACAACTGCGGTGAATCTCAAAATTTCCCATTCATTTAAGTTGTTTTTTTTTGATTTGTAATTGAATAATTATTTGATGTCTTTGACGTCTACATTTATTTTTAATTATTGTAAAGTTTAAATTATTTGCCTATGCAACTATCACACGAAAGTGAGGATTTTGGCAAGATTAGTACTCCTTCCATTTAGCCCTTTGATGAGGGCAGAAGAGTCTATTTGTGCCCGGTTTTTCCTCTAAATAAAACTGAAATGTTGGAATAATCTTTTTGCAATGGAAAGCAAAAGGACAGTAAGGTAATTTTTATTAATTAATACAAAAGTGGGAACAACACTAGCTGATGAGTACTTTCTCAAGGCTTGGTCAAACTACCCATTCTGTGCAGAAGATGCGCTTGAGCCCCTCAATTATGCTTTGAGTTTTGACGAAGAGCATGCACCATCACTGTGCCTTATGGGTAGATTACAAATGGAAATCTTAAAGAATTTCAAAACGGCTAAACATTATTTTGAATGTGCTTTGTTGGCAGATTCGGATTATGTGGAGACGTACAAATATTACAGTTTATTGCTGATATGGTTGGGCGATTTGACCAATGCAGAGCGCATACTGAAAATGGGAGAAAATAAGCCCGGGTTTTCAAAATTGGTTGCCATTACAAGACGTGCAAGCATACTTGAAAATTCTGGAAAAGTCAATGAAGCAATATTGCTCTTGAAGACTGGCAGAAACCTTTCAAACTGTACTAAAACATTTGACTTTTTTAAAGATGAGTTGATCAGGTTGGAAAGGAAAATAAAGAAGCCGACAAAGAAAAGTCGGAAAAAAATACAAGTGTAGCAATACACATAAGAGATTCCATAAATTCGGATGGATGAGCCTTGTTGAGGGTTTCTGTATAGCCCCATTGCATGAAAGTCGATGACTTATTCATGTACAGCTTGTCTTTTTGATGTGGAATGCACGCTGAAATCGTGGGTTCGAATCCCATTTTGCCTTAGGAGCAAATAGTTTAGAGGTTAGAACATCAGCCCATCAGTCGCAGGTTCGATTCCTGTTCCTATTTAGGTTAGGGTAGCTCAGTTGGTAGAGCAGTGGACTTATAATCCATTCTTAGGAAGAGTTGGAACTTCTCTTTAAAAAAGTTCACCAGTTTGGGAATGTTTTTCTATTTGATCACGAAGCAGAAAGATGAAAATCCTTGCAACGTGAAGCAAAATGAAAAACTTGCAATGACAAGAATGATTTGAGGCGTATCAGGTAATTTATTGTCCAATTCTTTTGGCGCGCAAAAAGAGGAGGTCAATTAATGTCTGGGACAATTTAAAGTACTCTGTTATTCCTTTTTTGTTTTGTAAAAATTCAAAAGCATTCCCTTTTTATTTAATTATTTAAAAACTTCATGACATGTTGAAGAGAATTAAAGTTAGGGCTAATGAAAGAGCCCTTGTCTACCGGAACGGTGGATTGGAAAGTGTCTTGAAAGAAGGCACTTATTGGTTGTGGAAGAGGGAATTGGTCATTTATGATATTACCAAACCCTTTTTAATTACCGGGGATTTTGATATAAAAATGCAAAACAAATCCCTTGCAGATGCATTGGAATTGATTGTTGTTAAAGACAACGAGATTGCAATTCAATTGAAAAATGGATTGTATTTTACCACACTTGGTGCGGGAAGATATGCCTATTGGAAAGACAGCAATCCATATACTTACGAGATGGTCAATTTGGATGAATTGAGGGTTGGAAATAACATCAATAAATCATGGTTTGGCAAAGCTGAATTGTTGAGATATTTGAGGGTGTTTCCTGTAGATACTTACCAAATTGGTTTGTTGTATGTAGAAGGAACTTTTGTAGAACAATTGACTGCAGGAACCTATCATTTTTGGAAAAACGACCAAAAAGTAGATGTTTACAAAGCAGATATGAGAAAGACTCCAATGGAAGTCAATGGTCAGGAATTATTGACCAAAGATAAAGCGGGAATCAGGATCAACTTCTACGTCATTTACCAAATTGTAGATGTTGTAAAAGCATTGATTGACACTCAAGCAGTCGAAAGACAAATTTATGGCTTGATGCAATTGGCTTTGAGAGAATACATTGGATATTATACTTTGGATGAATTGTTGGCAGATAAAAATACTGTTTCCGATTACATCTTGAAATATGCTACTGATAAAGCATCAATGATGGGCGTTGCCCTTTTTGAATGCGGCATCAAGGACATCATTTTACCTGGTGATATGAAAGAAATCATGAACCAAGTTTTGGTGGCTGAAAAGAAAGCACAAGCCAATGTCATCATGAGGCGTGAAGAAACTGCTTCTACCAGAAGTTTGTTGAACACTGCCAAGTTGATGGAAGATAACGAAATGTTGTTCCGATTGAAGGAAATGGAATATGTTGAAAAGATTGCCGAAAACATCAAAAACATTACCGTTTCTGGGGGAGGTCAAATTTTTGATCAGTTGAAAACCATGTTTGGTGTGGGCAAAGCCAATTGATAGGGGCGGAGTTGTATTTACTACAACTTCGCCTTTTTTGAATGGCTGAAAGGCTGAACTGCAAAACTGCTGAATTGCTGAACTGCTGAACTGCTGAATCGCGAAAATGTTGAGATAAAGAGAAATGGAGGGCGAATTGGCTTTAGCCTGTTCAGTTTCAGGAATGCTGAGAGAAAGAGAACGTCGCGCAAACCTCCATAACCAAGGTCGACTGCTAAACTGCTAATCTGCTGAATTGCTGAACTGCAAAACTGCAAGACGCGAAAATGTTGAGATAAAGAGAAATGGAGGGCGAATTGGCTTTAGCCTGTTCAATTTCAGGAATGCTGAGAGAAAGATAACGTCGAGCAAACCTCCTTAATCAAGGTCGACTGCAAAACTGCTGAATTGCTGAACTGCGAAATTGCTGAACTGCGAAAATGTTGAGATAAAGAGAAATGGATGGCGAATTGGCATTAGCCTGTTCAATTTCAGGAATGCTGAGAGAAAGAGAACGTCGCGCAAACCTCCTTAACCAAGGTCGACGGCTAAACTGCTGAATTGCTGAACTGCGAAATTGCAAAACTTTGGAATTGATCGTAATTAAGGATTGGATGGCTTCACCTATTTGATCTGCGGAATGTGGGTATATATACATACATTCCGCAGATTATCATATCAAAAACTGCGG
>Ga0116156_10004962_pt1 | contig 11190 bp, 9 predicted proteins | sample AD_UKC045_MetaG_FD_89891 | JGI IMG/M metagenome (GOLD analysis project Ga0116156, IMG submission 89891) | Active sludge microbial communities of municipal wastewater-treating anaerobic digesters from USA - AD_UKC045_MetaG | ecosystem: Engineered > Bioreactor > Anaerobic > Digestate | place: USA... | reverse complement strand
GCTGCTCGCGCCCAGCTTTCTGCTGGTGCTGCTGTTCGTGTATGGCTTCATCTCCTGGAGCGGCTACATCTCGATGTCCGCGTGGCGCGGCCTGGTGCCCGATTACACCTTCGTCGGCCTGAAACAATACGCGAGCCTGTTGCAGCAGCCGCGCTTTATTCGGGACCTGATCAACACCGGTCTGTTCACCGCCCTGTTTCTCGTCGGCAACCTCTTCTTCGGCTTGCTGCTGGCCGTGTTGCTCGACCGGAAACTGCGCGGCGAAACCTTCTTCCGCAATCTGTTCCTGTTCCCGATGTCGATCTCGTTCGTCGTCACCGGCACGATCTGGGTGTGGGTGTTCAATCCCTCCAGCGGCCTGAACGTTTTCTTCGGCGCGCTGGGCTTCGACACTTCCAATTGGCTCTGGATCGTCGATAAACGCATGGCCCTGTTCTGCGTCGTCATGGCCGCCGTCTGGCAGATGACCGGCTTCACCATGGCGCAGTACCTGGCCGGCCTGCGCGGCGTCTCCGACGACATCCGCGAGGCCGCGCGCATCGACGGCGCCAGCGAAACGCGGATCTTCACCCACATCCTGTTGCCGCAATTGCTGCCGGTGACCGTGGGCGCGATCGTCATCCTCGGACACATTTCGCTGAAGATCTTCGATTTGATCTTCGTCATGACCGGCGGCGGCCCGGCGCAGCGCACCGACGTGCCGGGCATCTTCATGTTCGAAACGACCTTCCGCGGCGACTTTTTCGCCCGCGGCGCGGCCATCGGCATCTTCATGTTGCTGATGGTCGCGGTGTTGATCGTGCCCTACCTCGTCTACAGCCACCGGATGGACAAATGAACGCGCGTCGCGTGCTTTCGCAAATCGTCCTCTACGCGCTGTTGATCGCTTTCGCGCTGTTTTTCATCATGCCGCTGTACGTGATGATCGTCACTTCGCTCAAGAGCCTGACCGAAGCCCAGACGACCAGCATGTGGGCCTGGCCGCAGGCGTTGACCTTCAGCGCCTACGCCGAGGCGGGCGGCAAGCTCGGGCGCGGCATCCTCAACAGCCTGCTGCTGACCATCCCGGCGACGCTGCTGTCGTCGCTGGTCGGTTCCCTCAATGGCTATTGCCTGTCGAAATGGAAGTTCCGCGGCAGCGACCTGCTGTTTACCTTCGTGCTGTTCGGCATGTTCATCCCCTATCAGTCGGTGCTCATCCCCCTGGTCGGCTTTCTGCAGAAAATCGGCCTGTACAACTCGATCCCCGGCCTGGTGTTCGTGCACGTGATTTACGGCGTGCCGATCACTACGCTGATCTTCCGCAACTACTACGCGACCATCCCCAACGAGATGATCGAAGCCAGCCGCATCGACGGCGCGGGGCTGCTGCGCACTTACTGGTACGTCTTCTTGCCCATCAGCCTGCCCAGCTTCGTCGTCGTGGCCATCTGGCAGTTCACCAACATCTGGAACGAATTCCTCTTCGCCGTCACCTTGACCAACAACCCCGCCTCGCAGCCGGTAACCGTCGCCTTGCAGAACCTCACCGGCTCGATGATCAGCCAGTGGAACGTGCAGATGGCCGGTGCACTCATCGCCTCGTTGCCCACGTTGATCGTCTACATCCTGTTGGGCCGGTATTTCATCGGCGGGATGATGGCCGGGTCGGTCAAAGGCTGATTGAGTGCCGAAATCCGCTTGACTTTCCGTATTTTCGCTTTACCCTACTATTCAAGTGGTCTTTGCGTTGTTTTACGCAGTCAAGCGGGATGAAAATGAAAGCGGCTATCTTTTCGAAACGTTGCGCTCTTCTTGCCCCCCAGAACGGCGACCGTCGCCTCATCCGGCGATGTCGTTGACGCCGCACGGTCCGCTTCTCCTCTGTAAAATTTGGCATAAGGAATTGTATCATGAGCAAAATCGCTGAAAATATTACGCAATTGGTCGGCGGCACGCCTCTGGTGCGCTTGCAGAAACTCTCCGCCGGTCTGCCGGGCCAGGTCGTGTTGAAACTCGAATATTACAACCCCATGTCCAGCATCAAGGACCGCATCGCCCTTTCGATGATCGAAGCCGCCGAAAAAAACGGCACATTGACCAAGGATTCGGTCATCGTCGAACCGACCAGCGGCAACACGGGCATCGGCCTGGCCTTCATCTGCGCCCAGCGCGGCTACCAATTGATTTTAACCATGCCCGACACCATGTCGGTCGAGCGGCGCAAGTTGCTGAAGGTCTTCGGTGCGCAACTGGTGTTGACCCCCGGTAGCCAAGGCATGCCCGGCGCCATCGCCAAGGCGGAGGAAATCGTCAAAGAAAATCCCCGGGCGATCAGCCTGCGGCAGTTCGACAACCCGGCCAATCCGCAGATCCACCGCGTGACCACCGCCGAGGAAATCTGGAACGACACCGACGGCGCGATCGACATTCTCGTGGCCGGCGTGGGCACCGGCGGCACGATCACCGGCATCGGCGATACGCTTAAAAAGCGCAAACCGTCGTTCAAGGCGATCGCCGTCGAGCCGGCGGGCAGCCCGGTGCTCTCGGGCGGCAAGCCGGGACCGCACAAGCTGCAGGGCATCGGCGCGGGCTTCGTGCCGCAGGTGCTCGACGCCTCGGTCATCGACGAAATCGTCCAGGTCAAAGAGGCCGACGCCGGCGACACCGCCCGCCGCCTGGCCAAGGAGGAAGGCATTCTGGTCGGCATCTCCTCCGGCGCCGCCGTCTGGGCCGCGTTGCAGGTGGCCGCCCGCGCCGCCAACAAGGACAAGCTGATCGTGGTCGTCATTCCCAGCAGCGGCGAGCGCTACCTGAGCACCTGGTTGTTCGAGGACCTCGATGCCTGACGCCAAACCGCCGCTGGATCTGTCGGCCGTCGTCCACGCCATTTGCGATACCAACGACCGGCTGGCCAAGCAACTCAGCCGCCGCAACGGGCATCCCCTGCCGTCGCGCGACAAGCTGATCGACATCGTCGAGCGCCTCAAGGCCGTGCTGTTTCCCGGCTACTTCGGCCTGTCGGAGATGTCGGCCGACAACGTGCGCTTTCACATCGGCGCGCTGCTCGATTCCATCCGCCGCGATCTGCGCGAGCAGATCAAACGCGGCCTGTGCTTCGCCTGCGCCGAGCCGACCGGCGAAAAATGCCCGTCTTGCGAGCAAGACGCGCAGCAATACACCGACGCCTTTCTCGCCCGCCTCAGCGAGATCCGCCACCTGTTGGGAACCGACGTGCAGGCGGCCTATGAAGGCGATCCGGCCGCCACCAGCCCCGACGAAGCGATCTTCTGTTACCCCGGCGTGCAGGCGATCACCTACCACCGCCTCGCGCACGAACTGCACCGCCTCGCCGTGCCGCTGATCCCGCGCATCATCAGCGAGCACGCGCACAGCGTGACCGGCATCGACATCCACCCCGGCGCGACGATCGGCGAACGCTTCTTCATCGATCACGGCACCGGCGTGGTCATCGGCGAAACCTGCGTCATCGGCCGCAACGTGCGCCTGTACCAGGGCGTCACGCTGGGCGCGAAGAGTTTCCCGCTCGACGACGAGGGCAAGCCGATCAAGGGCATTGCGCGCCACCCGCTCGTCGAAGACGACGTGATCGTCTACTCGGGCGCGACGATCCTGGGCCGCGTCACCCTCGGCCGGGGCAGCGTGATCGGCGGCAACGTCTGGCTCACCGAATCGGTGCCGCCCGGCAGCCGCGTCACCCAAGTCCAGGCCGCCGAGGAACGCTTCGAAAACGGCGGCGGCATTTAAACGGCGGCTTGCATCGCGAGCCGAACGTCTTTAAATAGTTAATCAACATCGCTTCGGAGGTCGGCATGTCCGCTCGCTCGCGTCATTTGCTTTTCGTGACGATCCTCGTGCTCTCGCTTGCGCTCTCGGCCTGCGCCATTCGGCAGGATCTGCGCCACGAGCCCTCGCCGTTCGACGCGGCATCGATCTCCCCGGCAGTGGACGAGCCGCCGCACTCCGCCGAGTTCCTCTTCGGCGCGGCGCGGCTGGACATCTCGCCGACCGAGTCGATCCCCCTGGGCGGCTACGGCGTCTATTTCGGTTCGATGAAAAACACGCGCCTGAGCCGGGGCACGCACGACCCGCTTTACGCGACCGCCTTCTTCCTGCTCAAAGGCAAACAAGCGCTGGTGCTCATCGAGACCGATCTGGTCGGACTGTTCGGCGGCGACATCGATCCGATCCGCGACGCGGTGGCGGCCAAGCTGAAGATCGACCGCAACGGCGTGATCGTCGCCTCGACCCATACCCACCACGGCCCCGACACGGTCGGCCTGTGGGGCACGGCGATTCCCGCCAACTCCGGCCGCAGCGAAGCGTACATGAACAAGGTCAAGCGGACCGCCGTGGAAGCCGCCTGGCAAGCGTTTCAGAATCGAAAACCGGCGCGCGTGTTTTACGCTCTCGGCGAGGAAAACGAACTGCACTACAACATCCATGAAGGCCAATGGCCCGACCGCAACCTCGACGGACGCATCACCCTCTTGAAGTTTGTCGGCCGCGACGGCGCTACGCTGGGCACCTTGACCAACTGGGCCTGTCACCCGACGACGGAGGATCACCCCAACCAGTTGGCGTCCGCCGATTGGGTCGGTCGTTTCTATCAACGTCTGGAGCAGGCCGGCGGAGTGCCCATGTTCGTCAACGGCTCGGTCGGCGCGTCGGTGCAGCCCTCGATCCACTGGCGCGACAAAAATATCGGCCCGGAAGGCTCGGGCCAGAATTTTGAATGGGCGACGAAGTTCGGCGACGTGCTGGCCGATAAAACCATGGCCCTGCTCGACGACCGGATGATCGAAGTCAAATTCGACGACATCGAAATTCAATCGCGCGACATCGTCGTGCATGCGCAAAATTTCATCTACCGCTTTGCCAAGGTCATGGGCCTGCTGAGCATGGATTACCCGCTGGAAGGCCAGGGCTATCCCGTGCAGATCACCGCCGTGAAAATGGGCCCGCTGCGCCTCGCCACCCTGCCCGGCGAAATGTCGCCGCATCTGGGACTGCAAATCCGCCAGGCCGTAGGCGGCGACGCGCAGGTGTTGATCGGACTGGGCAACGAATGGCTCGGTTATATTCTGGACCGGGAGCAATACGCCGACGACGGTTTCGCCTACGAAAAAATGTTGTGCATCTCGCCCGAGTTCGGCGAGGATATCGTCGCGGCCTATCGCACGATCCGCTTCTGATCGTCGTAACTTTTTATTGTTTTTCAACGCAATTGCCCTTGAGCCCCGCCGGCGATCCGTGATAATTGTATGCAAATTAATATATTCGGGGCGCACTAACGTCGAGGAGTGCTTCATGACCGCTATCAAATCCCGCGGCACCGTTCTTTCCTTGTTGCTGGCCTTGATGCTGCTGACCTTCGCCACCGCCTGTGTGGAAATCGAAACCGATCCGGAACCGCCGTATCCGATCAAGGATCGCGACTACTCGTATCCGGAGCAGGGCGAACCGACGCCGCCCTGGGAGGAACCCGGCCAATACCCGGTGGTGAAAATCACCGCCCCGGCCGACGGCGAATTCTTCCCGGCGGGCGCGGTGACCGTCACCGGCACCTACCAGGGACCGGCGCTGTCGTCGCTGACGATCAACGGCCGCACGATCGCGCTCAACGGCGCGAACTTCTCCGCCGAAGTCACGCTCTTTGCAGATGATCTCGCCGCCGCGATCGTCGTCACCGCGACCACGGCCGACGACATCGTCGCCGCCGATCGCGTGACCGTGTTTCAGGGCACGGCGCAGGCGTTGACCGAACGGGTGGAAAACGCGCTGCTGGTCGACCTGGAAAATCGCGGTCTCGCCGCGATCTCCGGCGTGCTCTCGACCGCGCTGGATGGGCTGGACATCGCCGGCCTGCTCGCCCCCGAAGTCGCCGCCGATCCGCAGCTTAAAGCATTGGTTGAAATCGAAGAAGCCGTGCTGGGCAACATCGATATCAACCTGGCCAGCGTGCCCGACGCGTTGAACCTGACGCTGCTGGGCAACGACGTGTACCTTAAAATGTCGCTGCTGGGCTTCCTCGACATCGAGTTGACGATCAACGGGCTCTACGCCGACCTGTTGGCCAACCTGAGCGTCGACAGCGAAAACAACCTCGTGTTCGACATCACCGAAGGCGACTTCGCCATCGGCGATTTCGAGATCGCTTCGCCGCTGATTCCCGAAGGTCTCGCCGGCACGATCGGCACGGTCGTCGAGTTGCTCTCGCCGCTGCTGTACGACCTGCTGCTCAACAATTTGATCGTCGACGAAATCAACGGCCTGCTCGACGGCCTGTCCCTGGCCATCGACATTCCGCCGTTCTCCTACGAGTTCATTCCCACGACCGCCGAGTACGCCGACCGGAATATGGTCCTGGGTCTGGATACGCTGATATCCGCCGCGGCCAAGCTGCCGACCGACTTCCAGCCCGACGGCTTCCTGGTCACCGATTCCGACCGGCCGGAGTTCGCCGAGTTCGCGCCCAACCAAGCGCCTTACGGCATCGCCCTGGCCCTCAACGACGACATGCTCAATCAGTTGCTCTACCTGGTCGCCGCTTCCGGCACGCTCGACTTCACCGTCGAGGAGGATTTCCTGGACGCCGAACTGCTCTCGCTGATCTTCTGGTCCTTCGAAAACGTGCCCGACGACATGAACGTCTATCTCGAATTCGCCCCGTCCGTCGCCCCGATCACCATCGGCGATCCGGTGACGGCGCAGTTGCACATCCCGGCCTACACGATGCGCGTAATGGTCGACCGCGGCGCCCTGGGCCCGTGGGAAGCGATGAGCTTCGCCATCGACGTGAGCGTGCCGCTGGATATCATCCGCCTCACCGACAACGCCATCAGCCTGGGCCTGGGCGAGATCGGCTTCGACCTGCGCGCGTTGCACAACGCGGTCGGGCAGGCCAACATCGCCAACCTCAACCGCCTGATGGAAGAACTGCTCGGCGACCTGCTGCCCGAACTGCTCGGCGGCCTGTCGAACATGGAAATCACCCTGCCCCCGTTGCTGGGCGTCACCGCCGACATCGCCGACATCGCCGGCATCGGCCCGTCCAACGATTTCGTGGGCATCTTCCTGGATCTGCAATTTCTGTAAGATGTGCTTCGCACCGACCAAGGCGGGGGCTGCGGCTCTCGCCTTTTTTATTGTCCGACGCGGAAAACGATCGTCGAATCGTCGCGACGTTGCGGCGCGCCGAACGTCTGCTCGCACCACGTTGCGAGCAGGTCGCGCTGACCGCCGGGCGCGTCGAACGGATGCAGCGCCACCGCGACGATTTCCAAATCGCGCAGTTGTTTTTTCAATTCCGCCGGCGCCACGTTTGCCAGGCCGACCCAGTCGATCGGTTCGTGGTTGAGCGGCGTCAGCGACGGTGCGGCTGCCAAAATCTCACCCGGCAAACCGCGCGGCGCGCCGGGCTCGGGATTCCCGCTCACTACGCGGCGCCGGTGCGCGGTTTGGTAGTAGCGATAACGCGCGTTGACCGCCGCCGTGCGCGAAATCGGCAGCTCCAGCACCGCGCCCTCGCCGATCTCGTGCAGCGCGCCGTAGGCGTCGGGCACGGCCGTCTTGAAGGCCGGATTGGGCAAATGGAAAAACGAAACGGCCAGTCCCAGCAACACGAAGATGCTGATCATCTTGCCTTCGTCGTTGGGCCGCACTTTCTCGAGATATTCCGCCGCCGCGCGGATCGTCTGCGCCGCCGGCACGGCCAGGCACAGGTGCGCCAGCGCGGCAAACGGCAGCGGATTGTCGGCCGCCACCAACGCAAACGGCCCGGGGATCGCCGTGGCGCGGCCCCACACGGTCAGGCGCTCGCCCCAGGAAAAGGTGAACAACACCGCCGCGCTCGCCCACCAGAACGCCGCGTCCCGGGGCCGGCGCACCAAGCCGATCGCCGCGACGATCAGCAGGAAATACGGCACGGTATCCGCGTAGGTGCGCGGCACAAACGCGAGTTCCAGCACATCCAGCCCGGCGGCCGACTCGCGAAACATCTCCGGATCCATCATAACCATCGCATTGAAAAAACCGACCAGCGCCAGCGCGCCGATGACGAACAGGAACGTGCGCGTCGCTTCGCGTTGTTTGTCCACCCAGCGCGTCCAGGCCGCGGCGGCTAAGGCGAAAAGCAACAGCGCCCAACCGAACGCGACCTGCCACAGGAAGGCGAACAGCAACGCCGCGAAAGCGGTCAAATGCGTTTTGGTCGACGGTTGATCGCACAGGCGCACGACCGCCCACGCGCCCAACGACAGCACGAACACCCCCGCCGTTTCCAGTTCGCCGGCCGCCACCCGCGATAAAACAAAGGTGGAAAAGGCAAACGCCATTCCCGTCGCCAGCGCCGGTCCGTGATCGCCGGCCACCGCGCGCAAAAACAGATAAGCGCACAAGCCGTTGAGAAACAGCGTCAGGAGCAGAAATAAATTTACCGCCGCCGGGGGACCGAAATGACGCGTTACCGGTGTTAATACCAATGGCAACACAATCGAGGGAATGACATGTCGACTGTTGGACTCCATGGTGAACAATTTCCGAAACGGCAGATCGAGCGTCTGGTCGCCGCTCAGCGCCGTCGGCGCGGCCCACATCCGCCACAAATTCGCGAAAGCGGGTCCGTTTACCTCGCCCACGGCCACCGTATCGAAGTAGTAGACCGCCGGCACGCTGAACAGCGCCGTGGCCACGATCAGAAACAACAATGTGACGATCCAGTTACGCATTCACCCTCGATTGCGGTTGAAATTTTTATGGTTCGTGAAATGATAGCGATGCTTGAAAACATATCAAGTCGGTTCGTAACAACTCAACAAAAGAAAAAGGGAGTACATCAATGAAACGAGTGCTGCTGGTCCTGGTGGCGATGATGCTTTTCTTCAGCGCCTGCTCGTACATCCAAAAAGAAGCCATTCCCGAAGGTTTGTATACCGCTCCGCAGATGAAAGCCGATCAGTTGCAGCGTGGCGATCACGTGATTCTCACCCGTTACGGCTTCCGGCTGTTCACGATTCCCATCAGCCTGCCGCAACCCAACACCATGATCAACACGGCGATTCAGGACAATCAGGGCAAGGGCATCACCAACCTCGACGTCGAATTCTCCGAATTCAACATCCTGATTTTCCAGATTCCCAAAATCCGCATCGAAGGCGATATCGTAAAGTAGGAGGCGATCATGCGTAAATCGATTCTGCTGCTGATTGCCCTGGCGCTGCTGCTGGGCGGTTGTTCCTACATCTCGAAGGAAGCCGTGCCTACGCACCTGTACGCCCGGGCGGATTTGCAACGTGAAGGCGCGCAGACCGATCAGGTCGTTACCGCCACCCGTTACGGCGTGCGGTTGTTCACCATCCCTCTGACCGTCCCCCAACCCAACGAGATGGTCGACGAACTGGTGCGCACCAACAACGCTAAAGGGATCGCCGATCTGGATGTCGAGATGAGCGAACTGTTCTCGCCGTTCATGGTGGCTCCGGCCAACCCCTGGGCCACGGTGATCGGCTTGATCATCCAGATACCCAAAGTTAAGGTCACCGGACGCGTCGTTCGTTAAAAAACTAGAAAAGACTTGACGAAACGGGGCGTTATCTGGTAGCCGTAGGGAAGGTCGATGGGCCTTTCCGGAGGGAGTCAATGAAGAAAGTCGCTTTGTTGGTTGTGATCGTGTTCGTGTTGTCTGTTGCCGCGGGGGCCGTGGCGGACAGCGGCACCCAGACAATCAATATTTTGATCAGCAAAATCCTCAAAAATTACGCGATGAAAACCGACTTCGGCAACGTTTATTTTAATATGGGCGACTTGCGGAAGCTGGTCGATTCGGCGGCGAAACTGCGCCCGATCAACCTGGGCAACTTCGTCACCGATCAAAACAACGTGGTGAAAATTCAGGCGCTCGGCTACGACAAAGGCGTGGTGACCATGTTGGTCACTTCCCTGGGCGCGGCGAATTAAAATAGTCCGTTTTCATCCGCTCATGAAGAATGCATACGGCAGCCCTGTCCCGGGCTGCCGTTTTCATTGAGGCGTCAGACGAAACACCGCCGCGCTTTGCGCCGGAACCCGCGCCGTCCAGCGACCCAGCGCGTCGCGTTCCAGTTCGGCCGGCGCGCCGAAAATCCGCTCGATCCGCACGTTCTCGTCGAATGCCGCGGCCAGTTCGTAATCGGTGAAGCGCAACGTCGCGGACAACAGATCCCACGCGAACAGCGCGACGATCCGTTCCTCGCCGTTCGCCCGCACCCAGATGCGCGCCGGGTTCGACGCCACCAGCGCCACGTCGAACGCGGGCGTGGCGATCGGCCAGAGCACCGCGCGCTCCAGCAGATCGATCGCCCAGAAACGCCCGCCCCGGCCGCGCAGATTCTCCGCCGCGTCCGAGGTCAGCAGTTGCTTGCGCGCTTCGTTCAGCGTCAGCAGGCTGTCGCCCAGCAGGTTGCTGGATCCGCCCAGGTAATTGGCCGCCACCGCCGCTTCCGCGTGCGAGTCCATCAGCGGCCGACGCACGCACAGGTTGTCCGGATCGACCGCGTACCACACACCGTCGACCGTCGCGCGCACGCTGTGGTAGCGCGCCAGATTGGCCGTCAGCGTGTGCAACGGCACGCCGGGGAACGACCCGGTCACGTCCGACGAATCGCGCGCCGCGTGGAAATAGCCCAGGCTCGGCAGCCACACCTGCCCGCTGGCCAGCAGGAACGCGTCGCCGGCCGCTTCGCGCAACGCCCGCATCGCGCGATGATACGCCTCCATCGTCGTCGCGCCGTCCGCGCGCACGCCCTCGTAGGCGCCGACGAAGAGAAAATCGAACTTAAAATATTCGAAGCCGTCGGCGGCCTTCGCCGCGATCGCCTCCCGCACGTGCGCCTCGGCCGCGGGCACGGTGATGTCCAGCACGTAGAATTTGTTGCTGTTGAGCAGGTCGTCGAACTTCACCGGCCGCCCGGCGGCGTCGTACAAAAACCACTCCGGATGATCGGCGAACAGATTGCTGCGCACGTCGACCATCAGCGGCGCCTTCCACAGCCCGGGCGTCATGCCCAGGTCGCGGATGTCTTGCGCCACCGGCGCCAGCCCCTCCGGGAAGCCCTCCGTGTAGCTGTCCCACTCGCCGAACAGCGTTTCGTAGCCGTCGTCGATCTGGCACAGCAGCGGCTCCTCGTCCGGATAAAGCGCGCGCATCGCCGC
>Ga0116156_10004944_pt1 | contig 11213 bp, 6 predicted proteins | sample AD_UKC045_MetaG_FD_89891 | JGI IMG/M metagenome (GOLD analysis project Ga0116156, IMG submission 89891) | Active sludge microbial communities of municipal wastewater-treating anaerobic digesters from USA - AD_UKC045_MetaG | ecosystem: Engineered > Bioreactor > Anaerobic > Digestate | place: USA... | reverse complement strand
GGGCCGAACCGGTCTGCTAGCTCGCCCCGGTACTCCTCCAATTCCTCCGCCGCGGTGATCCGCGACAGCTTGCGGTACAGGTCGATTTTCAGCCGCATGTCCGGCACGTACTCCGTGGGCAAGTACGCTTGGCCGGGCAGTGCCAAATCCACGTCGATGGACATCTTCGGCGGCATCTGTTTCAGCCGCCGGACCGCGTTCTCCAGCAGCTGGCAGTACAACTCGTACCCCACGGCCGCGATGTGGCCGCTTTGCTGCGTTCCCAACAGGTTGCCGGCCCCGCGAATCTCCAAGTCCCGCATGGCCAGGGCAAAACCGGCGCCCAGATCGCTGAACTCTTCGATCGCCCGCAGCCGCCGGGCTGCGTTGGGCGTGACGTGCTTGCCGGGGTCGATCAGCAGATAGCAGTACGCGCGGTGCTTGTACCGTCCGACGCGGCCGCGCAGCTGGTGCAAGTCGGCCAGCCCGTAGCGGTCGGCCTCGTCGATGAACATCGTGTTGGCGTTGGGAATGTCCAGCCCGCTTTCCACGATCGTGGTCGCTAGCAGCAGGTCGAACTTGCCCTCCACGAAATCGACCATGACTTCTTCCAGCTGCGATTCGGGCATCTGGCCGTGACCGATGCGCAAGCGCGCTTCGGGCACGATGTGCTGCAGCCGTTTGGCGACGACGTGGATGTCCTCGACGCGGTTGTGGACAAAGTAAATCTGGCCGCCGCGGTTCAATTCGCGGAGGACCGCGTGGCGAATAAGGTCCGCATCGAACCGCGTCAACCGCGTTTCCGTCGCCACACGGTCTTCGGGCGGCGTCTCCAAATTCGAGATGTCCCGCACGCCGACCAGCGACATGTGCAGGGTCCGCGGGATGGGAGTGGCGGTGAGCGTCAGCACGTCGACGGTGGTCCGCAGGGCCTTCAACCGCTCCTTGACCTCGACGCCGAACCGCTGTTCCTCGTCGATGATGACCAGCCCCAGGTTGCAGAACTTGACGTCTTGGGATGCCAGCCGGTGCGTGCCGATCACGATGTCGATATTGCCGGTGCTCAAGCGGTTGACGATGTCGTGCTGCTGGCGCGGCGAGCAGAAGCGGCTCAGCCGCGCGATGTCGAACGGGAATTCGGCCATCCGCTCGCGGAACGTGTGGAAGTGTTGTTCGACCAGCACCGTGGTGGGCGCGAGCAGGGCCACCTGGTAGCCGTTGTCCACGGCCTTGAAGGCCGCCCGCATGGCCAGCTCCGTCTTGCCGAAACCCACGTCGCCGCACAGCAGCCGGTCCATCGGCCGGGACGCGGACATGTCCCTCTGGATGGCGCCGATCGCCGACAGCTGGTCGGGCGTTTCGTGATAGGGAAAGGACGCGTCGAACTCGCGCTGCCAGTCGCTTTCGACGGCGAACGCGATGCCGGGCCGGGCCCGCCGCTGAGCCTGCATCTCCAGCAGCTCGGCGGCCAGATCGATCACGGCGGATTCGGCGGCCTGCTTCTGCCGGACCCAGGTCTTGTTGCCAATCTTGGCCAGCACGGGGCGGGTTTTCGTCCCTCCGACGTACTTCTGGACCAGGCCGATGCGGGTGGCGGGTACGTAGATCTTGGTGCCTCCGTGGAACTCGATTTGCAGGTGCTCCTCGACGCGGCCCTCCTTGTCCAGCAGCTGCATGCCACGGTACCGGCCGATGCCGTGCGCCAGGTGGACGACCAGGTCGCCCTCGCGGAGGTCCAGGAAGCTGTCGATGGCCTTGCCCAATCGCCGCCGCGGCAGCCGCCGCAGCTCGCCGCGATGAAACAACTCGCCGCTGGTGATCACGATGATCCGGTCGCGGGCCAGGCGAAAGCCCTCGCGCAACGTGCCCAGCGGAAAGTGCAGCCGGCCGGCGGCGGCCAGTTGCGTGGTCCGCAGCAATTCCGCCAGCCGCTCGATCTCGGCCTCGGTCTGCGAGACCAGGAACACCTCGTGGCCCTCGCCGACCTGATCCAGTTCCGCGCGCACGCGGTCGATCTCGCCGCTGAACCGCTCGACCGATTCGATCTGCAGACGGCAGCGAGCGCCCAGGCTGCCGCGGGCCAGGCCGGACGCCGTGGCGACGGCAAAGCGGCCCGTCCGCTGCATCACCTCGGCAAAGCTGTGCAACTCCTGCGGGCGCTCCAATCGCGTCAGGTAGGCTTTGACTTCATCTTCCGCCCGCTCCAGTTCGTGAAACAGGAAGACACTGCGCTGCGGCAGGTAGTCGCAAAGGTGGCCGCGATCCTCCGACGACGGCTCGGCGACGGTGATTTCGACCTGGTCCAGCGTTTCCAGACTGCGCTGCGTTTGGACATCGAAACGGCGCAACGACTCGACCTGGTCGTCAAAGAACTCGATCCGCACGGGTTGGAACCAGTCCGGCGCGAACACATCGACGATCCCGCCGCGGCTGGAGAACTCGCCCGGCAACTCGACCGCACTGGTGTGGTGGAACCCGCGCTGCACCAGCCAGGCCAGCCAAGCGCCGACGTCCACACGCTGGCCGATTCGCAGCTGGCGGCTGCTGGCCGCCAGCCGCTCGCGGCTGGGCGTGGGCTGCAAGAGGCTGTGAATGCTGGTCGCGATCAGGCGGGGAAACGCTGCGGGCTCGGAAGGGGCGGCCATCGCCGCAGCGGGCTGGGCTGACGTCTCCGAGCCGGCCGCGCGAATCAGTTGCTTCAAGGTCCGCAGCCGTTCGGCGTGAATCTCATCGTGCAGGATCCGTTCGCCGGGCTCAGACTCCCAAGCCGGGAAACGTGCCGCCGGGACGGGGGAAAACAGGGACAAGTCGTCGCAGAACGTGTCGATCTCATCCTGATGCGGACAGACGACGACCAGCGGTCCGGCTGCGCTTCGCAGCAATTCAGCGACCACCAGCGCGCACGACGACCCCCACACTCCGTCCAACGTGGCCGGCTGCCCGCGGGACAGGGCAGACACCACGTCGGCGAAGCCTTCGTGCTCGTTCAGGCGCCGGGCCAGCTCGCGCAAACGCTCCGACGCCGCCGTGGCCAGCGATGAACCTGACATAGTTGCAGAGCCTGATTGTATCGCCGGGAGGAACGGGGAAAAGGCGCGGAGGGAAATAAGTGAAGAAGTCGAAGAGTGAAGAAGTCCAAGGGTGAAAAAGTCCCAGAGTCTCAGAACCGGAGGGGGAGTGTCTCCCGCAGTTGCCGTGACGGAGACGGCATACGCTGGATCGAGTCTGGGGTGGGGCCTACAATTCCAAGCTGAATTACGATACAAACTTTGTCTCGCTTAGGCGAGCGGTCTTGGCGAGCGGTGGGCGTTAGCCCACCGGTTGGCCCAGGGTTGGCCTGCAAGCATCGGAAGAACCGGCGGGCTAACGCCTCACCGTTCGCCAGGACAGGAGATGTCCGCCCCTCGGCTCTGGAAACTCGTGACTTTTTGACTTTGTGACTTTTTGACCTTTCGCCCTTTCCGCTTTTCGACCCCTTTCACTTTTCGCCCCGTTTTGGCTTCGGCCGGGAATTCGCCATGCCGTTGGATCCGCAGACCCGCGTGCTGTTGCAGCAGATGGAGAAGGCGAACTTGACGCCCTACGAGGCGATGACGCCGCAGGAGTCGCGCCGCCAGATGGCCGTGGGCAGTTGTTTTATGGAGCGGCCGCCGGAGGTGTTTTCTTGGGAGGACCGCGAGATTCCAGGGCCCGAAAGCCGCCTCCGCATCCGCCTGTACCGGCCGTCCGCCGATGATCCGTTGCCGGTCGTCGTCTTTTTCCACGGCGGCGGCTGGGTGATGGGCAGCATCGAAACGCACGACGTGTATTGTCGCCAACTGGCCAATGCGTCGGGTCATGCCGTGGTCTGTGTCGACTACCGCTTGGCGCCGGAGCACAAGTTTCCCTCGGGGCTGGAAGATGCCTACGCCACGGTTGGCTGGGTCTGGGACCACGCTGCCGAGATCGGGATTGATGCCCGGCGCATGGCGGTGGCGGGCGACAGCGCCGGCGGGAATCTGGCGGCTGCGGTGGCCTTGCTGGCCCGCGATCGAGGCGGACCTAGATTGGCTTTCCAACTCCTGATGTATCCTGTTCTTGACTACAGTTTCGACACGCCTTCCTACCGCGAGAACGCCACGGAGTACCACTTGACGCGGGCCGCCATGATCTGGTCCTGGCGGCATTACCTGAAGAGCGAACTCGACGGCCTGTCTCCCTACGCCTCTCCGCTGCAAGCCGACGACTTGAGCGGCCTGCCGGCGGCGATGATTCTGACCGCCGAGTATGATCCGCTGCGCGACGAGGGCGAAGCCTACGCCGAGCGTCTCCGCGCGGCCGGCGTGCCGGTGGAACTGCGGCGCTACGACGGCCTGATCCACGGTTTCGCCCGCCGCACGAACGTCTTGGACCGCGCCCGCCAGGCACTCCAGGATGTGGCAACGGCCCTGCGGCACGCGCCGGCGAGTGGCTGAGGCCGTTCCGGCGGAAGATCGGCAACGACTCGCCGATTTCCAGCAGCAGGTATCGGCAGCCGCGGCCAAGCTCCCCACGCATGGCATGGCGATACCACGGATGCAGACCCAAACCTGTTATTCGGCGTCCTGCTGGTTGGCGTTTCCGCGAGGATGTGTTAAGATTTCGCCACGGATTTTTTCTTCCTCGCACACGGATGTCGTCCATGTCCAAGAAGCGTAAGCACGGCGGCGTCAAGCAAGGCTTTGATCCCTTCCTGCGGGCGCAGCGCGAGTTGGCCAAGGGCAACGTGAAAGACGCCCTCAAGGAAGCCAGAGTCTGTTTCCGTGAAGACCCCAGCCCGGAACGCCGCATGCTGTTGGAACGGGCGCTGGGTGCGCGCGCCGAGCAACTGCAGAAAGCCGGCCTGCAGGACCAGGCCAAGGATGTCTTTGCCGAATTGACGCGACGGGGGGTGACGGCCCCGGAGGTCCAGGCCCAACTGCCGCGGCTGCGAGTTCTGCTGGGACTGGCCGAGCCGGGAGCGGCGGGCGATTCGGTGGGCGGCGGCGAAGCCAGTACGGACTTGTTGATCGAGTTGGCGGATCAGGCCGTTTTTCACCCCCAGCGGATTCCCGACAAGTACGTCGAGATGCGGCAGGATTGCCTGCGAGTCCGCGCGGCGCTGGAGGCCGTCGAGCGCGGAGAAGACGCTCGAGCGGCCGAGATGATCAACGAGATCGCTCGCCGGTCCGCGTTCGCAGACTGGAAGCTGTTCGTTCGCGGACTGTCCGCTTTCTACGCCGGGGAGGCGGAGCGGGCGCGGGCCAACTGGGATCGCCTGGAGCCGAAACGGCCCGCTTTCCGCATCGCCCAAACGCTGTTGGTGCATTCCGGACAGCTGGCGGCCGACCAGGCAGCGCTGGACGTCGCCAATGGTCTGCGGCGTTTGGAGTACGCCGTGCAAGGCGATCCGGGGTGCGAACAACTGCAGTTGATGGGCCAGCATTTTCAGGCGAATCACTGGTCGGGCCTGTTCCACGTCTACCGCGCGTTCCGGCAGCGATTTGCCAAGTCGCACGAACCGTTGATCGAGCGGGTCACCGACCTGCTCTGGAAACGGCTGGTCCGCGACGGCTGGGAGCACGGCCTGAACCGGCTGATGTCGATGGCCCTCGCACCGCGGCTCGATCCCGGCTGGAATCGGGCCCGTGCCTTGATGGCCGAAGAATCGCAGCGCGATGGATACGAAACGGCCGACCGTTGCTGGAGGGCTTACGCCCAGGAGTTGTTGTCGGGGCATTTCCTCCGCGAAGACGAACGGCAAATCGCCGCCGGACTGGTCTATCAGCGGCTGGCGCGCCAGCTGGTCATGCGGGCTCACAACGAAGAGGCTTCCCAATCGTTTTCCCCGTTCTACGACGAGGAGGACGAAGTCTATGCTGAGGAATTCCGCCAGGACGCCGTCAGCTGTTACCAGCAGAGCCTGCGCTGTGCGCCCCAAGTGCTGACGGCGTACAAAGAGTTGGCCTCGCTGCACCTGGAAATGGAACACGATGCGAAAGCGGTCCAGGTCTACCAATCGCTGCTGAAACAGTTCCCCGACGACTACGAAACGCACCACTGGCTGGCCAACTACTACCTGGAAGACGACCAGCCGGACAAGGCGGAACGCTATGCCAACGAGGCGCAGCGGCTGCGGCCGCGCGATTCGGCGACGGCCACGTTGCTGTGGAACCAGCGCGCGGCAATGATCCGGCTGTGTGCCAAGAAGCGGAAGTTCGAGCTGGCACGGCACGAGTGCGAGTTGTTGGCGCAGCAGCGGCCGGCGGACACGGAAGCGTACTGGCTGGACCTGCTGCGCGCCGCGGTCGAATACAAGGCGAACAACGTGCAGCAAGCCGAGCAGTACGTCGCGGCAGCCGAAGCCAAGTTGCCGGACCCGACGCCGGTGTGGATGATCATGCACGCGCACGCCGCTCGATTCGGTTTGAAACGCGAGATCAAGAACGAGTTCGGCGCCCGCTTCAAATCGGCCGTGGCGGGGAAGTGCTGCAGCCAGACCGCGGGTCAGCTGGCCCGCATCCTGCTGCCGTTCGTCACCAAGCAGATCAAGTACACGGGTCTGGCCACCCACCGGCGGTTGGTCCTGGATTACCTGCAGCGCTGCCACGACCTGACGTGGCAACGCGAGGACCTGCGCTGCGCCGTCCGGTTCCTGGACGTATCGGACAGCTGGCGGCACCGTGCGCTGCGGGACCGGCTGCTGGAGGAGGGGCTTGCCCAGTTTCCTGAAGAACCGCTGTTCCACTACATGGCCGGCAACGCGGGGATGGAAGCGGGACCGTTCGTGGTCGATATTCAGGAAACTCGCGAGCACTTCCAGGCGGCCCTGAAATGGAACGAGACCGCAGACGTCAAGCTGCCCGACGAGTACGTCAAGGCGGCGAAGCACTCCTTGGTCTTGCTCGACCGCACTCAGGAGATGCGCGGGCGGATGGGCGACTGGGAACTGGAGGACGACGAGTTCGAGGACGACGATGAATATGACGACGAATATGACGGCGAATATGACGACGAATATGACGGCGAATATGACGACGAGGACGAGGACGAAGACGAAGACGAAGACGAGGACGAAGACGAAGACGAGGACGAAGACGGCTCGGAGTTTGGCGACACGTTCGATGCCGCAGACTTGGATCGCGTCGCGCCGCCTGGTTTGATCGACGCCTTCAAACGGGCCGCCGCCAGGATGGGAATCAGCATGTCGCAGCTGTTGCACCGCGCCGCGAGCGGCGAGTTGGGCCCGGAAGACATCCTCGGACCGCTGCCGTCGGACGACGAGTTCCCGGGGCCGCCCAAGTGGCGGAGGAAGCACAAGGGGGCTCGCAGGAGATAGACCGCATGAGACCACAAGCAACCAGGAACCCACCATGATCGACCCGTACGAATTGCTGAGCGTCAGCCCCGATGCGACCGAGGAGCAGATCCGCCAGCGGTATCTGGCCTTGGTGCGAGAATTTCCGCCCGAACAGGAACCGAAGCGGTTTGCCGAGATTCGCCAGGCCTACGACCAACTCCGCGATCCCGTGGTCAGCCTGCAAAGGCGGCTGTTCAACGTGACGGCGGTGGATACGTTCGACACCTTGTTGGCGGCGGAGCGCCAGCGGCAGCGCGCACGGCGCCTGCCGACACCGGTCCTGCTGTCGCTGGGCGAGCCGTAAGACGCCGCGTCTTGGAGTGCGGTGCCTTGTCACCGCTTTGGACAGCGGCCTGCAGCGTGGTGGCGGATAGGGTTCAGGAGATGCGCTGACGAACGGGACGACGGACATTGATGGCCCTCGACACGGAAGACATCCTGCGTCGTTTCCAGCAGTGGTTGACGCAGACGAGCCAGGAGTTGGAGCAGACAGCGGAGCCGCCGCCTGCGGCGGAACCGTCCGCGCCGCCGGTCGGCTTGCTGCAGTTGATCGAAGCCTTCACGGCCCTGCGGCACGAACTGAAACTGCAGACCAAGAGCGCCCGCGGCTTGGAAGACTCGTTGCAGGCGGCGCTGGGCGGACTGGACCGGGCGATCGAGCAGTTTCGCGGCGTCCAGCCGCAGGAGACCGCCGCTGCGGAGAAGGCCGCGCGGCCGATGGTCGAGTCGCTGATCGAATTGGACGAAGCGCTGCGGCGCGGCGAACAGGCGGCCGCCGCGACGCAGCGGCGGCTGCTGGAGGAAACGCCCCAGCGGCTGGCCGAATGCCTCCAGCAGCGTTTCGCTCAGCTGTCCGCCTGGCGGCGCTGGCGCGGCCGGCGGTGGCAGGCGGAGGTGCTGCAGTTGTGCCGCCAACAACTCGACGCAACGCAGGCCCCCGTCTTGTCGTTGTTGGCAGAAGGCTATCAATTGATCGGTGCCCGCCTGCAGCGGATGTTGAGCGAACATCGGATCGAACGCCTGGCTTGCATCGGCCGCCGCGTCGATCCGACACGGATGAAAGTGATCGAATTGGTCGACGCGCCGGACGTGGCTCCCGAGACCGTCGTCGATGAACTGCGGCCGGGCTACGTGTGGCGCGGGCAGGTGGTGCGGTATGCCGAGGTCCGCGCCACGCGCGCCGCAGTGCAGTCTGCGGACGCGGACGATACCGCGCCGGCCGAGGACGCCGGTCTATCCAGCGCCTTCGGCGGAGCGGAAACGGACGGTGACTTTGAACGCTGACCGGGTTTTGGAGTGCGGTGCCTTGTCACCGCTTTGAGCAGCGGCCTGTACGCAGCGGAGGATGGGGTTCAGGTGAAATCGCAACGCACCGGAACGCGAAGTGGCGGTCGTTGCGTCGGCGTCGAACCAAAGCGGCGACAAGGCGCCGCACTCCAAAACGTGCACGGGAAAGGATGCTTGCGATGGAGACGATTATCGGGATTGATTTGGGCACCACCAACAGCGCTGTTTCCGTGATCCGGGACGGCTTGCCCGTGATGTTGCCGGCGGCTGACGGCCAGCCGATCCTGCCGTCGGTCATCGGACTGGACGGCGAAGGCCGGCTGCTGGTCGGCCAGACGGCGCGCAACCAGTACGTCCTGGCTCCCGACCGGACGGTGAGATCCGTCAAGCGGAAGATGGGGCAGGACATCAAGCTGCCGCTGGGACCGCAGCAATACACGCCGCAGGAAATCTCGGCCATGATCCTGCGGACGCTCAAGGAGCAGGCCGAGCGGGCCTTGGGCCATCCCGTCCGCAAAGCCGTGATCACGGTGCCCGCGTTTTTTAACGAGACCCAGCGCGAGGCGACGCGTGCCGCCGGCGACCTGGCCGACCTGGAAGTCGTGCGGATCATCAACGAACCGACGGCCGCGACGCTGGTGTACGAACCCCGCAGCGAGCGTCACGAGCGGCTGCTGGTGTACGATTTGGGCGGCGGAACGTTCGACGTGTCCATCGTGCAGATCGAACAGGGCGTGATCGAAGTGCTGTCCAGCCACGGGGACACGCAGCTGGGCGGCGACGATTTTGACGAACTGCTGCTGACCTGGGTCTGCGAAGACTTTCTGGACAAGCACGGCCTGGATCTGCGGGAGATCCCGACCGCCAGGTCGCGGCTGCTGCAGGCGGTCGAGGAGGCCAAGAAGCGGCTGTCGTTCGAGCCCTTCACGGAGCTGGCCGAGGAGTTCATCGCCGACAAGGACGGCCTGCCGCTGAACCTGAAAATGACGCTCGAGCGGCGCGATTACGAAGAATTGATCGAACCGCTGCTGAACAAGACGGTCAAGTGCGTCGATGCCGCCTTGCACGACGCCGGCCTGCGTGCGGCGCAGATCGACAAGGTGATCCTGGTCGGCGGCAGCAGCCGCACGCCGCTGGTGCACCACTTGCTGCAGGCGCAACTGGGGCAGCAGCCGCATTTCGAGATCGATCCGGACCTGTGCGTGGCCATGGGCGCCGCCGTTCAGGGCGGCCTGATTGCCGGCGTGGACGTGGGCGCGGTGCTGGTGGACATCACTCCGCACACGCTGGGCATCGAATGCCTCGGCCCGCTGCACGGCGTCCGCTCGCCTCACCTGTTTTCGCCGATCATCGAGCGCAACACGCCGCTGCCGGCCACGAGGTCGGAGATCTACTACACGAACTACGACGGGCAGGACAGCGCCGAGATCCACGTGCTGCAGGGCGAAGACGAAGACGCGCGGCTCAACCAGTCGGTCGGCAAGTTTGTGCTGGAAGGCCTGGACGCGGGCGCTGCGGAGGGCAACGAAGTGCTGGTCCGCTTTGAACTCAACCTGGACGGCATCCTCACGGTCACGGCCGTCGAGCGGGCGACGTCGCTGGAAAAGAAGCTGACGATCGACAACGCCGTGACGCAGTTCCGCGCCAAGAACCGGGACGAGGCCAAGGCCAAGTTGGCGTCGATGTTCGGCGTGGTCGATGCCGCCGAACAGGAGATCCAGCCGATCGAGCAGCCGCGGGATGCCGAACTCGAGGAGGCCGTCGCCGGCGCGCGGGATTTGATCGCCAAGTCGCGCCAGATCGCCGCCTCCGCCGGTGCCGAGGACGCCGACGAGATCCGCGAGTTCGTGGGGCAACTCGAAGCGGCCATCGACGGCGGCTCGGCCGGGGAAATCCAGGAAATCGCCGCCAAACTGGAGGACGTGGTGTTCTACCTGGAAGACGCGTAACGCAGCCTGCGGCCGAGTTTTGGAGTGCGGTGCCTTGTCACCGCTTTGGACAGCGGCCTGCAGCGTCCCGGCTGATTGGGTTCAAGAGACACAACAACGCACCTGAACACAAAGCGGCGGTCGTTGCGCCGCCGTCGGGCCAAAGCGGCGACAGGAAACACCGATGGATCAAGACTCCCATTCAGCACCGGAATCCCCGCCCGGCGAACTCCGCTGCCCCACGTGCGGCGCCCGGCAGGGCTGGGCCGACATCTGCCGCCGCTGCAAGTGCGACCTGTCGCTGGTCGTCGCCGCCCATCGCCGCCGCCGGCAGTTGCGAGCGCAGTGCCTGGGCTGGATGCGGAGCCACCGGCCGGATGCGGCGTTGCGCACCGCAAGCGAACTGCACGCCCTGGCACCCGACGCAGACAGCCTGCGCTTGCTCGCCGTCGCCCGCCTGCTCCACGGCAGCCACGCCGACGCGCTGCAAACACTCGGAGGATCGGCGTCGGCCCCAAAACCGTAGTTTTTCGGCCGGGTTCCCGGCAATCGCTGGACACCCCGCTCATCGCCGGGCAACAATGAGACCGCCGGACTAGCGGACTTGCGCCGTCTGTTCCGCCGGGCGGTCCGGGCGGTAGATGTAGTCGGGCCAGAGGGGG